>VOFD01001490.1_pt1 | contig 16504 bp, 15 predicted proteins | sample 5384101 | NCBI WGS metagenome assembly VOFD01 (sample SAMN12384723, study PRJNA508395) | human gut metagenome | isolation source: healthy gut C | host: Homo sapiens
TGCGGCCGTATCTGAAACGTTACCTGCGTTGATGCGCGTCCGTCCGTCGATTCCGGCATCGAATATGCACGTTTGTTCGCGGCGGGACGAATCCCGCCCGTAAATTGCAAGTAAGATGAAGACAAGACGATTCTGGGGAGCGGCGGCCGGTGCGCTGGCCCTCCTCGCGGCTGCGGCGACTGCCGATGCCTGTACGCGGGCGGTCTATCTGGGGCGTGACGGGTTGGTCATTACGGGGCGGACGATGGATTGAAGGAGGAGATCGGGACGAACCTCTACCTCTTCCCCGCGGCATGGAACGCGCCGGATACGACCGCGACACGACGCTTCGCTGGCGTGCCAAGTACGGCAGCGTGGTCGCTTCGGCCTACGATTTCGCCACGTGCGACGGCATGAACGAAGCGGGGTTGGTAGCCAGCCTGCTCTTTCTGCCCGAATCGGATTACGGCAAGCAGGGCAAGCGTCCCGTGATGGGGATCGCGATGTGGACGCAGTACGTGCTCGACGGGATTTATCGACGCGCCCGACATGCCTAACGGCACGAAGTCGCGCCTGCATCTGGCCATTTTCGGATGCGACGGGCGACAGCGCCATTTTGGAATACATCGACGGCCGGCTTCGGATCCAGAGGGCCGGCAGTATCGGGTGATGACCAATTCGCCGCGTTACGATCTGCAACTGGCCGTCAACGACTATTGGGAGGCGATCGGAGGTTTGAAGATGCTGCCCGGAACGAACCGTTCGAGCGACCGTTTCGCGCGGGCGTCGTTCTATATCGGCGTCATCCGCAGACGGCCGATGCCGCGGTGGGCGTACCTGCCGTGCTGAGCGTGATGCGCAACGTCTCGGTGCCGTTCGGCATTTCGACGCCCGACCAGCCCCATATCTCCTCGACGCGCTGGCGTTCGGTCTGCGATCAGAAGAACAAGGTCTATTATTTCGAGGGGACGATGGTGCCGTCGCTGTTCTGGGTCGATCTCAGTCGGGCGGATTTGTCGGAGGGCGCTCCCGCGCGGCGGTTGATGCTCACCGGCGGGGAGATGTATGCGGGCGATGCGACCTCGCGGTTCGTCGTCTCCGAGCCGTTCGAATTCCTCTACCGGCTGCCGAAGCCCTGATCTCCGTCGGAACGGCAACCGCCCCGACTGCACTCATTGCAGTCGGGGCGGTTGCCGTAGGGTGTCGTCGGGCGGATTCTTTCCGACGACGGTCAGAGCCCACATCGGTTTCAGGACGCCGAACAACAGGAAGGCCACGATGAACGTAACGACGATGTTGAACGTCTGCGCCGAGAGAAAGGCCCACAGCGCGTTGCGGTTCTCTTTGGAGGAAAATCTCGAGAAACAGGTTTCCAACCCGATGCAGACGAAGGCGATACTAAAAGCGTGTTGCTGAAATTCTTCGCCGTGCCGCGCACCATGGAGTGGGGAGCGCCGCCGTCGAAGAAGAGGCTGAACAGGAGCGAGACTGCGACGAACCCCGACGAATTTCGGGAAGCGATCCCAGATCACGCCGGCCGACGGCTTCTCCTGCCCCTCGCGGCCGCGGTACGACCAGTAGAGCGAGATGACGAAAGCCGCCAGCCCCAGCAGCACGTTTTGCGACGACTTGACGATCACGGCCGTCTGCTCGGCCGTTTCGCCCAGCAGTGCGCCCGACGCCACGACGGCTCCCGTCGTGTCGATCGTACCGCCCATCCAGGCGCCGGCCACCTCTTCGACGACCTTCGGATCGCCGAGCAGTGCGGGCAGGACGAGTTTCGCCAGCCACGGCATGACGTACATCATCGGAACGGCGCATACGAGCACCAGCGAGATGATGTAGGAGGAGTTTCTTGTTGTCGCCTTTGATGGCTCCGCAGGTCGCTATCGCCGCCGATACGCCGCAGATCACGACACCGAAACTGGATAGCATGGTGGCCATTTTCGTCGTCGACCTTCATGCGGCGCGAGACCCAGAAGGCGAAGTACCAGACGAGGAAGACGACGATAAAGGCCTGCGCGAGCGCATAGACGCCCGAATGGAGAATTTCGCCGAAGAGGATCGTCGCGCCGAGGCAGACGATACCCTGTTTTTGATATAAATTCGCTTTGGATCGCCGGTTTCAGCCATGCCGGAACCCGGAAAAAGTTGCTGACCGCCAGGCCGAAGATCACCGAGAAGAAGACCGATTCAGTCCCAAATCCTTGAACAGTGGGACGGATGCCACGGCCTGTGCCGCCAGCGCGACGGCGAAAATCGCCAGCGCAGGCGAAGATTCCCTTGACCGGACGTCCCAGCACGGCCATGCAGAGCAGGTCAGCACGAACAGGAGGCGAACATGCGACCGGCTTCGAGCCACGCATCGCCGCCGGCCAGCGTCTTGGGCATGGCCGGCATTCCGGCGGAAAAGAGTAGTGCGAGTGCAAGGATCGCGCCGCCGGCCAAGTACGATCACCCAGTCTTCGGTTTTGAGTTGAGCTAAGAGGTTTTTCATCTTGCGGAACGGTAATTCATTGCGTTTCTGCGAAAATTCGACGTCGCAAAGATCGGCTTTTCCGGTCGGATTTCCGTACGTGTAAATACTGATTTTGACCTGTCGGGGATCCGCGACGGACGGGTTTTCGAGGATCGTCGGGAAAAAGGGCGTGGCGTTTTCCGCTCTCCCGCAGCGGCTCTTTCCGGAAAAATCGCTACCTTTGCCGTGCGGCGGCGCGCGGTGTGCCGCCGGATTCCGTAAAACGATTGCCAGTGGGTGAAGTCAGGGCGAAAAAGGCTTTGGGCCAGCATTTTTCTGGTCGATCTGAACATAGCGCGCAAAATCTGCGACGCCCTGTCGGGCGGTACGGCCGAGGCGCCGGCGCCGGTGTTGGAGGTGGGATGCGGCATGGGCGTGCTGACGCAGTTCCTGCTGCGGCGCGCGACATCGTCGTGTGGGGCGCCGAGATCGACGCCGAGAGCGTCGACTACCTCCGTGCCCACTATCCCGAATTTACGCCGCGGCTCATGGCGGGCGATTTCCTGCGCATGGAGTTGCGCGCGTTGTTTCCCGACGGGTGCGTGTGATCGGAAATTTCCCTTACAACATCTCTTCGCAGATTTTTTCAAGGTGTTGGAGCATCGCGACCTTGTCCCCCAGTGCGTGGGCATGATCCAGCGCGAGGTGGCCGGCGGCTGGCGGATCGCCTGCCCGCCCGGATCGAAGGAGTACGGCATCCTCTCGGTGCTGTTGCAGGCGTGGTACGACATCAGTACCTCTTCACGGTAGGGAGAAGGTCTTCAACCCGCCGCCCAAGGTCAAAAGCGCCGTCATCCGCCTGCGCCGCAACGGCGTCGTGCGGCTGGCGTGCGACGAGCGGCTGTTCGTGCGCGTGGTCAAGGCTTCGTTCGGTCAGCGGCGCAAAGATCTTTGCGCAATTCGCTGCGCGCCGCCTTCGGCGATTTCGGCGGGGCGGAGCATCCTTTTTCTCGCAGCGCCGAACAGTTGTCGGTGGCCGATTTCGTGGCGCTCACGCAGTGGGTGGAGCAGCGGATCGGGGGCTGACCCCCCCCCTCGGCCGGCTGGATAAAAAACGCCTTCGAACCACGGTTCGAAGGCGTTTTTCCATAAAGTGTCGAAGGGCTTACTCCCGTGCGTCGATGTATTGCACGCGCCCTTCGTAGCTTCCCGTGAGCGATGTCTGATCGCTTCCTGCGAGGGTCAGCCCGTCGAACGAGATTTCGTACCACTCGCCGTCGCGCGCGATCGTGACGTTGCCTTCCGTCAGCTTGCCGATCGCGGGCGAGCCGCTGAAATATTCGGCGAGGAACGAGGTACATGCGGCGTTGTCGCCGCCCCAGATGCCCACGCCCGACTGTCCATTCTGTACGGCGAACGTGCCTTCGGGCACTCCGTCTGTGTAATCGTTGGCCGCATCGCTGCGCAGGTCGAAATGGAGGATCGAGCCGTAGTAGCAGTTGCCGACGGCGTCGCGCGTGGTGAGATAGCCCCGGTCGACGAGCGTGATGTACCAGTTGGTCAGTCCGTCTTTCTCGCCGTAGCAGACCACGTAGACCTCGCGGGGTGAGATCGAGGCCTGCTCGGAGGTGTTTTCGTAGTAGATCTGTCCTGCGAAATCGGCCTTGAACGGAGCGTCGTATTCGTCGACGGCGTCGACCGTGACCTTGTACTCCTCCCCGTCGCGTTCGACGGTGACCGTTCCTGTCGAGAGGTAGGTCATCTCCTCGTCGTAGGTCGCCCATGTGACGGTGTTGGGAGCGTAGTCTTCGGTGATCGTGTAGATGCCGGCGGGGATTCCGTCCTGCTCGGTGGCGTCGGGTGCGACGTTGAATTCGAAGATACTCAGCAGGTGCGTGAAGTCGGCGTTGTCGAAGTCGATGCCCCACGAGTTGTAGCCGTCGTCGGCGTAGAATCCCGAGGCGCCCGCGTAGCAGTAGGTCGTCGTCGCGTCGGGCGTGGCGTCGACCCCTTCGAGCGTCATCGCTCCCGAATAGACGGCCGTGATCCCGAAGGCGGGCGAATGGTCGTCCTCGAAGGCGACCTGCACGCGGTAGCTCGTATCGGAGGGTTTATTTCCCGGTACGCGGCTCAGATCCAGCACGCCGCCCACGATCGGGGCGACGGCTTTCTGCGAGGCATAGTACCAGCTGCCCGTCGCCGCGTCGGAGCCGTCGTTCGACCCCGGCACGCAGTCGTTCGTACGCGAGAAGTCGTACCGACCGAACGGCGAAGCGCCTTCGTCCGCACGGAGCGCGACGCGGATTTCGGCGCCTTCGGCGTCGGTGAGCGTGAGCAAGTATCCCTCGCCTCCCTCTTTGTCGAATGCCGCTTCGCGGACGAGTTTCGCGCTTTGGGGCGTGAATGAGACGTCGGCCGTGAGCTGGCTCAGCGGTTCGGGTTCGGGGATGGGCGCGGGGCCGTCAGTACCCCCCCCCTCGTTCGCGTCGTCGCTGCACCCTGCCGCAAGACCCGCTGCGAGTCCTGCCAGCAACCAGAAAATTTTTTTTCATTGCAATCGTTATATTAAAAACCTAACTTTCCGAAAAGTCCCTGCGGGACGAAGACAAAAATAACGCATTTCGTCCGGAAAAGCAAATTCCGGCTCCGTCGGGCCGGAATCGGATGGCGGCGGCCGAACTGCCGGCGTCCCGTCAGAGGACGTTTTCCGTTCCTCCCGCCACGACCGTGACCAGCGCTTCGCGCGGCAGGTATTTCACGGCGAGCCGCTGCACCTCGGCGGGGGTAATGGCGCGGATGCGTTGCAGATTCTCGCTCACGACGTCGTTGCGTCGGCCGCAGAGGATGTTTTCGATCGTGACGTCGGCGATGCCGAACGGCCCGTCGAGAATACGCATCATCTCGCCCGTCATCATGTTGCGCACCAGCGACAGCTCCTCCTCGGCGACGGGTTCCGTGCGCAGCCGTTCGATTTCGCGGTAGATCTCTGCGAGCGCACGGTCGGTCGCGTCGCGCGCTACCTGCGTCGCGACGGCCAGGTAGCCGTCGCGTTCGAGGTTGACCATCGCTGCGACCACGCCGTAGGTGAACCCGTTCGCTTCGCGCAGGTTCTGCATCAGGCGCGACCCGAAATAACCGCCCAGCAGCATCGCCACCACCTGCATCCCGACGTAATCGGGGTGGTTGCGGCCGAAGAGCAGCCGGCCGATGCGGATCGACGACTGCACGGCCCCTGCGTGGGGCACTGCGGCATGGGGCGTCGTGACTGCCGGCGGGAACGGTTCTGCGGCGCTGTCGGCGCCTGCGGGCAGCTGTCCGGCCACCTCGGCCACTGCGTCGACGACGGCCGCGTCGGCTGCGCCGCTGCACACCACGAAACAGTTGCGGGCGGTATAGTGGCGTGCGTAGAAATCGAGCAGGTCGTCGCGCGTGAGGTCGTCGTAGGCTGTTTCGGGCCATGTTATTCCGTAGGGGTGCGCAGGGCCGAAAAGCGCGCGGGCGAAGGCTTCGCGGGCCTCGGTCTCGACCTTCATGCGCTCGATGCGCAGCCGCTGCTTGCGCTTTTCGCGGTAGGAGGCGACCTCCTCTTCGGGAAAGAGGGGGTGAAGCAGGATCTGTTCGGCGACGGCGAGCGTTTGCCGGAAATATTTAGACAGGGAACAGAAGCTGATGTAGACGTAGTCGCGGTCGACGTTCACGTCGAAATAGGAGCCGTAGAAGTCGAATTGTTCGGCGATCTGCTGCGAGGTCATGTCGCGCGTCCCCTCGCTCAGCAGGTTGGCGGTCGACGTGGCGACGAACGCTTTGCGCTGCTGCGCCGAGCCGGCGCGGAAGACGAAGCTGACGCGTACGACCTCGAATTCCGCGGCGCAGAGCGTGTGGATCGTCACGCCGTTCGGGAGCGTGCAGCGGAGGGGTTCGTGGAGCGATATGTCCGACGGAGTGGTGAGTTGCGGTTGTTTCATCGTGTCGCGCGGTAGATAAGGGTGGAACGGCGTGCGGCGCGGAAGGTGCGGCGCGCGAAGTCGGTCAGTTCGGCCGCCGTGACGGAGCGGTAGAGCTCCACCTCGCGGTTGACGAGGCCGGGATCGCCGAGCATTTCGTAGTAACCCAGGTTCATCGCCTTGTTCATCACGTTCAACTCGCCGAACAGGGCGTTCGCTTCGAACTTGTTCTTCACCTTTTCGATCTCGTAGTCGCTCGCGGGGAGGGTTTGCAGCTCCTCGATTTCGCGGGCGAAGGCCGCTTCGGCCTCCTCGACGGTGCGTCCCGGCAGCAGGTGCCCCGTGAGGACGAAAAGCCCCGGATCGACGTCGCCCGTGATGTAGGCGTTGACGCTCGAAAAGAGCTGGTCGCGCTTGACGAGCCGTTCGTAGAGCCGTGCCGAATCGCCGCCCGACAGGATGTCGGAGGCCATGTCGCCCAGATAGAAATCCCGCGAAAGGCGGTCGCCCATGGGGTAGGCGACCGTCACCGCCGTGGCCGGTACGTCGCGCTCGACTTCGAGCCTGCGTTCGGCCGTCTGTTCGGGTTCGGCGGGCAGCGGGCCGGCTGCGGAGGGCGTGTCGGCGATCGGGGCGAAGTAGCGTTCAGCCAGTTCGAAGACCCGCTCTTCGTCGATGTCGGCCGAGACCGACAGAATGGCGTTCGAGGGGTGGTACCAGCGGCGGTAGAAGGCGCGCACCTCGTCGATCGTCGCGCGGGCCACATGGTCGGGCGTAAGCCCGATCGTAGCCCAGCGGTAAGGGTGGAGGGTATAGGCCAGCGAACGCAGCAGCATTCCCTGATCGCCGTAGGGCTGATTAAGATAACGCTGCTTGTACTCCTCGATGACGACCCGTTTTTCGGTTTCGAGCGCTTCGGGCGAGATGTCGAGTCCGGTCATGCGGTCGGCTTCCAGCCAGAGGGCCGTCTCGATATTGTCCTTCGGCAAGGTAATATAGAAGTCCGTATAATCGTTATTGGTGAAGGCGTTGTTGTCGCCGCAGGCCATCTGCACCGGCAGGTCAAAATCGGGCACGTCGCGCGTGCCGCGGAACATGAGGTGTTCGAACAGGTGCGCGAAGCCCGTGCGGGCGGGATCTTCGTTGCGCGCCCCGACCTTGTAGAGGATGTTTACGGCCGCGAGTTTCGACTGGCGGTCGCGGTTGACGGCCACCGTCAGCCCGTTGGAAAGGGTATGTCGTTTGTACGGTATCATCGTGTGGGGTTTGAGGCGGAGATAGTGCAAGTCGCGTGCAGAATCCGATGCGTTTTTCTGCCGGAACGCCGCCTATCGGGCCGGAATTCTCCGAGTGCAAAGATAGAGGATTTCGGCGGAGAAAACAACCGGGCGGAGTGTGAAAAGAATAACATTCCGACTGTTAAAAAACTAACGCAAAAAATGCTGGGTACTCTTGGGGGAATTTTATACCTTTGCATCAATCTTGCGCGCATGTATGTGTAAAATACTGAAAAATTAACAATTTTCAAGTCTATTGATATGGCAGAGAAAAAATTTATCACCTGTGATGGAAATTATGCTGCGGCACACATCGCCTACCTGTTTTCGGAGGTGGCTGCAATCTATCCCATCACGCCGTCGTCGACCATGGCCGAACTCGTGGACGAGTGGGCCGCCCAGGGTCGCAAGAATATCTTCGGAGAGACGGTCAAGGTCGTCGAAATGCAGTCGGAGGCCGGTGCCGCGGGTGCCGTGCACGGTTCGTTGCAGAGCGGCGCGCTGACCTCGACGTTCACCGCTTCGCAGGGTCTGCTTCTTATGATTCCCAATATGTACAAGATTTCCGGCGAATTGCTGCCGGGCGTGTTCCACGTCTCGGCGCGTGCGCTGGCCGCACAGTCGCTGTCGATTTTCGGAGACCACCAGGACGTCATGGCCACCCGCCAGACCGGGTTCGCCATGCTGGCCACCTCGTCGGTGCAGGAGGTGATGGATCTGGCGGGCGTGGCGCACATCGTGTCGCTCAAATCGCGCGTGCCGTTCCTGCACTTCTTCGACGGCTTCCGCACGTCGCACGAGATTCAGAAAATCGAGCTCATCGACGAGGCGCGCCTGACGGCCATGCTCGACCGCGACGCGCTGAAAGCGTTCCTGCAACCGGGCGCTCAACCCCGAGCACCCCGTCACCCGCGGTACGGCGCAGAACCCCGACATCTATTTCCAGACGCGCGAGGCCGCGAACAAGTTCTACGACGCCGTGCCCGACATGGTGGCCGACGCGATGAAGGAGATTTCGAAGATCACCGGCCGCGACTACAAGCCGTTCGTCTATTACGGTGCCGAGGATGCCGAGAACATCGTCGTTGCGATGGGTTCGGTGACCGAGACCCTCAAAGAGACGGTCGACTACCTGAACGCCCGTGGCGGGAAGGTGGGCGTCGTCACGGTACACCTCTACCGCCCGTTCTCGGTGAAATACCTTGGCGCCGTGCTTCCCGAGAGCGTGAAGCGCATCTGCGTGCTCGACCGTACGAAGGAGCCGGGTGCCAACGGCGACCCGCTCTACCTGGATGTTGTCGAGGCATTCGCCAACTGCAAGGATATTCCGGCCGACCGCAAACCGCTCATCATCGGCGGCCGCTACGGCCTTTCGTCCAAAGACACCACGCCGGCGCAGATGCTCGCCGTGTTCGAGAACCTGAAAGCCGGCGAACCGAAGAACCAGTTCACGGTGGGCATCGTCGACGACGTGACGAATCGTTCGCTGCCCGTGGGCGAGGAGATCTCGATGGCCAAGCCCGGTACGTTCGAGGCGCTCTTCTTCGGTCTGGGCGCCGACGGCACGGTGGGTGCCAACAAGAACTCGATCAAGATCATCGGCGGCACGACCGACAAGTATTGCCAGGCTTATTTCTCGTACGACTCGAAGAAGTCGGGCGGTTACACCTCGTCGCACCTGCGTTTCGGCGACCTGCCGATCACTTCGCCCTACCTGGTCACCACGCCCGACTTCGTGGCCTGCCACGTGCCTTCGTACGTCGATAAGTACGATGTGCTCAAAGGGTTGAAGGCGGGCGGTTCGTTCCTGCTCAACTCGGTGCACGACGCTGCGACGACCTGCCGCACGCTGCCCGATCATATGAAGGTCTATCTGGCCAAGAACAAGATCAATTTCTATATCATCAACGCCACGAAGATCGCCGCCGAGCTGGGATTGGGTTCGCGCACGAATACGATCATGCAGTCGGCGTTCTTCAAGATCGCCGGCGTGATTCCCTTCGACAAGGCCGTCGAGGAGATGAAGAAGGCCATTGCGAAGACCTACGGCAAGAAGGGCGAGGATATCGTCAACATGAACTATGCGGCCGTCGACGCCGGCGGCAAGCTGGTCGAGAAGGTCGAAGTGCCCGCCGAGTGGGCAGGGATCGAGGTGAAGGAGGCGTCGCACGGCGTGGACATGAAGCGTCCCGAGTTCGTGCGCAGCATCGTCGATCCGATCAACGCTCTCAAAGGCGACCTGCTGCCCGTTTCGGCCTTCAACGGCCGTGAGGACGGTACGTGGGACAACGGTACGGCGGCGTGGGAGAAACGCGGCATCGCCGTGAACGTGCCGGAGTGGCAGATCGACAACTGTATCCAGTGCAACCAGTGCGCCTACGTCTGCCCGCACGCCGTGATCCGTCCGTTCCTGGCTACCGACGAGGAGGCCGCCGCATCGGGCGTAGCATGGAAGCAGGGCCTGGGCGAGACGAAGGAGTACAAATTCCGCATCCAGATTTCGCCGCTCGACTGTACGGGTTGCAGCAATTGCGTGGACGTCTGCCCCGCCAAGCAGAAGGCGCTGGTGATGAAACCGCTCGAATCGCAGCTCGATCAGCAGAAGAACTGGGAGTACTGCAACGAGAAGGTGGGCTACAAGGGCGACGCGGTCGACAAGACCCGTTCGGTCAAGAATCTGCAATTCACGCAGCCGCTCTTCGAGTTCTCCGGAGCCTGCGCCGGCTGCGGCGAGACGCCCTACATCAAGGCCATCACCCAGCTCTTCGGCGACCAGATGATGGTGGCCAATGCCACGGGCTGTACGTCGATCTACTCGGGTTCGGCGCCTTCGACTCCCTACTGCACCAATGCGCAGGGACAGGGCCCGGCGTGGGCCAACTCGCTCTTCGAGGACAATGCCGAATTCGGTCTGGGTATGCACGTGGGCGTGGAGAAGCAGCGCGACAAGATACAGCACCTCATGGAGCGGGCGATCGCCGAATGCACGAAGTGCTCCGACGAGCTGAAAGGCGTGATGAAGGAGTGGATCGAAGCGCGCGGTTCGTCGGCGCGTTCGGCCGAGGTGTCGGCACGGCTCGTCCCGATGATGGAGGCCTGCGGCTGCGACACCTGCAAGGAGATTCTGGCGATGAAAGACCTGCTGGTCAAGAAGTCGCAGTGGATCATCGGCGGCGACGGCTGGGGCTACGACATCGGTTACGGCGGCGTGGATCATGTGCTGGCGTCGGGTATGGATGTCAATATCCTGATCGTCGACACGGAGGTCTACTCCAATACGGGCGGTCAGTCGTCCAAGGCGACGCCGGTGGGTGCCGTGGCGAAGTTCGCGTCGAGCGGCAAGCGCATCCGCAAGAAGGACATCGGAGCGATCGCCATGACCTACGGCTACGTCTACGTGGCGCAGGTTTCGATCGGCGCATCGCAGATGCAGCTCTTCAACGTGCTCAAAGAGGCCGAGGCTTATCCCGGCCCGTCGCTCATCATCGCCTATGCTCCGTGTATCAACCACGGCATCAAGGGCGGCATGACACGTACGCAGACCGTAGGCAAGGAGGCCGTCGCGTGCGGTTACTGGCACCTGTGGCGTTACAATCCGGAGCTGGCCGAGCAGGGCAAGAATCCCCTTCGTGCTCGATTCGAAGGAGCCCGACTGGTCGAAGTTCCGCGAGTTCCTGATGAAGGAGGTGCGCTACACTTCGCTGTTGAAGACCTTCGCGGCCGAGGCCGAGGAGTGGTTCGAGGCAGCCGAGGAGAATGCCAAGTGGCGTTACGCCGGTTATCAGCGGCTCTCGAAAATGGAATATTAGTCCCGCATGACGAATTTTGCCGGAAGGATGCAGGATTTGCCTTCTTCCGGCATTTTTATTGAAAACAGGATCGGAAACCGATCGAAACCAAAATGATTACGAAGATGAAACAGATTTTAGGAGCGGCTGCGGCGATGCTGATGCTGGCGGCCTGCGGAAGCCCGAAAACGAACCTCCCGCTGGAAGGGACGCAGTGGAAACTCACGGAGATGGACGGCAAGGCCGATCCCGCCTTCGCGGCCGGAGAGGATACGTTCAATTTCACGCTCGACCCGTCGCGGATGATGGTCTACGGCGTGGGTGCCTGCAACCGCCTGTTCGGCCCCTACGAACTCGAAGAGGGGAACGGACTCGACATCGAGCGGCTGGCCAGCACGATGATGGCCTGTCCGAACATGGATTTGGAGAGCCGTTTCGCGAAGCTGCTCGAAGAGGCCGACAAGTACGAGATCGACGGCGACGTGCTGACGCTTTTCGACGACGGGAAGAAGGCGCTCGTCTTCAAAGGGAACGAAGGCCGAACCGCTGCCTGCGGCCGAACCTGCGGCTGTCGGGGAGGCTCCCGCAACCGATTCGGTGAAGACCGTCGTCCCGGCCGAGAAACTGACGCCCGCCGAGAAGAAATAGGGCGGCGATATATTGTGCAAATCCCCGGAACGGACTGAAATCCGTTTCGGGGATTTTTCGTGTGGGGCGGTTACTCCGCGAATCTGCGTACTGCTGCTCCGAAGAAGGCGGAGACTGTTTCGACAGGAATCTGCTTGGAGAGAAAGAGCAAGGCGTCGATTTGTCCGTCGGGTCCGAGTGTGAAGAGGTAGGGTATCATCGCCTCGTCGGCAGGAAGCGCTTCTCGGGGAGGCATGCCATTGCCGGCCGCACGATCTCTCCATTCGAGATCGCGGGCGTTTGCCGGAATGTCGCATCGTAATGATAGGCTCCGGCGGCTTGTAGCGAAATGTCAAATTGCTCCTCCAGTTTGTAGAGTTCCCGTATCGTCGGAGCATAACAGTTGAAACACATATCGTCGTGCAGGCGCAGAAAAATCGTGTTTCGGCCGGTTTCGGCCAGTTTCGGGTCAAGGAAAAGCGTGGCGTAGAGCAGGCGTTGCCGTTCGGCCTGTTTGCGCAAAGCATCTCGTTTTGTTCGATGATCGTCGACTCTATCCGATAGATGACGCTCCGGTTGCGACGTTGCAATACGAACATGGCAGTGACGGCAAGAATCACGCATAGGATCGAGGCGAGAATCAGAATATTATGGCGTCGGTTCATGGTCGGTTATCGGCAGTCGGTTTGAATCGGAATTCGACCAATACGGGATTGTCGTCGTCCCGTATGCGGTCGAGGATATGTTCGTGCATCCAGCGGTAGTGCTGCGTGCCGTCGTCGCCGTGTCGGCGGATCGCTTCACGCAGTTCGGCCGGTCGCAGGTAGGTGAGGAACCCGTCGGGCGAAGAACCCAGACTGATGTATGGCAGAAATTTATCAATCCCGATATATGAAAGGTTATCCGTCGTCTCGGTAGATAACGAATGGGCCACGCATCGGTTTTTCATATCGAGGATGTGGAGACCGACCTCTTTTGTTTCGGGATTGCCGACTGCGCAATAGTACTGGATGGGAGATGCCGCCATGTCGAGAATCATCTTTTCGCTCGGAGAAGCATTTTCCTTCAGCATCCGATCTTCCTGCTTCGAGGTGAGCAGGTCGGGATCGGGAAGCAGGGCGATTTCGGAGATCTCGGTCGGGGCATCGGCCGAATAATAGCTGAAGATGTTGGAGTGCCCCTGCTGAATCAGAACACCCCGATCGAAAGGGAGAAAGCAATTTTTACGCCCGAGACGCATGTTCTGCTGCATGTCGACTTGCAGGGAGCCAGTCTTGCCTGAACGGATGTCGATGGTCCGTAAAAAGGACTCCTTGTTGGAGCGTAACAGGTAGTTGTCGCCGACGACCTTTATGTTTAACCCGTTGAAATCGAATGGCGTGCTGCTTACATGGGCGCCGTCCAATGTATAGACGACGATCTTGTGATGGGAGAGTACGATGATCCGGTCGTCGGCGATATCGAAATCTGCCAAATCCGCATATTCCTGCGGTCCGCGTCCCAAACGGTCGATCCGGTGCGAGAAGGAACCGTCGGTATTGAAAACGAGAATCCGCTTGTTGTCGGTTGCAATATAGAATTTATCCTTATATTTCAGTATTTTAGATATATGGCCGACCAGCGATTTATCCGAAGCGGTTTCCAGTGGAATGAATTTGCAGGTGTCGATTATATCCGATAGAACCTCGGTGACTACCGGTCGTGTCGTCGTCTCTTGGATGACCGTAGGAATGGTCTGATCCGATCGGCAGGAGGTCAGTAGAACAGGGAGGAAAATGCCGATGGTAATGAGGTAATTATTTTTCATAAGTTGAAAAAAAATCGCATGAGAGCCCCCCATGCGAATTATAATTGATTAGCACTCTCTTGATATATCTCCGCAAGTGCAGAAGCCTCCATCGCCACTATAAACACATACTTCGATATCGCCGGTAAACCATCCGGGACAATCCATCTCTTGCCATTGGCATTCGCCGTCTATTTCATTCCGAGAGAGTGCTTCGACTCCGCTTGAAATTAGACTTATTAGCGTTTGTGTGTCCTGCACAGCGCAGTACCCGACGTACATGGCTGCCGCGCAAACGAATGTCCCCGCAGTCCAAATAAACTTTTTCATAAATTTAAATAATTAGGTTGGTAAATGTTTTATCTCTTGATGAGATATACAAATATAATAAGTATATTTTAAAAATACAAGAAAAGCATGGTTTGTTTTTATAATTCCGTTGCTTGTGGTATTTCGATTCAATAGAGGCTAACTTACGGGAGATTCTTTGTAATGACGAGGGAAGTCGGATATATAATGCCGTTCTATGGTCGGTTACCCGGCAGTCGGTTTGAATCGGAATTCGACCAATACGGGATTGTCGTCGTCCCGTATGCGGTCGAGGATATGTTCGCGCATCCAGCGGTAGTGCTGCGTGCCGTCGTCGCCGTGTCGGCGGATCGCTTCACGCAGTTCGGCCGGTCGCAGGTAGGTGAGGAACCCGTCGGGCGAAGAACCCTTGTGGGCATATTTGAAAAGGTCGGATAGACCCATGTAGGAGACATCGTCGTCACAGGCGGGCGAAATTTTATGGTCGATTCGTCTGGCAGCGAGATCTGCAACCAGATATTCTACCTTTTTCATAAGACGGGTTTCGTTGAATCTGATAGAGATGTTGATTTTGCCAACCGGCACAACTGCCGATATACTCTTTGGTCGTATGCTCGTCGTAGCTGGAACCGTGTTCGCGAATATATTCGTTCTCCGTTTGTTCGTCGAAAAAACGGTCGTCGGAAAAATAGGTTGAGTTCTTCGATGGAGAAATCGGATGCGATATGGTAGAAGGTCGTTGAAAACTTCCTGCATCAGATATCCGTCGTTTGTTCGGTCGTTCGAATTCGTTCTCCGTTTGTTCGTCGAAAAAACGGTCGTCGGAAAATAGGTTGAGTTCTTCGATGGAGAAATCGGATGCGATATGGTAGAAGGTCGTTGAAAAACCTTCCTGCATCAGATATCCGTCAGGATAAGGTTTGAAACAGTTGTCCTCGTCGATGCGGGTCGATTGTTTCATGCCGATACGCAGGTCTTTCGATTCCCCGGAGGCGATATCGATCCGGTAGAAGAGGCTCTCTTTGTTGGAACGAATCAAGAGGTCGTTGCCGATTGTTTGCAGTTTGAGCGTGTTGTATGGCAGATCAATTCGTTTGATGAACATTCCTTCGAGCGAGTATACAAAGACTTTGCGGAATCCGAGAAGGAAAATTCGATCGTTCGAGATGTCGAAGTCCGCCAATTCCGTATATTCCTGCGGGCCGCGGCCCAGACGGTCGATCTGGTGCGAGAAGGAGCCGTCGGCATTGAAGACGAGTATCCGTTTACGGTCGCTGGCAATATAGAATTTGTTGTTGTATTTAATGATTTTGGCGATGCGACCTAAAAGATTTTCGTCTGTTGTCGACAAGGGGATAAAACGGTATTCGTCGAGCAATGCGGATATGCTCGACGAATACGCCGTTTTATCCGGTATCGGAATCAGACCTTCTGCCTGCTTTGTTTGGCGACAAGCCGTACAAAAAACGCTGGTCGCGAGCAGCGCAAATGCAAAAGTGATGAAATACCGGTTTTTCATGTGTGAAAATGGGTTAGCAATCTCTCGTGGTTTCTCCGCATGTACAAGGGTTGCCGTCACCGCCTCTGATACATGCTTCTGCGCGATGCCCATCGCATTTGATCTGTTCCCAATGGCATTCGCGATCGCTTTCTCCCCGTGTGAGCGACTCTACTCCGACCGAGATCAACTCTGTGAGCGTTTGTGTGTCCTGCACGGCGCAGTACCCGACGTACATGGCTGCCGCGCAAACGAATGTCCCCGCAGTCCAAATAAACTTTTTCATAAATTTAAATAATTAGGTTGGTAAATGTTTTATCTCTTGATTAGATATACAAATATAATTAAGTATATTTTAAAAATACAAGAAAAAAATATGATCTGTTTTGATTGTATTAATACTCCAGTTTGCCGATCGGCGGTGTTGCTTCGATATTGGATACAAAAAACGGTCAGCTGCAAAAGCCGGCCGTTTTATCGAATCTCGAAATGGGACTGTTATCCGAACAGTTCGTTGAGCACATGCGCCAGCCGGTAGCCGGCGTAGAGAATCTGCCGTTCGGCGATGGGAAGTGCGGGGTTGAGGAAATCCTCCCATACGTCGGGACTTTTGAACTGCTGGTCGGGCTGTGCCAGCACGTAGATTTGCCGGCAGTAGACGGCGCAGTCGTGGAACCAGTCGCGCACCGATCCGGCGGTGATGGCCTTGATCTCCCGCTTGGTGCAGCGGTCGAGGATGTGCTGGAACTCCATGCCGCTCCATCGCACGTTGCAGTCGAGCACGTAGCTGTCCCAGACGCCGTGGTAGTTGAGCTTGCGGCCGTCGACGTAGATGTTG
>VOFD01002157.1_pt1 | contig 16493 bp, 26 predicted proteins | sample 5384101 | NCBI WGS metagenome assembly VOFD01 (sample SAMN12384723, study PRJNA508395) | human gut metagenome | isolation source: healthy gut C | host: Homo sapiens
ATCTGGACGGACAAGTATGCTTTTCCGCCTTTCCTATTCCTCAATGACCCGGTCGTTCAGGGTGAGCAGCATGCGTCTTGCGGTCACAACCGGGGAAGAGGCGGTCTGTTGTTCCTGCTTCCGTTCTATCTGTTCTTTTTGTTGCAGGTAAGCGGACTTTTTCTCTTTACGCCGGAATATATCCCAGAAATTCCGTTTTTGGAAACCGTTCCATCTGGATCGGAGACTTCCGTTTTTAGAGAAATAGTCTGTCCCTGTGACTGTTTCCTGACCTCGGACAGGACAACCGGGAATCCTTTCCCCTACGATGTCGGCTATGTTCTGCTACTCCTGAAGGTTCCTCATTGCCGTAAAAAAAGCTGTTCCTTGTTTTCAAGCAGCAAGCACAGCGAATCGATGTGCTCTTGTTGTTCCGGTGAATGTACATATTTTTTTAGCAGGTGGAGGCTGTCGTGCCGTCGGTCTGTACATAACGTGGCGGATGACTTTCGCAAGCATTACCGCGATAGGGTTACTGGTAGCTCTGTTTCTGGGCATGGTCTTCCCGAAACCGCCCAACACCCGACCGATGACGCTGCACCGGTTGCCTGTACTGTTCCGCAACAAGGCGTTGATAAGTCTCTATCTGTACGCCTTGCTGGCAACTATGGTACATTATACGGGATACAGTTACGTAGAGCCGTTTCTGGTGCAGATTGCTCGGCTGGACGAGAATCTCATTACGTTGGTTCTGATGCTTGTGGGACTGTCCGGTATAGTAGGAAGCGTTTTGTTTTCCCGATATTCCGGTCGGAAGTCCGGTTTGCTCCTGTTTACGGCCTCTTCGGGCATGGCGGCCTCTTTTCTGTTATTGTATCCGCTTTCCGGTTTTATGAGAGCGGTACTTGCCTTGTGTTTCTTTTGGGGAATAGTTTATACCCTCTTCAACTTGTCGCCTCAGGTGAAAATTATGGCCGTATTGCCGCAGGCTTCGACCATTTCGATGACCATTTATTCTGCGGTCTTCAATCTCGGAATCGGCTGCGGTACTACTATCGGAGGAGCGGTGTGTATACATGCATCCATTGCATACATCGGTTATGCCGGGGAATCACTGCTCTGATTGCTTTTGTCTATTGTATCAGGCATGTGTTGCGTCCATTGAGACCATTCTCTGCACAGAGGGTGATTTTAGCAAATATAGGCCTTACGCAGGTTTGGATTTGCCAACGGGAGATAGAGAAGCGGAATTTACATCTATCTCCGAAGCATAGAACGTGCACTGCTTTTGAAAAGAAATGATGTAACTGAAGTTACTTGCAGAACATTCCATACTTGAATAATAGACTGCAATATCAATATGATTTTTTGGTTTTATATCATCTGTGTTTTAGTTTCATATTTGTTTCCTTTGTTTGTCCAGATCTGTATTTTGTTCTATTTTGCGTCGAAATTGATGTTTTTAGCATGAACTATAATCGAATGATATATGTTATGATCCCCACTTATTCAGGTCTGTTTTGAAAAAAGAGCTTTTTATCAGTTGTTTGCACAAATGTAAAAGTTTTTTGGGCAATAAATGAAATTTGGGTAATAAATGTGATTCGCAGTTCATACCTACATCATTGGAACATAACAGGATACTAATTTAATTTATAAATAAATTAACTAAAAAATAAAGTTCAAATGTGTAAAATTAAGAATTATGCAGTGGTATGGGATAGTTGTTTTTTTGTTAATAGCTTCTTGTACGGATGTAGATATCACCATGCCCAAGGGTCCCCAAAGGTGATACTGGGGCTTTCAGCCTATGAGTTTTGGAAGGAAAAAGTGGCGGACGGAACTGTAAACTGGCCGAAGGATCAGACGGAAGTGGCAGACTTTTTCAAATATTTAAGAGGTAAGGATGGCAAGGACGGTCAAGACGGGCAAAGCGCCTTCGAGCAATGGAAAGAGATGATTGCGGACGGTAGTGTGGATAATCCGCATGATCCAGATAAAAAGTGGTCTCCCGAAAATAATACGATACAGGACTTCTGGCGCTTCCTGACCGGTGCCAGTGGCGAGGACGGACAGACACCCCATGTGGGAGATAATGGAAACTGGTTTATTGGCAATGAGGATACTGGTATTGGCGCACGCGGTCGTGACGGTCAGAATGGAGCGGATGGAAAGATGGCAAGGACGGTCGTGATGCCGTGCCCCCGACGGTCACTATCGGTGATAACGGCAACTGGTTTGTTGACGGTGTAGATACCGGCAGGAAGGCTGTGGGCCAGGATGGAGCGGACGGCAGGGACGGAGTGTCACCGACAGTCACCATTGGCGATAACGGCAACTGGTTTATTGACGGTGTGGACACAGGCAAGAAGGCTGTGGGGGCAGGATGGAACGAATGGTAAGGATGGCGTGTCACCAACAGTCACCATTGGCAATAACGGCAACTGGTTCATTGACGGCGTGGACACAGGCAAGAAGGCTGTAGGTCAGGATGGCGTGAACGGCAAGGACGGAGTGTCACCGACAGTCACCATTGGCGATAAATCGGCGCACGTGGGCGTGACGGTCAGGATGGTAAAGACGTAAAGACGGAACGAATGGTCGTGATGCTATACCGCCGACAGTCACCATTGGCGATAATGGCAACTGGTATATTAACGGAACTGATACCGGCAAACCCGCTCTCGGTCAGGATGGCAAAGATGGAAAGGACGGAAAGGATGCCGTGCCTCCTACGGTCACCATCGGCGATAATGGCAACTGGTTTGTGGACGGAACGGATACCGGGAAAAAGGCTGTTGGGCAGGACGGGAAATCTCCCGAGGTTGCTATTGGCGATAACGGCAACTGGTATATAAATGGAACGGATACCGGCAAGCCCGCTTTCGGTAAGGATGGCAAAGATGGAAAGGACGGAAAGGATGGAGCTAACGGGACCAATGGTAAAAGTGCCTATGAACTTTGGAAAGAGTATATCTCGTCCGGTGATGTGGACAACCCGCATAATCCTGACCAAAAATGGCCGGCGGACCGGAACAAGCAGACTGATTTCTGGGATTTCCTGACTGGAAAATCCTCTGTTATCGAGATAGAAGTTGGAAAATACAATGTTATTCCTGAATACTGGAACTCTTCCCTGAAAGAGTATGTTGTACCTTCGGACGGTTCGGTTCTTTTTACCGTGTATGACAAGACTGGTAAAAAAGTCACAGCCGGAGTAAAGGTGAGCGGCTTACCGGTGTATCTTCTAAGGAGACATTTATCACGAACGACGAAGGTCAGTTCAAGGTCACATGGGACAAGTTACCGGACAACAAGAGTTTATCTGAAAGGAAAGGAAGTGTGACTGTAACGGTTGATGGAACGCAGGAAACGAGTGCGGGCAACACGTTGGTACCGAATAGGATCAATGTTAGAGCTACTATTACAAATGCGCATTTGTATTATTACTCTAACACTAATATAGATGACTATAAAGTAGTACGTCTAATATACTCTTTTGAGCGTCAAGTGGATGGAGAATGGGATAAGTATCCGAAGTCCATTACTACTCCTTATAATAGTATGAAATCGGCCAGGGTTAAGAATATAAACCAGCCTGTTAACGAAGAGAATTTAGATAAAGATAAATGTGTATACGCTTATCGCACAGAAACGTTAATGGAGATATATCGCCCGATAGTTTTGACAGAGACGTAGAGGGCAAATGTGGCGAAGAATGATACTGTCGGCAAGTTGGCGAAATATGAATGGGACCAAACAGACAATTATGCGGCACTGTATTTCGGTGATGGTACGGGAAGTTATAATGACTATGGACAGACTATATATTTGCAGGACAAGATACATGTCCCGGAAGTGTATCCGGCCCCATCTTTTAAAAGAAAACAGTGTGTTTATTGAAATCAAGCAGGGTATTACCACCATGTGGGGAGAGATTGACACGGATAATTTACTGGATTTTTTATAAAACATACGCTTACCCGACAGGGCAAGATAAATTTATAAAAGAGGAAGGAACCAATGTCTGGAAACATCCGGAAGGCAAGTTATCGGCATCAGAGCTGGCAGAAAATCGGGCTGTATTTATGGAAATGCGTACTTTCATCAACGGAACGGGAGGAACTGTACATACCGGAACCAAACCGTTGTCAACGGGAGGCAAGCGCTTTAAACTGACAAGCGCTTATCCCAATAACTGGATTGGTCTGGATATCAGGCAACGGGCAGAAAGCACTGATAAAATAACATATAGTCAGTCTTACGAGTATCGTGGGCGTTACGCCTACTATCTGTTAAAAAGAGGAAGATAAGTATTATTTAGTTGATTTTGCGGACTGGTCCAAGCGGATGCCCTTGCCAATCAAGGATTGTCCTGTCGACTGGATGAATTGATTTAGCGCGTTGGGAGTCTTTTGATACATGGAACCCTGACGGGCGCTCATCCGATAAGAACTCCTTTATCCCCCTGTCTTTCGGCGCGGGGGTAAAAGCCTGGTTAAGTAACTCGTTCGGGCTAGGTCTGCAAGGTGAATATCTTCTACCCGTACAAAAGAGTCTTCCCCACTTCGTGCAGATTTCTGCCAGTGTTATCTGGCGTATTGGCGGAAAGAACAAGCATACACCTCCAGTAGTTCGGTATGTAGAGGTGGAAAAAAGCCGGTCGAGGTGGAAAGAATCGTTGAACGGGTTGTAGAGAGAAAAGAGAAAAGTTCCTGTCATGGTGGATACGGTATTTTGCGATTTGTTAGAGAATATTCATTTTGAATTTGACAAGGACGTGATTACTCTTGTTTCCCATAAGATTCTGGACAGGCTGGCAGCTTTGCTGAAGAATTACCCGGATAGTCATTTCCTGATCACGGGATATACAGATGCCCGTGGAAGCGCGCAGTATAATTTGCGGTTGTCTGAGCGCCGTGCAAAAAGCGGTATATAAAGCCTTGCTTGAACGCGGGGTCCCCAGCCATATGCTCAAATGGCGTGGATTCGGCAATCGTGCTGCCTTGGTTCCGCCTGTAGCTGCTGACAACATTCGGGAAGGGGATAGAAAAAATTTTATTGGAAAAGGTTACCAATATGGAGTACTGGAAGGTTTTGGGAAAAGAAGACTAAAAGCCAATCTTATAAAATTCACGACAAATAGATTTTGTCGTGAATTTTATTTATCCCTGTCTTAGATATTCAAGAATGTTCGACTTTACATTTATTACATGTCCCTTTAATCAGGACCTCACATTCCTCTTGTTCAAAATTCTCAGGCAAGTGATATTCTTGCAATGGAATATCCTCAAAACAAGTTACAGAATGACATATTTTGCAATAAAAAATGAATATGGCTGTGATTGGGGAGTTATTCAGTGCATATCTGGCCGTAACGTTGTCTATTGTGATCCGATGAATAATGTTTGCTTCCAACAAAGTCTGTATCGTCCGGTAAAACGTGATCCGGTCATACATATCGCCCATTTCTTCCTTGATATCACTTTCTGTCAACGGGAACCGCTTGTCAAGCAAAATAGAAATAATGGCTATTCGTTGGGCGCTCTTTTTTAAGCCCTTTTTCCCTTAATATATCTATTGCACTCATAATGGCTGATTGGTTTATATTGCAAATATACTTAATAATCAGAAAGTATCAAAACAAGCAGATAGCATGGTTCGGGATTTTGAAACAGTGTTTCGACATGAACAAACACCTGTTTATGGGTATTCTGATGATATCTAAAAAAATGAAACAATGCTTCATGTCTGAAAACTGTTTCATTTGAATGTTTTTATTATCTTTGCAGCGTTTCTATGAAAGTAGGTAGATGAAAGTAAGGACAAAAAACAGAATTGCTGTCGCATGGCTGTTACTTATGACACTCATGCCTGTCTTCGTGGTGAAGGCTATGCACCACCACGAAGAGATTGCTGTCTGCCATTCAGACAACGGGCATCCTCAGAGCCCCTGCAATCAATGTCCTGTCTGCCATTTTACCCTTTCCCCATTTACACAGGCTGAATCTTTCCATATTCAGATTATAATTCCACTTTTTAATTATGAACCGGTTGCTTATATGGGTATGAAGGGTTATCAGCCCGTTCATCCGTATAATCTGCGCGCCCCTCCCTCTTTATCTGCATTACTATAAACAAATGCGAAAAATTTGCCACACCATTGTGGGTGTGCCTGCACATTGTCTGTCCGAAAAAACAGGTTATGGCATATGATATTTGTATCATTCGATTATACAAATACGGATATTGTATATCCTTTTCCGACGGCAAATGCAGGCAGGCATATGGCTAATATGCCGGATTTTAAGGAATAATTTCCGGCAGAAGGTTCTATCGATAATAAAAAAAAATAGCGATGAAAAGAGTTGTTGCAACCGTTGCGTCATTCCTGTTCATCATTCATTCTCATGCCCAGCACCAGGACAGTGTTCCGGACATGACAAAGGATGGCGTGACGTTAAGCGAAGTGGTCATCATGGGAAATGACAGCAGGCGGGATACTCAGATGAGATCCTCCCAAAGTCTTGTCAGAATCGGCAAGTCCTACCTTTGAAATGAATCTTTCAGGCAGTCTGCCGCAAACATTGGCGGGAATACCGGGTGTGAAGGCGATGAATATCGGTTCCGGGCAATCCAAACCGGTTATAAGGGGACTGGGGTTCAACCGCATGGTCGTGACGGAAAACGGCATCAAACACGAAGGGCAGCAGTGGGGGAGAAGAGCACGGTCTTGAAATTGACCAGTTTTCAGTAGACAGGATTGAGGTGATAAAAGGACCGGCTGCCCTGCTCTATGGTTCGGATGCCATTGGGGTCATAAACCTGTATAGCGACTATATACCGGCGAGACCGTATGAAAGCAGGGCGGAACTTTTTATGCGAAGTAATAACGATCGGTCGGTCTTTCGGCACAAATGGCGGGAAAGAGGGACAGGCTTTATTACAAAGTGGGCCTGACACTGGTGGATTATGCAGATTACAAAGTTCCCGCGGACAGCATTCAATATTATTCCTATTACATTAAATTAAAGGACCGGCGTTTACGCAATACGGCAGGCAAAAAGAACAGGACGGGAGTTTTACATTAGGGTATGTGGGAGACCATTTCTCCACCGCTTTCAAAATATCCGATATTTATACCAAAAGCGGATTTTTTGCCAATGCCCACGGTTTGGAGGTACGGCTGTCGGATATAGATTATGACCGTTCCAGACGTGATATCGATCTGCCGTACCATCTGGTCAACCATCTGAAAATTATGAACCATTCAACATGGCATTCAGGGAACATCCGTTGGGAGGGCAATCTGTCATTCCAGCACAATCTCCGCAAGGAATTGTCGGAGCCGGTCTCACACGGCTATATGCCTACGCCTTCCAATACCCTGGAAAGGAAATACACCAAGAATACTTATACGGCAGGTATTGGAATGAAAGTGTTGATAGCCGGAAAGCATAGCCTTAATGCTGGGGTGAATGCAGAGTATCAGCATAACAGACGTGGCGGCTGGGGATTTATCATTCCCGATTTTGAGACAACCTCGCTGGGAGGATATGTCATGGACCGTTATTTTCTGCTTGAGAACCTGATATTGAGCGCCGGATTACGACTGGACAGAGTAAACACCCATATTCACAGCTATCATGACTGGTATAAGACACCTGTGGAAGAAGCCGATTCCGTCTTTTAAAGAAAGAGCCGCCGGTTTAAAGCGCTCTTTCACCAGTCTCACCGGTTCGCTGGGGATTAATTACAGTGCCGGGCAATGGATATTGAAAGTAAATATCGGAAAAAGCTTCCGTGTGCCGATTCCCAAAGAATTGGGGGCTGATGGAATCAATTACCACATATTCCGGTACGAAAAGGGAAGCGCCGGCTTATCCCCGGAAGAATCATACCAGCTTGATCTCGGAATGAACTGGCACACCGGTGCGGTCAATATTCAAATAGATCCTTACCTGAACTATTTCCCAAATTATATCTATTTGAACCCGACCTCAACGTATACCGAAGGCCTGCAAACCTATTATTACACACACAAAGCCGGGTGATTCGTTACGGATTTGAGGCTGAAGTCAATTACAAGCCCATATGCTGTCTGGAGGCCGGATTAAAGGGGAATACCTGTATGCGGAGCAACTCTCCGGTGACAAGAAAGGATATACCCTGCCTTTCTCTCCTCCATGGAGTGCCAGTGTGGAATTAAAATACACGCACCCTGCCAGGGAGGGACGTGAGGCGGGGTTTGTCTCGGCAACGTATAAAATTGTCGGCGATCAGAATGGGATTGTCCCTCCCGAAAAGCCAACCCGGGGCTATGGAGTGCTTAATATGGCGGTCGGAAAGGCTTTTGTATGGAAAGACTTCCGGCTAAGACTGAACTTTCAGGGACTGAACCTGCTGAACAGGAAGTATTACGACCATACCAGCTATTACCGGCTGATTGACGTACCCGAACCGGGACGTAACTTTTTCTTTAATGATAGGATTTGATTTTTAAACAATAATTGATTAACAAACATCGAAGGAACGTACCGGAAAACAAAGCACCGGTACCTCCTTCAAATAAAAAAAGAAGATTATGAAAAAGAATTTAGTATTGACAGTAGTTCTATTGATGGGTTTATGCATGTTTACCTTTTCATCCTGTGATGATGAGAAAGAAAGCACAGGGAAACCAATCGTTGGTTTGAATGAAGTGGGCAAAGAAAACAGTAAAACCGGAATTGCCGGAAGTGACCTCCACTTGGACGGCGAGATCATAGCCGAAAAATCTGATCAGGCGTATTGATATAGAGATCCACCAGGAAGACGGCGGCGATTTCAAGATAGAAAAGTCTTTCACCGAAGGCAAGTATATAGGTGTAAAGAACGCTCATTTCCATGAGCATATAGAGATTCCCTCGAAGCGCCTGCCGGAAAAATATCACCTGCATTTTACCGTTACCGACCGGTTGGGACAGACAGAAACCAGGGAATCGGAACTGACGGTGAAAGCGGCAGCCGCACACATCATCGTGGAAGACTTGAAGTTCGGCGCCTCCCATGATTTCTCCGATAATAAGATCGGTTATACAGGTACCAAGCCAATGGTGTCCGCACATATCAAGGCGGAAAACGGACTCGAAAAAGATTACGGTCTTCATACATAGTGAAGAAGGAACACCTTCATTCGAACTGGACACTACCTATACTTTTAATGGAGAGAAGGAATGGGGTACCGGAGGCCAGCATAAGCATATTGCGATTCGGACAATGCCCCTGCAGGAGATTATCACATGCATTTCAATGTATACGACAAGAAAGGCGAAGTATCGGAAAATTCACTGGAGGGTGTGCAGTTCAGGAAAAGCAATGCGGAAGTGTACGGAGTGGAAAGTGGAACCAACCGTTCGGCACTTGCCTCTGATATTCTGACAAAGTTCAGAGTAAAGGCGGAGGACGCCTTGCATTCCATCCGTATACACTATCTATAAAGAGGCTGCACCCGGTGAGTATTTTTATAATAGTACGTTGGCGGATGAGTTTTCTAAAGGAGATTTGAAGGAATACGCATTCAACAAAGCTTGGAAGCCAGGGATGGTCATGGGAATTATGCGGCTGCAGGCGAATATATTCTTGAAATCAGAGTGGAATATGCCCTGGGAGCCAATAAGATATTCAAGGAAAAGTTTAATATAACCGTAAAATAAGAATCATGGTAAAAAGCAGGAGCATCATTTCTTCCTTTGTGCCTTTATGTTCTTTCTCCTTGCTGCATGCAGCAAGGATGAGAACGGCAAGGATTTGGATAAGCCGGTCATTGAAACCGATAGCGAGGCGTTACCGCAGAACTGTCAGGTATATGTGAAAGGAGAAGAAATCCCTTTCATATATACTTTTACTGACAATATGGGTCTGGGCAGCTATAATATCGAGATACATCACAATTTCGACCACCATACCCATAGTACCGATGCCGGAGATTGTCCGCTGGAGGAGAAGAAGAAACCCGTAAAGCCCTGGGTATATAACCAGGATTTTCAGATTCAGAAAGCGCATCGACCTATAATGCCAAAGTGTATATTCCTATTCCGGAAGATGTTGATACGGGGATTATCATTTTATGATCCGGGTGACCGACAAGGCCGGCTGGCAACAACTGAAAGCGGTAAGTATAAAGATCATAGAAAAGAATTATTAGAAAAATAATAAATCATGAAACGTTCATCACTTTATCCAATAAAGTTGTGATATCGGATATATTATCATGCTTGCGTTCCAATATTTCTGTCTTATAAAATCGTTGGCTGTGAAGGAAATCCTCCTCTCTGTGTTTACAATCATAACAGATAGCGATATGGATATTATTTTTAGTTTTATATTATCAATGTTTTGGTTTACTTTTGCCTTAAAGAAATAATGCTTTTTAGCATGAATATTATAAATATATGGAAAAGCTATTTTTTATTGAACGATTTATATAACGATCCCCTTTGCCTTATCCAGATTCAGTCAATTCAGATGCCTTTATTTAGGCAAGGGGAGACTGTTCAGAACCTGAATGACTCCCATGAATTTCAAGTCTGTTTCGTGTTGAAGGGAACATTATGTTTTTTAGGGACCAGATTAAGTCTATGTCACAGGTCGTAATGGAAAATGAGCTGTTCTTTATCAGTTGTCTGCACAAATGTAAAGTCAGGGCAATAGATGACGTGCATCTCGTCGTTCATGCATGCAACATTGTAGCCCCTTATTTTCATGATAAGGTAATAAAATATCTGCAGAATATAGTGCTTGAGAAAGTCAAGCCTGTGGAGGTTCTTCCTGTTTATCCGTTAATGCGTTCCTTTCTTGACCTACTGGTTGATTATATGAAGCAAGGTATGAAATCCCGGAACTGCACCGGGCCAAGGAATATGAACTTTTTTTCATTATTCAAGACCTGCTACTCAAAACATGAAATAGCATCCTTCTTTCGTGATGCCTTGTCAAATGAATTGCGTTTTTTTGTATCTGTCATGACTTATTACAAAAGCTGCAGGACCGCTAAAGATTTAGCTGTTTTATGCGGATATAATGATACCATGTTCAATTTATTATTCAAAAATGTTTTTCTGGGGGAGACTCCATACCGATGGCTGCAAAAGCGGACTTCCCACGAAATCAAGCTTAAATTGATAGAGAATATTCTGCCAGTCAAGCAAATAATGCTGGAATATCATTTTAAAACGTTTTCTCATTTTACCACTTTCTGTAAAAGAAATATTGGAGATACTCCCAATGAAATACGCAGGAAAGGAGTTGTCATTGAAAGAGTGCCTTTCCCTTAGACGATTTTCTGTATCTGTTGCCTTTAGTTAAAACAACAATATTCTAAAATAGCAGATGCCACATGTTGGATTAAAAGATAAAATACAGATACTGTCGAACCTTTTGTGTAAGCCTGTATTCTGCATCATTTGAATATAACAAAACTCTAATTTAATTTATTAATGTATGAAAAAAGATTCTTTTCTATTTCTTGTTAAGTACAAGCACATTGAGTGCTTATTGTCAAACCCTGCTTGAGGGAAACAAATTTTTCGATAATTGGTCTGTTGGACTAAAGGGCGGAACAGTAACTCCGCTTACCCACAGCGCTTTTTTTAAGAATATGCGTCCTGCCGTTGGAGTGGACCTGACCAAACAGTTGACTCCCGCATTCGGACTTGGGGTCGAAGGTATGGGATATATTAATACGAGTAACAGCAGGACTGCTTTTTGACGCATCCAATATCAGTCTGTTGGGAAAGTTCAATCTTATGAATCTGCTGGGTGGATATCATGGAGTTCCCCGTACTTTTGAGATGGAGACGGTTTTGGGAGCCGGTTGGCTACATTATTATGAAAACGGAAAAGGTGATATAAATTCTTGGAGCACGAAAATAGGCTTGAACTTCAACTTTAATTTAGGTTCGGAAAAAGAAATGGACGTTGGCATTGCAACCTGCACTGGTGTATGACATGGAAGGAGACTTCAACGAGCACCGGAGCCGTTTCAACGCCAATAATGCCGCCGTAGAAATTACTGCCGGTATTGTTTACCATTTCAAGAACAGTAACGGTAAGCATTATTTTACAATGACCAAGCCTTATGATCAGGCGGAAATAGACGGTTTAAACCGGAGTATTAATGAGCTGCGTATGGAGGTAGATTTTAAAAAACAGGATTTGAATTCTGCAAATCAAAAACTTGCGCAGCTCAGCCAGATGCTGGAAGAGTGTCAGAAGCGGGAACCACAGGTTCAGACTGTTGTAGAAACAGCCAAAACGTTAGAATCTGTAGTCACATTCAGACAAGGAAAATCATCCATTGATGCATCCCAGTTGCCCAATGTGGAGCGAATTGCAACTTACCTGAATAAACACAGCAATGCCAAAGTCGTTGTGAAAGGATACGCGTCTCCCGAAGGCAGCATAGAAGTCAATGAACGGATAGCCCAAGCGCGCGCCAATGCCGTCATGAATTTATTAGTCAAAAAATACCGCATCAGTGCGGACCGCATTACTGCGAAAGGACAAGGCATAGGCAATATGTTCTCGGAAGCGGACTGGAATCGTGTCAGCATCTGTACTATCGAGGAAGGAAAATAGAAACTTCAATGAACATCGCAATAGTTTTCGTGTTATTCTAATGACACGAAACTATTGCATAAAAAACTTTCTATAGAATATGAATAAAAAATATTGCAGTCAGTACTTTGGGGCTTTATTCTTATTTTATCATCATGCCGGTCTTCCCAACCGCCATACGACGGAACTTATGAAGGCATATTGCCTGCGGCCGATTGTCCAGGCATCTATGTCTTATTGACCATTAACGGAGGACAGTATGAATTACTGGAGAAATATATCACGCGTCCCGGAACTTTTGTTACTTATGGAAAGGCCGGAAATCTACCCGGTGATAAGATTCTTTTGGATAATAAGATGGAACTCAAATCCGATGATGGCCGCTTGTTATATAAGGATACGCCCCTAAAACGGATTTCCCTCCAAACGGAACTTCCGGAATTCTGTACTTGCAACTCCTGAAAGAATCTCAAAGTGGGGAAAATGTAACCCTCAAATTATATGAGAAACAAGGAGAACAGTATGCGGACTTCCTTTTCAAGGCCAAAAAGCATATACTCAAATTAAAGGAAAAACAGATTTAGTTTCTGAATATGCGGACAAAAAACTGCTCCTTGAAAGTGCCGTCGGAACAAAAAACAATCGTCCGTGTCAGACGAACTGGTTTTCAATGACGGAACAAATTCTTATACATTTGACCGCCTTACACCTGATTATTGTATTTATTCGTCGGCAACAAAGACCAATCCAACCTTTTTTTGATGTTGTATATTATACTGCCGGCGAAAACCCATGGTCAAACTTATATCTACCGCTCCTGAACATTGCTATACTCTTTTTCCAGACAGAGGCTTCTGCCAAAACTGCGGAATATTCCGATGGGAAAGTGGAATGGCGGGTAGGAAATCATAAAAATGCAACATTCGTTGTTGACAATAAGGAGTATGAGTATAATGAGCAATAAAACATCAGGATTGCAGTCAAGAAAATAAATTATACATCAGGATTCATTTGCTGTTCGCTCCTTTAGCGAATAGCAATGAATCCTTGGATGACAAATGTCAAATGACAGAGTTCAGTTTCACTGCAAACCTGTTTCCTGTCTCTCTATAATGAGTCCCGACAGTTCCGGCTAATTCACCGATAGTCCCGTCAATTCGAACTTTCTTCAGATAAAGATAGGGATATCCTGTCTTTAGCACATATGATATATTAACCAAAAGGTATCCAGGGTGCAAGTGGCGTAATTTATATTATCTGTACTTTTACCTTTAATTTCTTGAATTTTGAAAGATTCAGCCATATGCTGTAACCAGCCAACATGGGTGGTCAGAATGGCTTCATTATTCATCATTATAACCGCCAATATCAAATCTATCCGGATTTTACCTATTTTTTGTGCCCGTATTATGAATCTGCAAATGGAAACGATGACTGATAATAATGAAATGAATGCCGGCAACGGGACGCCATGCTGCCATTGCCACGGGGAAGAGTGCCGTTGCCGGGAAGAAAACGGGGAATGTGAATGCCACTGCCACGCGCACGAAACCCTCTACCCCGGGGTAACCTGTATCGATGTGGAACCCGACGATTTCAACGACTGGGACTAATCCCCGCCGGACTTTATCCGGTACGGCACGTTCAACCGCTGACGATACCCGCCCACGCCGAACGTGGTCGTGACCTCTTCCACCAGGTAAACGCCGTTTTCGAGGGGTTGCGGTCACTGTCCCGGTGATACCATTTAAGTTGTAGTTGCGGAAATACTCCGTCGTCTCCTCCACGAGCTGGTCGGAGATGATGCCGATGTGCGGCGACATGTACGGCACGATGGTGTAGGTCGAGAGATCGACTTTCGTCTTCGTCACGGCGCCCTTGGCGGTCGTGTTCCCGGTAACCTTGTGCGTCTTTTTTGGAAATCTGCGTGGCGTTCACCGTCTGGTACTGCCTGCTGCTCTTCTACTGTTTCTACAGCGAAAAGAGAAGCCTTTGCCCTTGCCCGGTAAATACCGTATGCCATATAGAGCGGATAAAGTCCGGAGTTGGAATTGATTTCCAGAATACGGGATTCAGGGGAGAAAACTTCTGAGGTAACCTCTCCTTTATCTATAAACCGTGGTTCAGAAATCACATTCTGATACTCTGTGTCATAAAAGTTATAGCCTCCAAGACAGTCTCGAGGTGCATATTCACCACACGCCAAGGAGTAAGCACCGTTTCCTTATCCGGATTACGGAATGTACTGAAAATATCCGTTATGCGCTCGATGCGTTCCTCCACGCTGAGTTTGTCGGCAGCACGAGCCATAGCCCGGATACGCTTTCCGGCTGCACAGAATATCTCCGGGTCATAGTATTTCTTGATGTTGTTGAATTTCTGTTTGGTAACACCCTTAGGCATAAATTCTTCCCATGACTGCGGGTCAATGAGTGAGGCAAAATTATCAATCGTGATTTCCTGATTCTCATCACTCAGTTCCGCACCATAAATCAACAGGGGGCATACGGATGGATATGCCACGGGTATGGAAATGGCCGCTTCTCTGTTCTTGGTTTTCTTTTTCAGTTCTTCCAGCCGCTTCCGATCTTCCTCTGTATAAAGTTCCTTCTTGGGTTTCTTCTCCAGCTTCTCCTTTTCCTCGTATTCCTCATTGTTTAGTCCCCTGACTGTTGATGTCCACCTGGTTGGTCTTGGGCATAGCCTTGGTCTGGCCGATAATCTTTTTCAGGTCATCGAACTCCTGCAGTTCCAGGTCATCCAGCTTCATCAGTTCATCGTTATACAGGCTGTTGTCCTCAAACCCATTACGGACGACACGTTCCACATATACCCGTTTCAACTGTTCCAGCATGTGAGGTACGTCAAAACGACTCATCTGGGAACCTTTAACGGATATGATAGGGCAAAAAATTAATGAACTCACCCATGGCCTTACGGTCACTTTGTGAAGTCTTTCCGGCTTTGGCCGATATTTTGGCGGTTTCGGCTATCACTTTCAAGGTACGATCCGGAGCAAAATCAAAAACATAACATTGCTCCTTCATGCGTCCGTTGATGGTGGCCGGTGTCTGCACGCGGAAGATGGTCTGCATATAACTTGATGCAGCGGTATTATAAGAGCCGGACAACATGAATACGCCCGTCCACGCCTTGACACTGACACCCGTGGTCAATCGTCCGCAAGAAAGGGTAATGGTCCGTGTGGCATCCGGATCTTTTCCGATAGCCTGTTCCACGGCTTCCAGGGCATCGCGGCTCTCTTCGTCCTGATCACCGTCACCGGCTACATTGACCACCTTGAAATGCTGGAACACCGGATGTCTGGAGCATGGCACTCCAGTGCCCGTGCTTCCTTCACGCCTGGCACCATCCAGAGTGTATGGCGGAAAATATTCCGATATTCCTCGTTGGCATATGGATAAAGGCTGTCCTTATCTTCCTTGGTAAGAAGATTCAGAAAAGCCCGCACGTCTTTTTCATGACAAAAACTGCCGGATTCATTGACCCTGAAAAATTCCTTGAAATTAAAGGCAACATCTTCATCTACAAACTCATGAAGCAGCCGTCCCAAATCGTAGGTATAGATATTGAGTGTAGGCAGTGAGGCATACGGATTGGGATCACCAAAATGGAGTTCGTCCCAGCTCATCTTGGCCCGCTGTTCCATCACATAGTCCCATGTATAGATTTCATCCTCTTTGAAATCATCCAGCAGGTTGAATGGGTACCTGACAGGCGCAATACTTTGGTCTGTTCCTTGACCAGCTCTCCCATAACCGCTTTACCCAATTCGGTCTGGGTGCCTTCGTGCGCTTCATCCACGATAATCAGGTCCCAATCGGTAGCAAACACTTCGTTGTTTTTGTCGAAGTTACCACCTACAAGTTCAGAACCGCGCAAATCCTGCATGGAGG
>VOFD01002684.1_pt1 | contig 16481 bp, 19 predicted proteins | sample 5384101 | NCBI WGS metagenome assembly VOFD01 (sample SAMN12384723, study PRJNA508395) | human gut metagenome | isolation source: healthy gut C | host: Homo sapiens
TAAATCAGTATTCGTATCCACAAATGTATATCGCACCTCATTCGTTTCAGAATCGAGCAAAGCGAAAAGCTACTTTATATTTTTGATTCCATTGCGGAATATTAGTAGGACAGTACCCCCATCCCAAATTGTTCCAGCAATGTTTAATAGTCGGAGTTGTTTTTTAGAGACTTCTAGCGGTAAAGAGATCTCACTGGGATAGAGCCTATACCCGCCTTCCCGAAGGAATCGGCGTACTAAACTAAAAGCATCTTTAAACCAGGACTCTGTATCGCCAAAACGGAAATCCATCATATTAACATGTGCCTCTTTGCTGTCATCAAACTCACCGCGTCTTACGTCCTCGTGTGAATCCTTGCGATATCCTCTAGGATCCTGCCAATAACTATGTGATTTGACAATCCAGCCACCTTCCATAATAATGGGGCAGATATTACGATATTTTTTGCGAACCTACGTTCCCCAACTGCCATAATAGGTTGTCATACCAAATGCATCATGACGTAATGAATATCCCTTCTTGATTGCTTCTTCCAGCATTTCTTCACTGTCAGCAGCAAAATGTTCATCATCTACCCAATCTTTTCCCGCACCAATCCATCTATGGTAGTTAATTACTACCGGAACTTTATCAAAAGCTTGAGAATATATATCTGTCACCCAATCGAAAACAGCTTTCTTTGAGTATCATCACCTGTTGAATAAATCATTGTATGATATTCTCCCCATTTCCCAAGTCCGAATCCATCTATAAATTCAACTTTCGAAGGATCGTTGAAATCTTTAGCCAGAGTCTTCACAAATTTAGTATAGTACTTCTGAAAAATAGGATCGTCAGAATAAGGTGACCATTTACCTTTATTCATAAATCCTTTTGCACCGGCATCTTTTACAAATTGAGGAGTAAATTCCGTTCTTTTATCACGACTGTCAACTACAACACGAAATGCCAAGCGCATATTCCGCTGATAAGCTCCTTCAATATATGCTCTCAAATTAGAATCAATTTTCCAACCATATACATCTTCCTGTGGATTAAAATCTGTCCAACTAGCGCGAATATAAAGCGTATGAGCATAATCTGTCACACTAACATTGTGTCCCAGTTCAGGAATATACATATGGTCATACTGTGCCCAAAAATCTGCAGCATCCACTCCCCATACTTGCATAGAGCACCCATCCTGTAAGCGGGTTATGAAGAATACGCAAAGAATCAGGCTGAATCGTAACTATGTTATTCTCCGGTAGTTCCTTATCAAATGAAACGGCTGAATTCTCGTCTCCGAAAACAGGAGATAAAAGGAACATAAACAGACAAAGAGATACAATTACTCTATAATAACTAATCTTTCTTATAACCATACTACTAATTGTTTTTTAAAGAGTGCTATATCATTGTTCTCTTTATTCATATAAAAATCACGAGATTGATATAGCACTCTTTAATTTTATCCTGCTTGATTATCTCTTATCAAAGAATACTGTCAGTTCTTTAATATCTAATTCTATGTAATTAACTCCTACAGGTACACTAAAGAAGGCATAGCGGTTATGAGATTGCCCTCCGACTACAGTCTGTTTCTGATTGTAGTCACTCTCTGCAATATCAAGGCAACCATCATAAGATCCTCTGATGGCCTCTGCTGTTGAACCAAAGGTATAGCAACCTGCACTTTGTGGTCCGACTTTTAAAGTTCAATCCACCCGGATGTGCATTTCCATCTTTGTCTTTAATGGAATTCTTTCTGGGTAACCTGCTCCTTTGTATATAAACAAATAAGGATTTGCTAAACTAGGTGTCATAGAATGAGCCATAGTGAATCCTGTATCACCAGTGCCATCTTTTAGCCCATCCATCGTATGGTCCCCAAATAAAGACTCTTTCAATAGTGGTAGTCACCGTATTATTGTTCCATGTCCACGAAACAACCATGGGTTTAGGATCTGTTTCGGGGGAGTAAATCGTAACCTTTTTTAGTATTTATGTTAATCACAATACGATAAACACCCGCAATCTTAATATTCCAATGATAACCAAGCGCAGCTGTTTCCGGACTCATTGTCGAGATATTCATTGCTGTACCATCTGTAAAATCGCCTGATTCTTCCGGAGCAATAGCCATATCTTTCTGTCCATTAAACAAGATCGGGAAATAAATAGTACCTGGTTGCAGTTCTGCATGGAACGCATATTGATTTTCATCTTCTATCGTGCGAGTCATCTCTACATCTGCGCTAACACAAGTTCCGGCAATATAGATTTTATCAGCTTCTATAAAATTACTAGCCAAACCTATAGTAACGGTACGTGTTTCAAAATCTACCACTACACGATACTGCCCATCTTCAGGAATCACCCAATATCCAGCATTATCTATCCCCTTAATTTTAGCTTCCATTGCTCCATCAGTTATCTGTTGTTCTGCAACAACTGGTGAAATGGCATTTATCTTATTTTCATCTTTCCAAACAATCGGGAAGTGAAGATTACCAGCCTTCAAGTCACAAATGGAAACATAACGCTTTGGCTGACTTTCCATTGGCAAGATTTCAATATCTTCACCATTAACGGCTGTCCCTGACATATAAAGATGATCTGCAACAAAAGTCTTTTCAGAATACATTTTCACTTTTATAGTAACTGTAGAAACTTCTGGTTTTACAAACTTGGGGCCCTCTACAGAACCGATAATACGGGCTTGTAACTTTACTAAATCACCAGGATGTTGTTTCCACTTTGATACCAATAAATTCTGCAATTCTTTGTGTGTATAACTTTTAGAAAAATCATCATCAATATATTCTCTTATCATTGTATTCGTTCCAAAATTATTATTTTCCAAATCCATTTTATAAAGATAGGAAATATAATAGTCAGAGCCTATTGGATCAGCTTCCGTCCAGTTTAACGTCAATGCAACCTCATCCGGGGTGTCTTCCTTGAGTTCTATTTCATAATCAGAAGGAGTCAGGACTAAACTTGTACGATTATCGAGCAAATCAGTAGCATCGTCATCATCATTGCATGCTACTATGAAACACGAAGCAAGTGTCAAGAAGAAGAACCGTAAAAGGTTCTTCTTAAATATATATCCGTTTTTCATATCTATATTCAATATATTAATATTATAACTATTTATTGGTTCCCGACGGTCCAGTCAGGAGTTTGTACCAAATTCCAATTCTTATCAATATCGTCCTGTGGAATAGGCCACCAATAGCTTATAAATTTACGTGTCTGATATACTGTACGAGTATAATATTTATTTCTATAGTCCGCATCGGATACTTTAATATAAGCATTCATTCCATAAAAATCACCATCCAATACTGTCTCAGCTAATTTCCAGCGACGCAGATCATTAAAACGAAGTCCAGATTCACAATTCAATTCCACACGCCTTTCTTGACGAATTAACTCGCGCATTTCTACAGGATCTGATGGGGCTGTTATCTTGCCTTCTTCAGCTGAAACACTATATTCGGGAATACCCACGCTCACGAATCAAATTGACATATTTCAAAATCTCATTTTGATTAGCAGTATAAGTCCCCTTCTCAATGCTATATTCATTTAACGCCTCAGCATAACTTAAATAGATCTCTGCCAAACGACATAGTGCACCATGACGATTTTTATAATCTCCACTGCCTTCTTTGGGATTTGCAGATGGATCTACTCTCTTACGTACCAGATAGCCACTCCATGGGGCATCATGAGAAGGGCCACCGTCTTTACCATCCATATAAAAAATCAGTATTTCTCTTACCTCCAATATGCCATTGTTCATTATGCAATACTGAAATATAAAAAAAGCGAGGCTCCCGGCCACAATACATTTTATATGTATTAGCATCTACAACTACATTCTCATTTTATTACGGTCTCCTTCGGAAGACCCATACTCCCATTTTGTAGAATAGGTTTCTTTTTGTGTACTAAAGCCTGTCTCTGAATAATCAGCATCTGGATTAATTTTAGGAGAGCCATCCGAATTATAACCTAAAATAGGTCTCTGCCCGTTTCTCATAAAAAAGCATCAACCAAAGATTGGGTTATTCCGATCGCTCCCACTCCATTAATACCCAAACCTCGTGGGATACAGTTCTTATCATACCATCCACCGGAATCCATTGTACGAACAAACAATAACTCTCTGTTGGCTTCGTTCCATCTCTTCATCACTGCATTCTGATAAGAAAGGAAAGGATCAATATCACCATTATCCAAATATTCATAATGCAAATGATAGCCAGCGGCTTCCGCCTCATCGATAACCAGTTTACAAGCATCTACTGCCCTTTTCCATCGTTCGGATCATGTACAGAATTAAAGATAGGGGTTCCATCAATGTTTTTTATATTCGCCAATGCAGGATTACCATTCACCAAGTCACTGGCAGCAAATAATAACATACGCGCACGCATTGCCAAGCATCCGACAGAAGTTACACGACCATATTTCTTATCTTCAGTTTGAGTGGCAGGTAATTGTTTTGAAGCTTCTAACATTTCCTGATCTGCCCAATCAATTACATCATAAAAAGGCTCTTGTTTCAACATCAAGTCATCAGCCGAAGTACTCTCACTGGCCTCGCGAATAATAGGGACTGCACCATAAGCTATAGCCATCATTGAATTATAATAAGCTATAAAAAACGACATTCTGCTTTCATAAAGTCTACTTCTTCAACCGGTACAGCCTCTAGTGGATGAGCATGTTTAATAAACAAATAAGCAGAGCGGATATATTTTGGATAATTATTCCAATAATTAATTACTCCAGGACTGTCTGCCGTCCAGTTACCTTTTGATACTGAATGGCTTTAAATCCTTGTGCTTCCCAACCAACCGAAGGAATCAATTCATCAGCTATGGCATCTGGACCATCATAGGTATAATATTCTGGTAGGCCGCGATAAATATATGCCAGCCAACGTTCCATATTCTTTTTATTCTCAAATACTGATTCTAAGTCCAACTGATCGTCAGGTTGCTTATCCAAATAATCAGAACAAGAAGAAAAAGACAAATATTGTAATAATACTTAATGCTATAAATTTTAATATGCTATTTTTCATATGCGCTACTATTAGAATTTAATTTCAAAACCTGCAGATAACGATTTCATAATCGGATATGCAGCCCCCGTATTATTTTCTACTTCCGGATCCCACAAATCAAATTTTGAAAATGTTAAAAGATTTGTTCCTCTCACAAAAAAAACGAATGCCTGATATTACTGTAGTATTTCTCCACAAATTCTTTGGCAAAGAATAACCAAGTTCAATGTTTTTTAAACGTAAAAAAAACTCATATTCCGCAGCCACCATGTAGATGGTTGGTTATTATTACTATTTATACCATCATCCAAACGTGGATAAAATACATCCTGACTTGGATTGTCTACAGTCCAACGATCATTTGCATTAGTAAACATATTGCCTGTCACTCCTCTATTGGCACCCGGAATAATGCTTGATCCTAATATATTCCAACTACGGCCTATTCCTTGAAAAAAGAGCTCCAAAATCTAGATCCTTGTATTTCATATTCAGTCCAAAGCCATATACTATCTCCGGATCTTTTGTTCCTCCAATTGGAGATTTATCAAATACATCTACTTTACCATCACCATTGACATCTCTGTATCTGATATCCCCGGACGTAATTTACCTACAAAACTTTGAGTCGGAATTCCTTCTTTCAGTTTACCTGTACTTACGTCTTCAAAGTCGTCTGCCGTAAACAAACCTTCTGCTATATAGCCAGTTAATTGTCCTACCGGATGTCCTGTTTCAGCACGGTTAGTACCAACTACTGCACTAGGTTCATCCTTTTCTGTTATTTCATTATGAGCATAGGTAAATGTTCCCATTAAGCTGACAAATAAATCCTTGCCAAACTGTTTATTAACATTTAAAGAAACTTCTACACCCTGATTAGTCACTTTTCCAAAAATTCTTCCAAGGCTGCTTCATAAATCCAGCTGTCATTGGAACAGACTCACGTGGCATAAATATATCTTTACGGCGTTCATCGAAATAGTCTAATTGCAAATCAATCATACCATTCAGGAAACCTAGCTCAACCCCCAAATTCATCTTATTAACAATCTCCCATGTCAAATCTTGTACTGCAAACTCGCCTTCTGCCATACCAGTTAAGCCATAACTGCTATCCAATCCCCATTTATACATGTTTAATGTCTCATAGTCATCGGTAATTGTAGAGAGGTATGCAAAACGGCGTCCACCTAAATTAGCATTACCTACCTGACCATAGGATGCACGTAATTTCAATTTAGATATGACTTTACGCAATGGTTGCATAAATGCCTCTTCCGATACAATCCAACCAATGGCTCCTGAAGGAAAAAAAAAGCCATAGCGTCTTACCTCTAGCAAAATTTTCAGAACCATTATAACCAAAATTAAATTCCCTACATATTTACCTGCATAGGTATAAGATGCACGTCCAGCCAATCCCTGATTACGATATGGCAACTTACTTCCATCATCATAATTACGACGATTAAACAACAACATTGCAGCAACAGCATGTTTATCAGCGAATGCGATCGTAAGATAAGGTTGCTTCCATATATACACTCTTGTTCCCATAGTCACCACTTTTGAATAGTCCAAGAAATTTGCTGCCATTGGATTTTGATGCTATAATCAAATTACCTTCATCATCACGTCCAGTTGCAGGTACATAATAATCCGGTGTCTTCCCACGAGAAACTGTACCCGAAGAAAACCTATCAAATGAGAATGTTCCTTTTAGTTTCAATCCAGGAAGCAAAAATTTCAAATCTTGTTCTACCGAAAACAATGTTTCGATCTTACTGTCGCTTTTTTTTTTATATCCACTTTGAGTAGCCCATGCCCAAACATTTGGTTCTTCTGTTGTCGGAATCTGTCCACTAGAATACTGTGCAGGAAAGCATGAAACGGAACAGCAACAAACGCTTTCTGAAAAATTTGAGATATATCTTTCGTTGTAGAATTTCTATCTTGCAAATATCCACCAATATTAAAACGCAATTGCGTAGTTGGACTTAATTTCAGATCCACATTCGATCGCACATTATAACGTTGCAATTTAATAGTAGGATCCCAATCATAGCTTTTTATCACGTTTCAAAATACCACGTTCATTATACGCAGCAGCAACAAAAGAATAACGTAATGTCTCTGTGCCACCGGATATATCGACTGTTACACGCTGATTCGAAGCATAATCATTTGTAATTGCATCCATCCAATTCACGTCTGGATATAAATCCGGATCATAACCTGAACGGGTTTTTGCAATGCGATCCGTATATTTAGGTTGTTGCCCTGTATCAATCAAGATATCATCTAAAACCTGCATATAATCCGCCGCACCCAAATACTCGGGAAGTTTAACCGGTTGTGTAGCGGCAAATTCAGCCTTTTACAGTCACACGAGGTTTACCAACTTGTCCACGTTTCGTATTAATTAAAATAACGCCATTAGCTCCCCGTACTCCATAAACAGCACTTGCAGCAGCATCTTTCAACACAGAAAAAGATTCTATTTCTTCAGGATCAATATTATTCAAATCACGTTCTATACCATCAATCAAAACCAATGGGTTTTGTCCGGCATCCTGAAATGTACTAATACCACGAATCCAGAAAGAAGAGTTATCATATCCCGGCTCACCAGAACGTTGAACAGCTAATACACCGGCAACTGTACCAGCCAAATTATTACTCAATGAACGACTAGTAGACACTTTCAATTTTGCCGGTTCAATTGTGGTAATAGACCCTACTACAGATTCTTTCTTTTGTGCACCATAAGCTACTACCACCACCTCATCCAATTGGCCTACATCCTCTACCATTTGTACATTAACAACCTTTCGGTTATCAACAATTTCCTCTTTAGGCACAAAGCCAATATAACGGAAAGAAAGTACTGACTTTCTCGTAGGAACCATAATGCTATAATTACCATTCATATCCGTTAATGAATGCACTGTAGAATCATTCTTCAAAATGATTGTTACACCAATTAGCGGCTCTCCTTTTTCATCTGAAACGTTACCTGTTACCTTAATACCCTTTTGTTGTGTAGTTTGTTGTACTTTAGGAGCTTCTGGGACCGAAATCGTAATTTGCCTTCCCAACATCTTATAATTCAGCCCTGTCTCTGAAAAACAATTCTTTTCAACACAGCATCTATTTTCTTATTGGAAACTGAAATGGAGACTTTATTATTCAGATTTTTTTGAACATTCGCTGAATAAATAAAAATGTACTTACTATGTTTTTCGATATAATCTAAGATATCTTTAACTGTGGTATTCTCATATTGTACCGAGAACAAATCTTCTTCGGAATTCCATCGGATAGAATTAGTACCGAACGAAGAACTAGGAATCATAAAAAGACGTTTATAATACAAAAAAGCTTAAGTCTTTTTTTTTAAGTGTAAAAAAATACTTTTCTTTACCATAAAAATTTCTTTTTAGGTTAACAATTTTGGATTTATTGATTTAACTAAGGAATTACTATCGGGTAAATACGGCAATATTTATCCGATTTTTTTGTGTCATGATGATAATCTGTTCTTCATAGGCAAGCATATTTAAAAGATTAATTAAAAAGTTATTATTTATTCAAGTATATACTAGTATCTCTTTTTTTCTATCGTAAATGGCAATGTTTGCTGAATACATTCAATCACCTCATCTATATCATCTTTCAAATCTAGTTTTCCATAGACCTTCTCACTACCTACCAATGGATCACACTGAATGGATACACCATAATAAATGCTTAGCTTCTGAATAATCTGCGATAAAGTATTGCCATTCAACAGCATAATTCCATCTATCCAACTAATATATTCGGCTACATCCACTTGCTTCTGACAGACAATTGAACCATCTGCTATATTCAATAAATCATGTGGAGCCAATTGTGCCTTCTTCTCATTCTTATCAGTTACTTCTACTGATCCTTCTACCAATACAATATTGGTCGCAGTTCCCCGATAATTGGAAATATTAAACTTTGTACCTAAGTACCCGTAATTTAAAATCCTCAGATTCAACAATAAAAAGGATGTTTCTTATCATGAGCAACCTCTAGAAAAACTTCCCCTTGAGTATATATCTTACGAATGTCACCTTTAAAACGACGAGGATAAACAACTTTAGACTGGGAGTTTACCACTAGACGAGTCCCATCTGACAGCTCTATTCTAGCCCTCTTACCTGAGGGAACAATCAACTGATTATATTCTTTGTTCATCTTTTACCTTTTCTTCTTTAATAACCTGAGAATTAACCGCAACTTTTCCTTCCTTTGAATACTTAATAAAGGCATCTTCATCTAAGTTCAATTGTTCTTTAGCAGTTATCAGAGTTACTTCATCAACAGTCTGGCTATCTAGACCTTCTGCAATAGCTTGAAAGTCTAAATCGACAACAGTTTCTAGATTCATAAAATAAATAGTTGACATACAAATCAGAATAGAAGCAGCAATAGAAGCGGAAGTTATCAACAAATAGTTCCGTTTGCGCTTCTTTTCGCTTTTTTGTATCTTCATACGAGTTCTCTCTATAATGGAAGAAGCATCAATTTTCTCTTGTTCGCAGCTTTCCCAAAAGAACCTCAGCGTCTCACCTTCAGGCATAGTGGTAAAATCATCCTCAAGTTTTTCCTGAGAATTCAACTTACCAAATAAATTTGCAAGGCGAAAGTATTCTTTCAAGTTCATAATCTTTTTAATGTTGTTCTATAATTAAAGACGCAATTAAAAAAAATCTCCTAGTTAAAAATGAACTTTTTTTCTCATTTCATATAAAAAATATATAAGACAGATTTTTTTCACGAATAGGCTATTGATAATCAAATAAATAAGGCAAGAATAAAAATATTATTCTCAAAAGCGAATATTTAGTTTCTTAGCAATTTCTTCCAATGCAAAAAGCTATATGATTATTTATAGTCTTCACGGATATATCTAATAATGCCGCAATATCTTTATAAGGTAGGCCTTCTATTTTCGCCAAGAAAAAAACATGTTTACATTTCGGTGGTAACTGTTGAATAGCATTGTTTATTTTCTCCATTTCTTCTCTGCTAATCATAGCCTCATCCGGTGATTGGATTGGGGCAAATATAAAATCTCCTATATCATCAAGCAATAAATCTGCCTTTTCCTTCTCTTTTCTCAGATAAGAAAGAGCCTTCCGATAGGTTATTGTTTGTATCAAGCATTCATATTTTCTATGCCAGCCAAAGTTCTTCTATTTTTCCAAACTTCAAAGAAAACATCACTTACAACCTCTTCAGATGGCTCCTTTTGGCCAATCAAAGCATAAACATAGTGATATAAACGTGAGGAATAATATTCCATAAAACGGCAAAAAGCCGCTTCATCACTGTTTACAATTCTGTCTATGTCATTACTTTCAAGTTTCACGGAAGTGTTTTACAGATTACTTCTAATTAACAAAATTGTGCCAAATATAGTAGTATATTAGGAAATATAAAAATAAAAACCGAATTAAAAGTTATCAATTATAGAAAAGTATATACAATAAATATTACAAAAGTCTTTTTACTCAAATATCGCACCGGATACCATACAGAAAGAAAGCCGACCGTTAGAACCGTCACAAAGATAAGTAGCACATCCCAAGCGTGAACACTCACAGGATAGGCATCCACAACAAAAGTACCACCGCCACCACCTAATGAGATAATTCCGAATTCCTGTTGGATGAAACACAAAAGCAACCCTAAAACAATCGGAAACGGCACCGAAAAGAAATAAGACGACCTTCGAATAAAAAAGATACGGGAGATCAGTTTATCATCCGCTCTAAGCTACGTAATGTTACAACATCATCCTTCTTGTCCAAAATCAACATAGAAAGAGAACCGATTACATTGAAGCAAGCAATCATCAAGATAAAAGTAAAGGAATAAATAAGAGATCAATTTCTCGATCTCCATGATACGGAAAACATCTGCTTGCTGCTGATAACGGTTCTGAACGATAAAATCATTACCTAGTATTTTCTCAATTTTGGCTTGTACAGATGAAACATTTGCACCAGGCTTCAATTTCAATTCTACCGAAACCTCTGTTGTATAATCCAGCAGTTGACGAAGAAAATCAAGAGAGGTAAGAATATACTTTCCGTCATATTCCTGCTGATTGACAACGAAGAAACAACAAGGCCGGGAGAATAAAGATAATCACGATTAAAGGAAGCACCCGGATTTGGCCATATTTACTTTAGCATTCCGTTTGGGTAAATACACTTGAAGAGGATCAACAAATTGAAGTCCCGTACCCAAGGTTGCCACCAACTCTCCCCCATCACACCGTAATTCACAATAGAATCATGAAGAAGAAAATCACCGGCTCCATAGAGAATACTATCAATGGCTGTCCAATTCTTCAAAATTATCTCCACAAAGAATTTCAACTCGGGAATGATGCGCAACTGATGGCGTACCCGTGTTCCTAACTCATAACGGATGGATTTCATATTATCATTGATATTCTTTACTATTTCCTGGCTCCTCTCAGAAGGGAACACGCTGAGATAGACACGTGCAATACTCATATCGGGACTGATGCGGACAGCACTTACCGACACCAAAACACCATTCATGGACTTGGTCTGAAGCAGGAAAATCTCACTCAACTCCTTTTGGATCAAACGAGAAATCTTATTTTGTCTGGTCGTTTCCATAATTAATAATTATTCAGTTTGCTAATTTGTTAATATGCCATACGGTTCATAGCATAACCTATTGGCACATTATTCAACATTTTCTTATGATTGTCAGCCCGTCGCGCAAGGGAAGAATCACCTTTTCAACCCGTTTGTCGGCAGCTACCAAATCATTAAATTTCTTTATTCCAATAGTCTGAAGATCTGTATGATGCGGTTCCTCCAATACATGTCCGTCCCACAATGTGTTATCGGCAATGATGTATCCGCCGGGTGATAATTTCTCCAGTACCATTTCGTAATATTCAATATACTTCCGCTTATCACCGTCTACAAACGCCAAATCAAAGGTAATGTTCATGCCAGGCAGCAACTTCAGCGCATCACCTATATAAAATTTAATCTTGCCGGCGTAAGGCGAACCTTCCAGCCAGGGACGTGTAAAGTCCTCCTGCTCATCGTTTATCTCAAATGTGTGCAACGTGGCCCCCTCTTCCAACCCTTCGGCCAGGCAAAGTGCGGAGTAGCCACTGTAAGTCCCGATTTCCAGCACCTGACGGGGGCGTATCATTTGCACAAACATTTTCAGCATACGTCCCTGCAAGTGGCCGGAAGCCATACGGGGACGTAAAAGCTTGACGTGCGTATCGCGATAAAGTGCCTTCAGATAATCACTTTCTTCATCAATGTGCTGAAGGATATATTCGTCAATAGCGTCCGTTTCTTTCATTCCTATCTTCTATTATTATAGGTAACGGTTGCGGTTGGGCAGCACATAGTCCATAGCATACTTCAACACATCTCCCACTACATTGATTTCAAGGAAAGAAGTCTGAGTACCTTGCTTGCCGCTGCTCAGGTAAGCCACCATGTCGCTTTCACTCAAGACACCATCATCCAGCAATTTACGCAAAGCAGCGAAATAATATGCCTGTCCGTTAGCCTTTTCGGGCATATAGATAGCTTCCACCCCATATGACAAAGCCAGATGACGCATCGTTTTTTCTTTATAACAGATGGCCAATACAGGATATTTGCCACGGAAAGCAGCAATATTACGTGCGGTACGCCCGCTGAAACTGTCGGTAATAATGGCGCGGATATTCAGTTTGCTGGTAGCCTTTACTGCCTGTTTTGCCAGGAAAGCGGTTACATCATTGGAGTTTTCATCCAAAGGAATACGGATGTCATTCTCGGCCAGTTTATCTTTCTCGGCCTGCGCTGCAATCTTGGCCATCGTCTTCACGGCTTCCACCGGATACTTGCCGTATGCCGTTTCCCCACTCAGCATCAATGCATCCGTGCGGTAGTAAATAGCATTGGCAATATCGGTCACTTCAGCACGGGTAGGACGCGGATTATTAATCATGGTATGCAACATCTGGGTAGCAACAATCACCGGTTTCTTTGCCAGAATACATTTTTTGATCAACAGACGCTGAATGCCGGGAATTCGTTCCTGAGGAACCTCAATGCCCAAGTCACCACGAGCCACCATGACTCCGTCGGCCACTTCCAATATTTCATCAATATTGTCCACTCCTTCCTGATTTTCGATCTTGGCGATAATCTTAATGTCGCTGCCGTATGCATCCAGTATCTGACGGATATCCAGCACATCCTGCTTATTACGAACAAACGAATGTGCTATGAAATCAATGTCCTTTTCAATAGCATACAGTATATTGTTACGGTCCTTTTCTGTCAAAGAAGGGAGATTGATGCGCACGCCCGGTACATTTACACTCTTACGGTTACCCAAAGTAGCTTCATTCTGCACCTCACACAACAAATACTCGTCTGTCTTCTCAATCACACGCAGCTCCAGATCACCATCATCAATCAGAATATCGCCATCCACCTGAAGATCATGCACAAAACCGGGATAAGATACAGCAATACATTCACGGGTCGTTTCTTGTGCAGGATTACCTACAATCTTCACTTTGTCACCAATCTGATAAGGAATAGGCTCGCCGCCCGCAATAGCAGTAGTACGCACTTCGGGCCCTTTTGTGTCCATCAATATGGCAATACGGTTGGAAACCTCACGTACATTGGTTATCAATTTTTCAAAACCTTCACGCGATGCGTGAGCCGTATTCATACGGACCACATTCATACCGGCCTTGAAAAGATCTCTTATAAACTCTACCTCGCAACGCTGATCTGAGATGGACGCTACGATTTTTGTTTGTTTCAACATCATAATCTTATCACCTTATATTATACCTAAACGTTTTATTTTCTCATTAACAAAGCCTCAATCGCCAAACGATATGAATGAAGCCCGAACCCACAAATCACCCCCGCACAAGCACAGGAAATCATCGACTTATGGCGAAACTCCTCACGGGTATGTACATTCGAGATGTGCACCTCAACCACGGAGCTGTCACGGCGCGGATAGCATCCTGCAAAGCAATGGAAGTATGCGTATAAGCCCCTGCATTCAACACGATGCCGTCATAATCAAAACCCACTTCGTGTATTTTGTTGATCATCTCACCTTCCACATTCGACTGATAATACGCTATTTCAATGTCCGGATAAGTACGGCGCAATTCCACCAGATAGTCTTCAAATGAAACAGCGCCATAAATGGAAGGTTCCCGTTTGCCTAATAAATTGATATTAGGTCCATTAATAATTTGTATTTTCATATTTATACTATATCTGAACTTTTTCTACCTTTGCAGGGAATTTGGGTACAAAGGTAGAAAAAAGAAATGAAAAGAACCGAGAAAACAGACAAGATATTGGTGAAATACAAACAATATTTAAAGTTGGAGAAATCGTTATCTGACAATACGGTAGATGCTTATCTTACTGACCTGGACAAGTTACTGGCTTATCTTACATTAGAAAACATCAACATTCTGGATGTCCGGCTTGAAAATCTGGAAGATTTCTCGGCCGGATTACATGATATCGGCATCCACCCCCGTTCGCAGGCACGCATCTTGTCGGGCATCCGCTCTTTCTACCGTTTCCTCATTATGGAAGATTACCTGAAAGCCGACCCGACAGAATTGCTGGAATCCCCCCAGACAGGTTTCAAACTGCCCGAAGTAATGACAGTAGAAGAGATAGACCTGCTGATAGGAAGCATAGACCGCAGCACCAAAGAGGGACAGCGCAACAGGGCCATACTGGAAACGCTTTACAGTTGCGGGCTCCGTGTTTCCGAACTCTGCAACCTGAAATTATCCGAACTTTATTTTGAAGAAGGCTTCATCAAAGTGGAAGGAAAAGGAAGCAAACAGCGGCTGGTTCCTATTTCACCGCGCGCCATCAAGGAAATCAGGCTCTACTTCACCGACCGTAACCTGATGAAAATAAAGCCGGGATTTGAAGACTTTGTCTTTATCAGCAATTTCGGGAAGAACATCTCCCGCATCATGGTTTTCCATATCATCAAGGAACTGGCAGCCCGGATAGGTCTGAAAAAAAATCAGTCCTCACACTTTCCGCCATTCTTTTGCAACACATTTGCTGGAAGGAGGCGCCAACTTGCGTGCCATACAGTGCATGCTGGGACATGAAAGTATCGGGACAACAGAAATTTATACACATATAGACCGTAATATGCTACGCAGTGAAATCATAGAACATCACCCCCGTAACATCAAATTCAGAGAAAAAGATAATAAAGGTTCTATATTCTAAAATATTTTAAGATAAATTGAAAAAAAAAGCAGGCTAAGAAGCTAGCATATAATAGAGTTTTTCCTATCTTTGCCCCCAAAGAGACGCACAAAAACGTACTATAGCGAATTTTACATTACAAACGTTAAATTAATAAGTAACTATGATTAAAAAGTTGTATTTGCCCTTAGTGGCTTTATTGGTCCTTGCCTTATCATCATGCGGCAAGATGGGAGAATTGTCTTCTGACTATTTCACAACTAACCCTGAAGTGCTTGAAGCAATCGGTGGTAAAGTGCCTGTGACAATTAATGGTAAATTCCCCGAAAAGTATTTCAAGAAGAACGCAACTGTTGAAGTTACCCCCGTTCTGAGATGGAAAGGCGGCGAAGCTAAAGGCCAGCCCGCTGTATTCCAAGGAGAAAAAGTAGAAGGAAACAATCAGACTATCGCTTACAAGGCAGGTGGCAGCTACACGATGAAAGCTTCTTTCGACTATGTTCCCGAAATGGCAAACTCTGAACTTTATCTTGATTTCAAGATTACAAAAGGAAAGAAATCATACACTATTCCTTCTGTGAAAATCGCTGATGGCGTTATCGCGACTTCTGAACTGCCTACTGCTGCCAGCTCTAACGCATCATACGCTAACGATGCTTTCCAACGCATTATTAAAGATGCTCAGACTGCCAACATCATGTTCTTGATCCAGCAAGCCAACTTGCGCAACAGCGAATTGAATTCTGACGATATCAAAGAATTCCATAAGAAAGTGGCTGAAATTAATGCTGACACAAAGAACTACAAACTGAACAACATCGAAATTTCTGCATACGCTTCACCTGATGGTGGTGTGGAACTGAACACCGGTTTGGCTGAAAACCGTGAAGCAAACACAGAAAAATATATGGAACGCCAGTTGAAGAAGGGCAAGATTGATACTAACCGGATGCAAAATACACTGCACAAGACTGGGAAGGCTTCCAAGAACTGGTATCTAAATCAAACTTGCAGGATAAAGATTTGATCTTACGTGTTCTTTCTATGTACAATGATCCTGAACAAAGAGAATGTATACAAAACTTTGGCTGAC
>VOFD01001669.1_pt1 | contig 16441 bp, 19 predicted proteins | sample 5384101 | NCBI WGS metagenome assembly VOFD01 (sample SAMN12384723, study PRJNA508395) | human gut metagenome | isolation source: healthy gut C | host: Homo sapiens
AAAGCCCCAATGATTTTCTGAGCTTGCTGATCGTTCCGAATGCGGCCAAACCGACCACCATGCGGATCAAGTCGCCGCGCCTGAGGGCTTATACCGAAAAAGAGATCGCTCAGAACCGGCAGAAAGCCGAACGGGAAGCACGCGAGAAAAGACTGAACCACGATATCGACGTTTACCTTAAGAAAGATCACCCGTGCCAGGTGACCGACGTGAAAGTGACCGACGAAGGCGTCGAAGTGGCCGGTAATATCAAAGGAATGCCGGGCGACGTTTATTTGTGCGAAGTGCCGATGTTCGGCGACCTGACCGATCTGACTTTCATTACCGAAAAGAAAATCGATAAGCCGACGAACTTCAAGCTGAAATTCGACCGCTATGCGCAGGTTGACGGGCGGCAGTACGACCGCCTCTATTCGCGCTGGGTGCTGGCCCAGAAGTCGCAGAAGGGATATCTGATCTGTTCGCACGGGCGTTATGCCGACGACGTGAAGGCTCAGTACGATCTGCCGCACGAGGTGGTGGCTACCAAAAAGGGATCGGCGGTTTCACGACGGTCCGTACGCTTCCGATGCGGACAGCCTGCAGGCGACCAGCATTACGGTCAATATATGGCTCGGTTTTATGCGCTTGACTCCGTCCGACAATTCGATTCCGTTCGAATACAACGGCAAAAACTTATTATGCCGATAAGAAAACCATCGACGGATTCGACAAGACGCTGCAATTCGCGGCTTCGAAAAACATGATCGTCAGCGCGATCATTCTGGTGGCTCCGGAGCGCGCTTTTGCCGACAAAGCCGCCGGTAAACTGTTCGAACATCCGGATTTCGATCCGGCGGGTATCTATACGATGCCGAACATGACGACGCTCGAATCGCTGAACCTTTACGCCGCCGCGATCGATTTCCTCGCTTCGCGCTACAACCGCCCGGACAAGAAGTACGGCCGCATCCACCACTGGATCGCCCACAACGAAGTCGATGCCGGTTGGGTGTGGACCAATGCCGGGATCAAAACGCCGCTGCGGTTCATGGATATTTACGTCAAGTCGATGCGTTTGCTCTATTATACGGCTCGCAAATATAACCCGCATGCCGAAGTGTTGATTACGCTGACCCACTACTGGCAGTCGCGCCACAACGAGTATTGCTACCCGTCGGCCCAGTTGCTCGACCTGCTGCTCGATTACACCGAGGCCGAAGGCGATTTCAAATGGGGCGTGGCACACCATCCTTATCCGCAATCGTTGTTCGAACCGAAAGCGTGGCTCGATACCGAAGCGACGTTCGATTACAATACGCCGCTGATCACGTTCAAGAACCTCGAAGTGCTCGACGCATGGATCAAGCAGCCGCGCGCGCTCTATAAAGGCAAGGAGAAACGTACGCTTTATCTGTCTGAACAGAATCCCAATTCGAAAGATTACTCTGAAGAAGCGCTGCTGGAACAGGCTGCCGGAATGGCTTATGCGTTGAAGAAGCTCGAAGCCTGCGACGGAATCGACGCTTATCAGATGCACGGCTGGTTCGACCAGCGCGGCGAAGGAGGTCTCAGGATCGGTATCCGTCGCTTCCCGGACGATAAGGACGATCCGTCGGGACGCAAACCGGCCTGGTTCGTATTCCAGGCTTTCGGCACCGACCGGGAAGAAGAGGCATTCGAATTCGCTAAGAAAAATCATCGGCATCGACAGTTGGGATCAGATTATTTACAAAGAACCGATCGCCATGCCGACCCAATCGAAATAGATTGTAATTGAATCATCCGCCGGTATCCTCGCCTATTTCGGGCGGGGATTCGGCGGATAAATAAGAATCCGGTTTTGATAAATTTGAATACGATGTTTACTGTTAAGATTTCGCGGGCGGCTCTGTTCGCGGCCTTCGGTCTGCTGTCGGGAAGCGTTTCCGCGCAAACGGCAGGTCAGGCTGCCGGATGCGGCGGCCGCGACCTGCAGGCCGATACGTGGGTGGCTACCGATGCGCTCGGACGGACGCTGCCCGGTTATGCGGAGTGCGGTCCGCGTAAAACGAACCGCACGGTGGCGATGTTCTATCTCGTAACCCACAACCAGAACGGGGCGAAAGACGGTCCTTATAACGTGACCGAGATACTGAAGGCCGATCCGGTGAACCCGAAATGGGGCGGCGGCGTCCATTACTGGGGAGAGCCGGAAGCGGGTTACTACATCATGAAGGACGAGTGGATCATCCGCCGTCATGCGCGGATGCTCTCCGACGCGGGTGTCGATCTGATCGTTCTCGACAATACGAACGACAATATTTACAAAGATGTTTTCGTCTTCATCGCCGAAGTGTTCCGCAAGATGCGTTCCGAGGGCGAGACCACGCCGCAGATCGCCTGCCTGGCCAGCCAGAATTCGGTGCAGCAGCTCTGGGATCAGATCTACAGCCGGGGGTTGTATGCCGATCTGTGGTTCCGCTGGAAAGGCAAGCCGTTGCTGATGTTCGGGCAGCATATCATCGGCGGGCGCCAGCAAATGGACGATGTCCGTTTCCCGAAAGAGATCCGGGATTTTTTCACGATCCGACAAAGCTGGGCGTGGACGACGCTCCGGTGGTACGACGACGGACATGACGAGTGGCCGTGGGTGGGACCATTATCCGCAGTCGGTCGGCTGGCACGAGTCGCCCGACCGGGCCGAGTACGTGCCGGTGGCATCCGCGCAGCATCCGCTGTCGAATATCGGACGGAGTTTCCGCGACGGCGTGGAGCCGGAACACGACCGGTACGATGCGACGACCGATACCGATAAGGGGCTTTATTTCGATCAGCAGTGGCAGCGTGCGTTGGAGGTCGATCCGGAATTTATATTCGTGACCGGCTGGAACGAATGGACGGCCGGACAGATGAACCGGACGAATCCGGATTACGCCGAGGAGATGAAGAAATGGGACTTTTCCCCGGAGCCAAATGCGGCAAAGGCGGCCGCGAAGTCAAAATGGGCGAAGGCTATTTCATCGACCAGTACAACCAGGAGTTCAGCCGAGACATCGAACCGATGAAGGGCGGCCATACCGACAACTATTACTACCAGTTGATCGCCAATGTCCGGAAGTACAAAGGGGTTGCCAAGCCCGAACCGGCCGGCGAACCGGTAACGATCGACCTGAACGGCGGTTTCGACCAGTGGCGGCAGGTCAAAAGACTTATTACGATCATGCGGGCGATACGTATCACCGCGACAGTCCGGGTAATTTCGCCGCCGGGCCGTATGTGAATGCGACCGGGCGCAACGACATTATCGAGTCGAAGGTGGCGCGTGACGATAAGTATGTCTATTTCTACGTAAAAACGGCGCAGCCGCTTACTCCGCATACCGATCCGTATTGGATGTTGCTGTTTATCGATACCGACAGGCAGCATGCGACCGGATGGGAAGGCTACGACCTGCTTGTTAACGACGGTTTCCGAAGCGGTAAGAGCATGGTCAAAACCTACGATAAGACCGGATGGAGGAAAAGCCGCGAAGCAGCCTATCGCTACCAGGGTAACGAGGCTGATGGTGAGCGTTCCGCGTAGCTGTTTCGGGCCCGGAAAACTGGCTTTCGATTTCCATTGGGCCGACGGCATCCAAAAGTTGGGGGGATATCGACGAGTTCCTGCTCAATGGCGATCAGGCCCCGTCGCGCCGCGCGAATTACCGGTATGAAGAGGATTAACGATAACCTGAAACGATATGAAAAAAATGTTTTCCCGGCTGTCCTGGCGGCGTTGTCCGTCTCGGTCTTTACGGCTCGCAGCGCGACGGCCGCCAACGGCCGCCTGACTCCGCATTTCAAGCAGAGCAGTTATGTCAACGAGTCGGTGACGCTCGAAAACAAGTATGTCACAATGAACTTTTTTCAAACGGATCAAAGGCTGGGGCTGGGGTGAAATTCTGACGCCCGAAGGCAAGCTGATGGCCGTGATGGATCATCTGGGCGAACTGATGATCCGCGATCAGGACATCCCGATGCGTTTCGAGGCCGATTCGGTGTCCCGGGTCAGGACGGACGACGGCGAAAGTCTCGTATTCAACGTCAAATCGGTGGTCGTGCGCGAGATGTTGAAAGGCACTTCGTTCGACAACTGGATGCACTATCCGTGCGGCGAGCCGGCCATTACCGGAACGGTGACGATTACCGTCACCCGGATTCTCCTTTCGTCAAACTGAAATACGATCTGACGGCGACCGGTATTACTACCTGCGCTACCTGCGCGGTCCATGGCTGAAGGTGGGCGAATCGTCGTTCGGGACGAAGAAGGACGATGCGATCCTGCCGGGTGTGGACTGGGCGATCGGCGACGAGTGGACGAGCGGTTCAGACTTTTCAAAGACCCGTGGGCGCTGCGCGTCGTCCCCCACCCCAACAAGGTGTCTGTGCCGTTGATGGCGATCAGCTACGAGGGGGACGGTATCGGACTGGCATGGGGACCCGAATGCGGTAGCGGCGCGTTGGTTCAACTACCGCACGCAGCATCCGCAACCGGTGTTCGCCTCGCCGAATTTCGTCGATCGGATGAATAACCAACTGATGGGTCTGATGATTCCGGACGCTTCGGTCGAAGGGCATGAGAACGAGATTTATTCGCAGATCGCTCCGGAACTGCGTATCGGCGAGAAGATCGAATTCGACGCCGAACTGTGGCTCAGTAAAGGGAACAGCGTCGATGTGGTAACCGACTGGGTGAAACGTCATGGCCTGCCTGAACCTTCGGCTCCGAAATGGGATTACCGTAAGGCGCTCGACTTGATGGCCGGCGCTTATAATACGAACCTGTGGCACGAGGGGCGCGGTTTCGGCGTGGTGCAGCGTTCGATCGACGAGGCCGGCCCGAACATTCCAGGATTTTTGAGGCGTTACATGAACGAAAATAAAAAATCGCAGGTAGTTAAAGAGTTGCAGGCCAAAATCGAATCGTTGCAGCCCAAAGAAGTTCCTATGGTTAAGATCGAGACGCCCGAACAGAAGAAGGCCCGCCAAGTAAAACATGGGGACGAAATTCTGGCAATCCAGCGTGCCGACGGTTCGTTCGCTTTCGAACCGGACGGACGACACTACCGCAAGGACGATTTCAAGGTAGCGACCTCTTTCGTAGAGCCGATGGGACTCGACGGGGCTACGGCGCTCGACATTACGATTCTGCCGGCGATGGAACTGTTGCAAATCGGGAAGGAAACCGGCGAACAGCGTTTCCTGGACGCGGGTAAAAAGGCGATCGACTTCTGCATGTCGATGACGCGCCCCGAGGGCGGCGACTTCTGGGAAACCCCGTTGCATGCGGCCAACCTGTTCGCCGCGGGACATGCCGCCATCGCCAACTACAAGGCGTTCGAGCGGTTCGGCGATCCGAAATACAAGGAAAAAGCGGTTTACTGGATGCGTACGATCCTGCCTTTCACGCACCTGTGGGAGCCGGAGGAGATTCCGATGCTGTACAATACCAAACCGGTGCTCAGTTCGAGCGACTGGTACTTCGCCAACTGGGTGCGCGACCATGTGCAGTGGGAGGTGCTCGCCGTGTTCGCTCAGTCGATTGCGAACGGCATCCGCTGGGAGGAGGTCGATCCGGAGATCGACTGGATGAAGTTCCACCGCGGTATTACCAATGCGGCGATCCGTTGGATGAATGTGCATACCGACGACAACTGGCGTCCGCACAATATTCCGGAGACGTACGACCGTTACAAAGAGGGTGCGTTCGACTATTGTTTCCCCGATACGCACAATGCGACGACGGGCAACTACGGCGGTATGTTTATTCCTCCTTCCGCTATCGCGGACAACATCTACTACCTGTTGGACCGCGAAGCCGAGGCGGCAAAAAGGTAAAAAAGTAGTTATTCGGAAAATTTCATTGCGGGAAGCCTGTTGAACGGCAGGCTCCCGCTTTTTTAATAAAATGCGAGATGAATTATCGTAAAATCGTATCGGCTGTCGCCTTGCTGTGGTGTACGGCCGGGTTTGCCGCCGGATCGGAACCGGCTGCCTGCGTACGGCCGATGATGGGAACCGGGGCGGCCGGATGTGTCGTGCCGGTGGCGGCAGCTCCGTTTGGAATGGTGCAGTTGGGGCCGGATACTTATTTCACCGCTTCCGGCTACCACTACGACCATCCGTTGATCTACGGTTTCAGCCACACCCATAAATCGGGCGGCGGCGGAACCGATTATCAGGACATCATGTTCTTTCCGGTTATGGATGCCGTATGGACGCAGCAGCAGGTTTGTCCCGACCGCGTCGGCAGCCGTTATTCGCACGAGCAGGAGTTTATCGAACCGGGGTATTACCGGATCAGGCTCGATTCGGACGTGGATGCCGAACTGACGGCTACGGCTCGCTGCGGGATGCACCGCTACACGTATCCGGAAGGGGCGATGCGGCAGTTGATCATCGACTTGAAACACGGCTGCGAGCATTCGACGACCATTTTCGCCGACGAAGATTTCGATACCGTCAAAATCTCGCGGCTGGAATGGGTCGACGACCGTACGGTGCGGGGATACCGGGTTTCGAACGGCTGGGCGCCGGAACAGCACGTCTATTTCTACGCCGAATTTTCAGAGCCGATCGTTTCGTGCCGTCTTTTCGATCATAAGCATTTTCGGGACGGCGTCCGTGAGTTGGAAGGTACCGACGTGCGGGCCGTGCTGCGTTTCGGAGGGAAGGCGGGGAAAACCGGTCGTCGTCCGTGTGGGCATCTCCCCGGTCAGTATGGACGGCGCGCGGCAGAATCTGAGGGCCGAGATCAAAGGATGGAATTTCGATAAAGTCCGGAAAACGACTTATCGGGACTGGAACGAAGCCCTGTCGGCTGTCCGGATCGCCGATGCCGATTCGCCGCAGAAGGAGGTGTTTTATACGAGTCTCTATTTCGCGATGCTCTACCCGATGCTCTATTCCGATGTGACGGGCGAATACCGCAGTTCCGACTCGAAGGTATATAAGGGCGATTTCCGCTATTTCGCAGGCGTGTTGAGTCTGTGGGATACGTTCCGGGCGCAGAATCCGTTGATCGCTATTCTGCGGCCCGACGTCACGCGCGATTTGATGAAAACGATGCTCGAGCACTACCGCCACTGCGGTCAACTGCCGATCTGGACGCTGGCCGGCGTCGAGAACATGTGCATGATCGGTTATCATTCGATGCCGCTGGTTGCCGACGCTTATTGCAAAGGGATTCGCGGTTACGATGTGGAAGCGCTTTACGAGGCGATGAAAGCGTCGGCCAACCGCGATACGTTCGGTTATTTTCTGAAAGCGTTCCGCGGGACGCGTTATTACAAGCAGTACGAGTACGTACCGTGCGATCTGGAGGTGACTTCCGTTTCGAAGACCCTCGAATATTGCTACGACGACTGGTGCATCGCTCAGATGGCGCGGATGCTCGGGCACCGGGACGACTACGACTATTACATCGGCCGGGCCGGCTGGTATAAGAATCTTTTCGATCAGAATCTGAACTTTATGCGCGGCAGGAATTCCGACGGCAGTTGGCGGACGCCGTTCGATCCGTTCCATTCGAACCACTACCGGCCGGACGACGATTTCTGCGAAGGCACTTCGTGGCAGTGGACTTTCTTCGTGCCTCACGACGGCAAGGGGCTGATGAATCTGTTCGGCGGCCGCGATCCGTTCGTCGCCAAACTCGATTCGCTGTTTACGGTCAGCTCCGAGATACACGGCGACAACCCAGCGCCCGATATTACCGGCTTGATCGGACAGTATGCGCAAGGCAACGAGCCGGGGCATCATACCCCTTTACATGTACAATTATGCCGGACAACCGTGGAAAGGGCAAAAACGGATCAGCGACGTGATCTACACGCTGTACGATACTTCTCCCGAAGGGATCTGCGGCAACGACGATACCGGTCAGATGTCGGCGTGGTACGTGATGAGTTCGATGGGGTTCTATCCCGTTACCCACGGTCGGGGCGTTTATTTTATCGGAACGCCGATTTTCGGGGAGATGTCGGTAAAGCATCCGAACGGGGTGTTGACGATCCGGGCGAACGGCGTATCGCGCGAAAATTGCTATATTCAGTCCGTAACGCTGAATGGCGCACCGTATTCGAAGAATTGGCTGCGACACGAAGACCTGTTCGGCGGCAATGCGACGCTGGCGTTCGAGATGGGGCCCGAACCGAATAAAAACTGGGGCAGTTCTCCGGAAGACCTGCCGCAGTCGATGTGCGACGAAACCTTTGAAAACTGACAGGGATGAGACGGATCAATTGTTTATTGGGAGTTTTGCTGTGCATTTTCGGCGCGCAGCAGGCGTTCGGGGTTCGCCCGGCCGGAGAAGGAGTATCGGATTTTCCAGTTTCCGCGGACGGCTATTCCGCGTATCGACGGCGATTTTTCGGATTGGGACATGGTGCCCGATTCCTATGCGATTGGATTGTCGGAGTTGTACGATACGCATGGCGGACGCGGTGAGAACCTCGATCCGAAGGAGTTCGACCTGACCGTCAAGGTCGGTTGGGTGAACGGGGAGAACCGGCTCTATTTCTATGTGGAGGCTTACGACGATAGCTGGGACTTTACCGATCCGGGTTTGCGGCAGGATATTTTCGAATTGGTGGTCGACGGCGACGCGTCCGGCGGTCCGTTTATCAAGGAAGACAACGGCAATATCAACAAGCTGCCGGTTGCTGACCTGCATTTCAAGGGACATGGCGCCCATGCGCAGAATTACCACATTTTCACGCCGGTGCAGCACGGGAAAGACTGGGCGATGGTATGGGGTTCTACGCCGTGGATCAAGGATTTCCCGTATGCCAACGTCGCGTACGACTATGATTTCGGGCCGGGTGAATCCGGTGTGCTGAAAATGGAGTTCTGGATCACGCCGTTCGATTACGCGGCGGTCGAAGGGCCCGGTCGTTCGGTCGTTTCGCAGTTGACCGAGAACGAGTTGATCGGAATGTCGTGGTGTATGATCGATTTCGATGTGGATCGGCCGAAAGCCGATCCGGTAATGTGTCTGTCGCACGATTTCCGGATGATCCGCGACGCTTCGTTCCTAAACGCTTTCCGGCTGATGCCGCTGGAAGAGACGCTGCGGCCGAAAATCGCTGCCGATTGGGCGTTTACCGAAGTCGATCGCGACCGGCGGATCGTGTTGTTCGAAGATCGTTCGACCGGAGAGATCGCCCGCCGGGAGTGGGACTTCGGCGATGGAACGAAATCCTCCGAGGAATATCCGCTGCACCGTTATGCCAAAGCCGGCGAATGGACGGTGACGCTGACCGTCGAAGGCCCGGACGGGCAAGACCGCCGCATCAAGGTGTGGGAGGTGGTGACTCGGTAAAGGCAGATTGCCGTACTATTCTATTGATAAACGGATCGGGGAAGTTCATCGAACTTCCCCGATCCGTTTAGTTGAATATTTTTATTCAATTAGCTGATTTTGCCTTGATTATCGTTTGGAAGCGTCGCGCCGTGTTTTCTGCGGGCGCAATTGCAAAACCGGCATCGCCGTAAACCTGTATGTGACGCGAGGATTGGACATAGGATGGTTCAATATCGCTTGTTTCGAAGCAGTAAATGCAGCTCTTTGCGGCCGGTATTCGCATCGGTCTGTTCCTGTCGGATTTCGAAACCTTCCCGGAGGTAAAAGCGTACGGCCCGTTTGTTTTCGGCGTATACGCTCAGTTCCAGCGTCGGATATTGCGCTGCGGCCCATTGCAGCAGGCGGCGTCCGATACCTTGTCCCTGCCGGTCGGGATGGACGAATAGGGCCGCGACATAGTTTTCGACCAGCGAGACGAATCCGCAGACGCTTTCCGCCGATTCGTCCTGGTAGACGAACGTGCGGGAGTCGGGCAGGTAACGGGTTCTCATTTCGTCCAACTTCCCTTCCCAATAGCTGCGCGGCACGAAGTCGTGTGCCGCGACGGAGCTTCGCAGCCATATTTCTAGTACGGTGTCCGTATCTTCCGGTTCGAGCGGTCGTATCATGTTGCGGGAAAATGAAAAAGGTGTTCAACATGCTCTGTTGGACACCTTTTTTGTATAAATTCATAAAACGTCCGGCGAAACCGGCCGATGGCCGCCGCCGGATCGGAAACGTCTATTTTGCAGAGTCCGTCGTCTGTGCCGGAGCGGCTGCGTCCTGTCCGGCTGCCGGCAATGCCTGCGGCATCAGGTTTTCGTTGCTTTCCAGCGATTGTTCCAGCGCTCTTTCGACGCCGCTTTTGCTCGACGAAATGCTGGCCGACGGCATGGTCATCGTTGCGATCAGGCTCAGTACTACGATGGAAATAGCCAGCCCCCAGGTGAATTTTTTCGAGAAAGTCGGCGGTCTGACGCACGCCCATGACCTGGTTCGATGCTCCGAAATTGGCAGCCATGCCGCTTTTGGGGTTCTGAGCCAAAACGGCAAGAATTAACAGAATGCTTGCTATCAGGATCAATACGATGCAGAAAATATACATTACTAATATGGGTTTAAACGTTTATAATTGGTCAGTTAATCGGATTCGCTGTCGCCGAGCCCGGTAAGAATCTCGGCAAAATAAACACTTTTTTCCGGATATAGCAAACTTAATCTGGTATAAATTTCGCTGGCTTTGGAATAAAATCCCTGTTTTGCATAGATTTCGGCCAGTTCTTCGGAAATCAGGTCGGGGTCTTCGGTGACGGATTCCCGGGACAGATCCTCCCGGGGAGCGTTCCCGTCGCCGGGGAACGGCGGGAAGGGGTTTCCTGCAGGAATTTTTCGATGACTTCGAACGGGTCCCGCGTAGCTGCCGCTTCGTTTTTTCAGTAAAAATCCGGCAACGGCCGGAACTGTTGTCGCAACCGGAGAGCAGGCGTGATCGTTCCTCCCGTTGCCATAGAAGTAGTTGCGCGGCGACGAACCACGGGTAGCGGCTGGCCGCCTCTTCGGGCGGATCGCAAAGGAGCGGAGCGGTTCGGGATGCCGTTTCGTCGTTCATCTGCAGGCGGATTACTGCCAATTCGATACGGCAGCGTTGAAAATATCTTCTACCAACTGATCCACGATTTCCGGAATCAGCGTAGGTTCGACTTCCTGCAACAGTTTGCTGCTCTCGTAGGTGGAGAAAGCCGAAAAAAAGTTTTGTCGAAGTTCAGGGACGGGTCGACAGCGTTGGTGAACCGTACCCGTACGGTGATCGTCAGGTTATTGAGTACTGCGTACTCATCCCCGGAAATGGCCGCCGGCGTCGACGCGTAATTCGTGATTTCGCCTTCGAAATTCAGGTCGCCGTTTTCGGGCACCTGGATCAGTTTCGTCTGGCGCGCGAAACGTTCCTGCAGCGCATCCGTTAGCGTCGAGCTGAGGATCGGGGCAACCAACAGCGCATTGTTCGGGAAGCGGGCGATGCTGATCGTTTTCATTTCGGGCGACAGCGAAGCCCCCGAAAAGGAGTAACTCACGCTGCACGTACCCAACAGTAGCGGGCATACGAGCAGGATGATGTATTTCAGTCTGTTTTTCATGGCGTTTTCCATTTCCCTGCCGGCCATTTCCGGGATTACGGGATTTCGTCGATTCCTAATTCTTTGATTTTCCGGTACAGCGTGCGTTCCGAGATGAAGAGTTCGCGGGCCGCGTCTCTGCGTTTCCCATTATGACGTTTCAAAGCCCGGATTATTGCCTCTTTCTGCGCTTTTTCTTTGGTCATCTCTTCCTTCGGGCCGTCGTCCACGACCTCTTCGGTGTCGGTGTAAAGCGCCTCGGCAGCCGGAGATTTAACGGCCGGTGCGATCGGGTAGCTGCCGCGAGGCAGCAACCCGGCGATATCGCTTTTGGGAGCGTCGTACGATTTCTCGGCCAGTAGTTCGGCGACCATTCGTTTCATTTCGCTCATGTCGCTGCGCAGATCGAACAGAATTTTGTACAGTAGTTCTCTTTCGGTATTCACCTCGCTGGCCGGGGCGCTGCCGCTCATGACCATCGGAATGGTGTTCGGCGCGGAATCCGGCAGGTATTTTTTGATGATCTCGCCGGTAATCAGACGGGTTTCCTCGACGGCGGAGATCTGTTCCGCCACGTTTTTCAGTTGCCGGATGTTGCCGGGCCAGCGGTAGTTCTCGAGCAGGTGCCGCGCCTCGTCGTCGAGGGTGATGACGGGCATCCGGTATTGCGTGGCAATATCCGTGGCGAACTTCCTGAATAGTAGCGTGATGTCTCCTTTGCGCTCCCTGAGCGGCGGGATGGTGATGGGCACCGTGTTCAGCCGGTAGTAGAGGTCTTCCCGGAAGCGTCCGTTGGAGACCGCTTCGCGCAGGTTGATGTTGGTCGCGGCGACTACCCGCACATTGGTTTTGGCGGACTTCGACGCTCCCACCCGCATAAATTCGCCGGTTTGCAGTACCCGGAGCAGGCGCACCTGGGTCGTATGCGGCAGTTCCGCCACTTCGTCCAGGAAAATGGTTCCTCCGTCGGCTTCCTCTAAGTAGCCTTTCCTGCTTTCGGTAGCTCCGGTGAAGGCTCCCTTTTCGTGGCCGAAAAGTTCCGAATCGATCGTGCCTTCCGGAATGGCTCCGCAGTTCACGGCAATGTAGTTTCCGTGTTTGCGGGCGCTGTTCGCATGAATGATCTGCGGAAAGAACTCCTTGCCTACCCGCTTTCGCCGGTCACCAGTACCGAAAGATCGGTCGAAGCGACCCGCAGGGCTATTTCGAGGGCGCAGTTCAGACTTTCGTCGTTACCGATGATCCCGAAGCGTTGTTTTATGGTCGTTAACTCCATTTTCGTTTAAGTAAGTAGCCTGTGCCGGATTGTCCGGAAAGGAGTGCCGGCGCAGGTGTTTTTCGTACGGACTAATCGTTGTCCGGAGCGGGCGCGCTTTGTACGGTCGCGGTATCGGTCTGTGCAGGCAGGATGATCGACTGGATGTCGGGGCCTTCGCGACTTACCAGAAAACCGAAGATCATCACGGCGAGCGCGATGATGGCGGTGATGATCGCGATGACGATAAAACCGTCCGCTTTCGATCTTTTGAACCGGCCGTCCGGGCTGCTGCGGCCTGCGCGGATAACCGGGCTGTTGCGGCCTCTGGTTCATCGGAGGCCGGTTGCCTGCGTTCGGCATCGGCGGTTGATAGGGCTGTTGCGGAGCGCGGTTGGGAACTTGCTGCGCCGGCGGCGTCTGCCGAACCGGATTGCCCGGATGCGGCGGCGTCTGTTGTTGTACGGGACGTTGTTGCGTCGGCTGCGGCACGGACCGTCTGGGCGGGATGCCGGATTGAGGTTGCGGCGCGGCAGCCGTCCGTTGCTCTGTCGCCGGCTTCTGCGGGACGGCCGGTTGCGGTTTTTCGACCGGAGGGATGGTCGTAGGCGCCGGGCGCTGTTGCCGTGCTGCTGCCGGAGGCGAGGATACGGGTGCGGCGGCAACCGGAGGGGGCGCAGGGATGGCCTGCGCTGCCTTTTGTCCGGAATCCAGGTAATAGATGCTGTTCGAATCGATTTTCAGGGTTCCGATACCTTCTATAATATAAGCGCCGCGCGCGGCGATGTTCTTTTTGATTTCGGCGGTAAATTCCTCGATCGCAGCCTGTGCGTCGCCCGGATTCAGGCCGTATGCCGAACCGATCAGTTGGATCAGCACCCCGTCGTCTTTTTTCAGGAACGGAACGAATGCAACGGTTCCGTCGTCCTTGTGGAGGAACGCGCCGAACTGAGGAACGATCAGTCTCTTGTTGGTTTTCAGGTAGTCCGCTATAATTTTGTTGACCATGGCTCGCAGTCGTTAGATTTGATTTCCAAAAATAGGGCTTTTTCGGAATAGAAACAACTCCCGGACGTATTTTCGTTCGTTCGGGATGGGTATTCGTCGGAAAAAAATAAAAGCGAAAATCAAAATAAATTCGGCCGAGTTGTTGTTTTTGTTGAAAAGAATTGTCTTCTTTGCGTCCTATAAGTTAAATGTAGCTTCGTTACTTCGCAGTTTATCGGATGAAGTAGCGGGGGCGGATTGGTCTTAAACAGGTTGTTTGAAGATGAAGAATAAGTATATCGATCTGATCGAGCAGACTTTCGAGTTTCCTCAGGATGAGTTTTCGGTGACGGACAACGAGCTGAATTTTCACGAAGTGCCGCTGATGGATGTAATCAAACAGTACGGACGCCGCTGAAGGTGACCTATCTGCCCAAGATCACGTCGCAGATACAACGGGCCAAGCGATTGTTCAATGTGGCGATGGCCAAAGTGGATTACCGGGGGAATTACAACTATTGCTATTGCACGAAAAGTTCCCACTTCTCATTCGTGCTGGAAGAGGCGCTGAAGAACGACATTAACCTCGAAACCTCGTCGGCTTATGACATTCATATCATCGACGCGCTGTACGACGGCGGGATTATCGACAAGAATATCTTTATCATCTGCAACGGTTTCAAGCGTCCGCAGTATGTCGAGAATATTGCGGCGCTGGTCAATAACGGTTTCGAAAATACGATTCCGATCGTCGATAACAAAGAGGAGCTCGATCTGCTGGACGCCGCTATTCACACCGAATGCAAGATCGGTATCCGGATCGCGTCGGAAGAGGAGCCGAAATTTGATTTTTATACTTCGCGTCTCGGTATTCGTTACAACGACATCGTGGAGTATTATAAGACCAAGATCCGCAGCAATAAGAAGTTCAAGCTGAAAATGCTTCACTTCTTTATCAATACCGGGATCAAAGATACGGCTTACTACTGGAACGAACTGAGCAAATGTCTGAGCGTTTACTGCGAGCTGAAAAAATCTGCCCCGAACTCGATTCGCTGAACATAGGCGGCGGTTTCCCGATAAAGAATTCGCTCGCCTTCGACTACGATTACGAGTATATGACCGAGGAAATCGTCGCTCAGATCAAGAATATATGCAACCTGGCCGAGGTCGAGGAGCCGAACTTGTTTACCGAGTTCGGTTCGTTCACGGTAGGCGAGAGCGGTGCCGCCCTCTTCTCCATCATCAATCAGAAGCAGCAGAACGACCGGGAGAGCTGGTACATGATTGACAGTTCTTTCATGACGACGCTGCCGGACATCTGGGGCATCAACCAGCGTTATCCGCTGCTCGCCATCAATAATTGGGACAAGGAGTACCAGCGGGTGTTCCTCGGCGGCCTGACTTGCGACAGCGAGGATTATTACAACGGAGAGTCGCATTCCAACGCGATCTTTCTGCCGAAGCTGAACGGCGGGACCGCAATACATCGGGTTTTTCCATACCGGAGCTTACCAGGAGTCGCTGGGCGGGTTCGGCGGAATCCAGCATTGCCTGATTCCGGCTCCGAAGCACATTATCATCGACCGCGAAAAGGGCGATAACGAGTATTACACCCGCCTGTTCGCCAAGGAGCAGAGTTACCGTTCGATGATGCGGATATTAGGTATTAGCCGTCCTGGCGCATACGGGGTCAAAAGCAGGAGTCCGGTGCGCCTCTTTGTCCCGGAGAGGCGCTTCTGCGGGTCATCATCGAGATAAAACGATATGAATCATTTTTGAAAGGACGCAGAAATATACCTCGATGCCGATCGTTAGTTAATTTTTCCAACCGCTTTCTGATACTCCAGCCATCTCAGATAGCAGTTTATCCGTGCTTCCACCTGTGTCTGCATGGCTTGTTGCCACAAGGTCTGCGCTTCAAGATAGTCGGACAGCGTTTCCACGCCTTTCTCATATTGCAGTCGGCTCGCACGCAGGTTCTCCTCCGCTGAGACAACGGACGATTCCGCTAACCTCTTTTTCAAGGAATGCTTCGTCAAGGTTGTTGAACGACTGGGTCATCTCAAGCGTAAGCCGTTCGTTAGTATCTTCGCGTTCGGCTTGAACCTGTGTGTATTGCGCCTTGGCTGATTTGATCTTGTTGGTGCGGTGTCCGAAATCGAAAATAGGTATGGAGACTTGCACGCCGACAAGAAAGTTCCAACTGTCGAGCAGTTTTCTCCCATTTAGCTCAATGCCGTTCAAGTAGCCGTATTGACCGACCAATCCCACTTGTGGCAGATGCTCGCTTCTTTGCTACGGCGATTTTCTGTTTAGCCAATTCGTTTTGCTGTTCAAGCATCAAGTATTCGGGACGGTTGGATATGCCGTCGTCCTGCATATAACCGGCATTCGTTTCAGGTAAAGAGCTATCTGTTTCTATCTTGTCCGTCAATGGGCGACCTATGTAGTGGCACAGATTCATCATGGCAAGTCGATGCCCGTTTTCCGCACGGCGCAAGTCCAGTTCGCTTTCATTCAACTTTACCTTCACTTTCAGCACGTCGTTCTGCGATTTCATACCATGCTTGCGGGCACTTTCCACGGTACGCATCAGTTCCGTCAATAGCTCATTATAGGACTCCGCAACCAGCACCAGTTCTTTGGCGCGCACCACTCCGGCGTATGCACGTGACGTTTCCACGACCACTTCCGATTCCGTCAGTCTTTTGTTCTGCCGGGCTATTTCATCGCCGATCTT
>VOFD01002863.1_pt1 | contig 16441 bp, 30 predicted proteins | sample 5384101 | NCBI WGS metagenome assembly VOFD01 (sample SAMN12384723, study PRJNA508395) | human gut metagenome | isolation source: healthy gut C | host: Homo sapiens
GACGGTATCCGGAAGTGTCTTTTTTAAACGCCGCATACTGCCCCTCAAATTCCGGCACAAGCGACGGAAACTGCGGCAGGTATGCGCCGAGCGCAACCGCAAACACTCCGATATTTGCTTTCGTATTCACAAAGCATTGTATTTTCTCTCCTTTCCTTTACTGCGCGGCCTTTTCTTTTCCGGAACAAACACCCGGACGTCAAAGGACGCGAACACGCATTTTCTTGCATCAGACAGATTTTTTAATTCCCCGCTATGCAGCATCTGCGCCATGATATTGCCGATCGCCGTCGCCTCTCCCGGCCCTGCGCAGACCTTTTTTTCCGGCTGCATCCGCCGTAAGCTGATTTAAATATGCCGCATTGGAGCCGCCGCCGATAATATGGATCGCATCATAGTGCGTCCCGGTATTCCGTTCGATTTCCCGTTCCGTTTTCGCGTAGCACTCCGCCAGGCTGTGGTAAATGACGCAGGCGAGCTCCCCGACCGTCTCCGGCACCAGCTGCCCCGTGCGCCTGCAGTAGCTTCGTATTTCCTCCGTCATGCTCTCCGGCGCCAGGAAGCAGTCATCTGAGACATCCACCCGTGAGGGAAGTTATCCGCCTGCTCCGCCAGGCTGCACAGCTCTGCGAACGAATACGCATCCTCATACTCATGCCGCACAGACTGGATCATCCAGAGCCCCATGATGTTTTTTCAGGTAGCGGAACCGGTGCTCATATCCACCTTCATTTGTAAAGTTCGCCCTGCGGCTTTCCTCGCTGCAGTCCGCCTCCGTCAGTTCGACGCCCATCAGCGACCAGGTGCCGGGCTGATATACAGCGCTTTCCATCCGCCGCCGGCATCGCCATCACCGCCGAGGCCGTGTCGTGGCTCGCGCACAGCACCACCTTACAGTTAAAGCCAACCTCCTTTGCAACGCACTCCTTCAGCATTCCCACCTCTGTTCCCGGCATCTGCAGCGGAAGGAACATCTCCTCCGGAAGCCCTAAAAGGCGGATCAGCTCCATATCCCACTGAAACGTCCTCGGATCAGCAAGCTGGGTAGACGTTCCATTCGTGTACTCCGAGCACTTTTTCCCTGTCAGCAGAAACTGAAAATAATCCGGCAGCATCAGAAATGTCCTTGCTTTTGACAGAAGCTCCGGCCGCTGAAGCCTGTCCGCCATAAGCTGGTAGATCGTGTTGAAGCTCTGCCTCTGGATGCCGGTGCGCGCGCATAAAGCTCCGCCTCCGGTATCAGCCGGTACACCTCTTCTTCGATCCCGCGCGTCCTGCCGTCGCGGTAGCCGTAGGTGTCTCCGGGCACCTCATCGCTCTCATCAAGCAGAACATAGTCGACCGCCCAGGTATCGATCGACATGCTCACCGGAATTTTCCCGATTTCGGCGCATTTCTTCATGCCATTCAAAAATTTCTGCAAACAGACGCTTTGTATCCCACAAAAAGCCTACCGTCTCTGTTTTCCATCCGGTTTTCAAACCGGTAAACCTCCTCCAGATACAGCTTTCCGTCTTTTTTTGCAGCCTAGCATATGTCTTCCGCTGGAAGCGCCAATGTCGACCGCCAGATAATAGCTGCACATATCACCCCTTCTTTCCTTTGCGTCCTGATATGACTATCATGTCCTCCGATTTTTCGCGCTTTGCTCCCTTAAAATCCCTGGTATCCTTATCATAAAAGAATTAAAGAAGGGAGCGCTAGGTCGTTTCCCGACAAAAACAGGGACCTTATTTGCATTCTTCCCTCTCCATAAAAATCCGGTGCCATATGCCTTCATCAGACATATAACACCGGATTTCCAATCGTATCATTTACTCCACAGTTACACTCTTCGCCAGGTTTCTCGGCTTATCTACGTCAAGTCCTCTTGCCAGAGATACATAATACCCCAAAAGCTGCAGCGGAATCACTGCCAGGAGGTGGTAAAATGCGCGTCTGTTTTCGGCACATAAACCACAAAGTCCGCCGTATCCTCGATATTGTAGTTGCCGTAGGTCGTCAGTCCCATGAGATATGCGCCGCGGCTCTTACACTCGACCATGTTGCTGACCGTCTTTTCGTACAGCTCCTGCTGCGTCAGAACGCCAATGACAAGCGTGCCGTTCTCGATGAGGGAGATCGTACCGTGCTTCAGCTCACCCGCCGCATACGCCTCAGAGTGAATGTAGCTGATCTCCTTCATTTTCAGGCTTCCCTCCAGGGAAATTGCATAATCAATCCCTCTTCCGATAAAGAAAATATCCTTTGCCGCCGCCTGCTTCGACGCAAACCACTGGATGCGCTCCTTATCCTCGATGATCCGTTTCATTTTATCCGGCAGCGTTTCCAACTCGGCAACATAATACGCATACTTTTCGTCGTCGATCTCGCCGCGCACCTTCGCGAGCTGAATCGCCAGCGCATAGCAGGCAATGAGCTGCGTGCTGTATGCCTTTGTGGTCGCAACTGCGATCTCCGGTCCGGCGAGCGTGTAGAATACATTATCCGCCTCGCTATTTGTCCAGATGCTGACCTATGCAACCTCCTACAATATGCTGCCTGCGATCCGTGATCTGGATGTACCGGTCGTGCTGGTCAATGTGCAGAAACGGAAGGCGCTTGATTACGACCATACGGACATTGCCGCCTGGCTGGGCGGGGCTACGCCTGCGGAGCAGTCGGCGAGGCAGTGGCGGACCTGGAACGTTTCGGAAAGCGCCACGCAGTGATCACCGGCGTCGTTGAGGGCGGCGATGAGGGGGTGCAGAAGGAAATCGGCGGAAATGGTGCCTGGCGGCGCAGTGCCGGAGAAGATTCCGCGATACAAATATTGCGCAGATCGGAAGGCCCTATCCGGGAATGATGGATTTGTACATCGACGAGACGAATCTTTACCGCAGGATGCACCTGTATACGAAGCAGTTCGACTGGGAGAAGATGTGGGCGATCGCCGACGAGATTACCGATGAGGCGGCGATCCGCGAAAAAGCGCAGGATATCCTCGATACCTTTGAGATTGAGGGCGGCGGAAGCCTGGAGGAAGTCTGGGAGATGGCGCGCTACGTCGTTGCCTTTGAGCAGTGGGTGAAGGAGGAGCAGCTTGGTCTGATCGCCTCCCACTACGATGGCTTTGCGCAGGGAAAAGCGGGCGTTCTGGACAGCATGCTGATCCCCGCGTTCTCCATGCTGATCAAACAGGGCACCGCCTGCGCCGTGGAGGGCGATATGAAGGTTGCTATGGCGATGAGTATTTTAAAGACCATCTCCGGCACCGGACAGCTCTCCGAAATGTATTCGATCGACTTTAACGATGATATCTGCATCATCGGCCACAGCGGTTCCGGAGATGCGGATATCTCCGCAAAAGCCGACCATGAAGATTGTAAAGGTGTTCCACGGAAAGACCGGCGGCGGATACCTGACCCAGTTCTATCCGCATCTTGGACCGGTTACGTATCTTGCAATCACACAGGATGGAGACGGACGCTTCAAATTTGTGACCGCGGAGGGCGTAAATGAGGAAGGAAAGATTTTGTCCTTCGGTGATACCAATATGAGAACCCGTTTACCTGCGGCGCAAGAGAATTTGTCAATCGTTGGAGCGAGGCGGGACCGACTCATCACATGGCGGCGGCTTCCGGCAGACACATTGACACCATTCTCAAGGTGGCAAAGATTTTTGATGTCCCGGTTGATGTTATTACCCGTTAATTTTTTATAGAAGGAGGACTTTAAAATGAATTTTTTGGACGCAGCATTTGTACAGGACTTTATCAGAATGGCGGACGACGGCTGGCAGCAGGGCTGGCATGAGCGCAACGGCGGCAATCTCTCCTATCGTGTAAAGGCGGAAGAGGTGGAAGCGGTCCGCGAAAATTTTGCGCCGGGAGAGTGGCGGCCGATCGGAACGTCGGTTCCGGCGCTGGCAGAAGAATATTTCCTGGTGACAGGCAGCGGAAAGTACTTTCGCAACGTCAGCATTAAACCGGAGGATTCCATCTGCATGATCGAGCTGGATGAAAAGGGGGAGAATTACCGGATTGTCTGGGGACTGGTGAACGGCGGACGGCCGACCTCGGAGCTTCCGAGCCATCTGATGAATCTGGAGGTAAAAAGCTTCAGGATCCGAAATACCGCGTTGTTTATCATGCGCATACGCCCAATATCATTGCGCTGACCTTTGTGCTTCCGCTGGAGGACAAAGGTGTTTACGCGCGAAATCTGGGAGATGGCAACGGAGTGCCCGGTAGTATTTCCGCAGGGGATCGGCGTCGTTCCGTGGATGGTGCCGGGCGGAAGAGAGATCGCGGTGGCAACCTCTGAGCTGATGAAAAAGTATGATCTGGCAATCTGGGCGCATCATGGAATGTTCGCGGCAGGCGAGGATTTTGACCTGACGTTCGGACTGATGCACACGGCGGAAAAATCTGCGGAAATCCTGGTGAAGGTGCTCTCTATGGGAGCAGGAAAGCGGCAGACTATCCAGCCGGACGAATTCCGTCAGCTGGCAAAGGCTTTTTAAGGTAGATCTGCCGGAAGAGTTTCTTTACGAAAAATAAAACGAAAAAAGGAGAAGGATACCGGCGCGGAAGAGCTTAAGGAAGAGGTTTTTAAGGATGGGGCTTAAAATACGCTACCTTTATTTTTGCGGCTGTGGTATACTATAAAGCAGAGGAAGACCTCCGGGTTATAGTAGAAAAAGGCTTTTGGGCGAGGTGACGGCATGGCAAAAACGGTTGCGATTGGAATCCAGGATTTTGAGAAGATCATTACGAGGGATGTATTTTATATTGATAAAACGCTGTTCCTTAAGGAATGGTGGGAGTCTATGGACGACGTGACGCTGATCACGCGACCGCGCCGTTTCGGAAAAACGCTGACGATGAGTATGGCAGAGCATTTTTCTCGGTTGCGTATAAAGATAGCAGGCTGTTTGAGGGACTGGCTATCTGGCAGGAGGAAAAATACAGAAAGCTGCAGGGCACCTATCCGGTCATTTCCATAAGCTTTGCAAATGTAAAAGAAAGAACTTATGAACAGGCACGGAAAAAATCTGTGAAATGATCGTAAGGGTATACAACCAGTATGACTTTCTGCTGCAGGGAGATACCCTGAATGAAAAGGAACGGCAGTATTATCTTGGGCTTTCCTCCGACAGCGATGATGCGGATATCACGGACGCGTTAGGCAGAATGTCAGAGTATCTGTACCGCTACTATGGAAAGAAAGCGATCATTCTGCTGGATGAATACGATACTCCGATGCAGGAGGCTTATGTGGACGGTTACTGGGAAGAAATAACGGCGTTTACGCGCAGTTTATTTAACAGTACATTTAAAGGAAACCGTTATCTGGAACGGGCGATCATGACGGGGATTACCAGAGTGAGCAGGGAGTCTGTTTTTTCGGATCTGAATAATCTGAAAGTAGTGACAACGACCTCGCCGTTATACGGTGCTTCGTTTGGCTTCACGGAGGAAGAGGTTTTCCGGTCACTGGAGGAATACGGTTTAGCGGACCGGAAAAAAAAGTGAAAAAATGGTATGACGGATTTACATTTGGCGGTGTCAGTGACATTTATAATCCGTGGTCGATCATTAATTATCTATCCAATAAGAGAGTTGGCACCTACTGGGCAAATACCAGCAGCAACAGTCTGGTGGGAAAGCTGATCAGAGAGGGCGGCAACCAGATCAAAGAAAACCTTCCGGCAGCTCCTTCTGGGAAAAAGCATTGAAACTGAGGTGGACGAGCAGATTGTTTATGATCAACTGGAACTGGATGAAAATGCGATCTGGAGCCTTCTCCTTGCGAGCGGTTATCTCAGAGTAAAAAGTTACCGGACGGAGCAGTCCGGCTATATACGGAATGGAAAGAAATATATGAGCTGGAGATTACAAATTTTGAGACGATGATCATGTTCCGCAATATGGTGCGGGGATGGTTTGCACCGTCTGCGGACAGCTATCATGAGTTTATCAAAGCGCTTTTAGAGGACGACCTGAAAGCGATGAACGCGTATATGAACCGGGTGGCAAGGGTAATGTTCAGCTACTTTGACTGCGGAAACAAACCGTCTGCCGACAGCGCCCCGGAACGGTTTTATCACGGATTTGTGCTGGGAATGATGGTCACTCTGGAGAACCGCTATGTGATTACCTCAAACCGGGAGAGTGGATTCGGGAGATATGATGTTTTGCTGGAGCCGAGAAATCCGCAGGATGCGGGGAATTATCATAAATTTAAGGTACAGGACACGGAGGAGGAAAAAACGCTGGAGGATGCTGTGAAAGCGGCGCTTTGCAGATCGAGGAAAAGAAGTATGCTTCTGTGCTGGAGGAAAAGGGCATACCGGAAACGCAGATCCGTAAATATGGATTTGCATTCTGCGGAAAGAAAGTATTGATTGGAAGAGCATAAAGGAAGATGGGACAGCAGAAGGTTTTGGTATAAAGAGGAAATCTGTGCAGGCTTTCTGATGGAAGACAGGAAGCCTGCACAGATATAATATTTCGCCGGCTTATCTCTGTGCCAGCTCGCAGATAATGTCCGCACAGCCCTCGATGCCGAATTTTGCGGTGTCGAGGCAGACGTCGTAGAAATTTGCCATGCCAAACACAGTGTCGGTGTAGTAGGTGCAGTATTTGCGGCGCTTGCGGTCGATCGCCTGCAGCTCGTCGGAGAGCTTTGCCTCCGGGGGGTGTCGGCATCAGCGTTTTCATATGCTGGAGCCGGTAGTAGGTGGGAGCGTGGACGAACACATGGAGCGAGTGGTCGAATTCTTTCAGAATGCTGTTGGCGTTCCGCCCAATGATCACGCAATTCCCTTTTTCACCGATCTCACGGATGACCTCTTTTTGTGCAAATTCGCGGCTGATGGTAATGATTTTTTTTTCATGACGCGCTCCTTTTTACAATACTTTGTTTAAGAAATCAATGGTTCGCGGCTCCTTCGGGTTCTTCAGGGATTTCCTCCGGGGTTCCCTGCTCCACGATGTAGCCGCCGTCCATAAAGATGATGCGGTTTGCCACCTCGCGCGCAAAGCCGATCTCGTGCGTCACGACCGCCATGGTCATGCCGTCGCGCGCCAGCTCGCGCATAACCTCCAGAACCTCGCCGACCATCTCCGGGTCGAGCGCGGAGGTCGGTTCGTCAAAAAGCATGATGTCCGGACTCATGGCGAGGCACGGGCGATCGCCACACGCTGCTTCTGACCGCCGGAGAGCTGGTTGGGGTAGGGTGCCTGCCTATCTTCGGCAAGCCCGACGCGCGCTAAAAGCTCCATGCCCTTTTTCTCAGCCTGCTCCTGGGTGAGCTTCTTTAATTCCACCGGCGCCAGCGTAATTTTTTCAGCACCGTCATATGGCGGAAAAAGATTAAAGTGCTGGAATACCATGCCGATATTTTCGCGCACTTTATTGATATCAGTATGCTTATCCGTCACATCGACGCCGTCCACGATAATGGAACCGGCGGTGACGGTTTCGAGCTGGTTCACGCAGCGCAGAAAGGTAGATTTTCCGCTGCCGGAGGGACCGAGCAGCACGACAACTTCGCCCTCCGAGATATCAATGCTGATATCCTTGAGCACTTCCAGCTTTCCAAATTTTTTCAGATTTCTGACCTGTATTTTTCTTATTACTGCTGTCCACGTTTCAGCCTCCTTTCCACGTTTTGCAACCTTGCTCAGGGTGATGATGACAACCATATACATGATGCCGACGATCGCCCACACCTGCAGGTTCATAAAGGTGTTTCCGGCGACTTTTTTTTGCGGTGTTTACCAGTTCCGGGAAACCGATCACAGAGAATGGAGGTATCCTTCAGGGTAATGATAAACTGGTTGATGATGGAGGGGATCATGGTGCGGATCGCCTGCGGAATAATGATCAGACGCATACTTTTTTCCATAGGAGAGTCCGAGGCTGCGGCTTGCTTCCATCTGCCCTTTATCGACACTCTCAATTCCGGCGCGGATGATCTCCGCCATATATGCGCCGCAGTTCATGGAGAGCGCGATAATGCCGGCGGTGAGTGCCGACAGGCGGAAGCCGGAGACATTCAGCATCTTTGCAGCCTGCGGAACGCCGAAATAAACAAAATATGCCAGTACGATCAGCGGAACACCGCGCACGGCATCGACAAACAGGGTACCGATAAAATTAAGAACACGGTTTTTCCCCACATTAAACAAGGCGATAATCAAACCGATCACCATGGCAAAAAGCAGCGAAAGCACGCAGAGCAGTAGCGTGTTTCCCATGGATCTCAGAAGCATTACGCCGTATACCTGGATAATACTTATCATGCAAACTTCTCCTTTTAGAAAACAAAAATCCTTTATACAGAAAAAAGACGCAGAAGGGTGAAAGAACCCTCTGCGCCTGTCCGGTTTACTCCTCAGTCTTTAAATATTTATCGAGGATTTCGTCGTATGTTCCGTTCTCCTTGATGTTCGCAAGACCTGCGTTGAACATATCGAGAAGCTCCTGGTTTGCCTCATCCATGATAGCAAAAAAACCATACGGTGCAGATTCGCTTTCAGCGCCTTCGCATTCAAGCTGCTTTAACCCAACGCCGTCCTGGGTGATGTAAGCGAGCGTGATCGGCGTGTCGTCGATGCAGGCTGCGCTGTTGCCGTTGATGACATCCTGGTACATATCGGTGGAAGTCTCCATGGTGGTAACGGTGAAGCCGTACTCATCCTTCAGACTGTCCGCAAAATCCTTGCTCGCGGTACCGATCTTTACAACCACGTTTTTGCCTTCCAGCTCTTCGAGGGAAGCAATTTCGCTGTCTGCCGCCACGAAGAAGGACTGTGTAGCGTCATAATATCCGTCAGAGAAGATCCAGCCTTTTTCTTTTCTCTCATCGTTGATGGTCGCTCCTGCGATCAGACCGTCTGCCTGACCGACCTGTACAGCGGCAACGCCTGCGTCCCAGCCGATAGACTGCAGATCATATTCAAATCCCTGATCCTCTGCGATGGCAGCGAGAATATCAACGTCGATGCCGACAAATTCGCCCTCTGCGTTGGTATATTCGAACGGACGGAACGCCGTGTCGGTAGCGATCACCCATACCTTATCGGATGCGGATACCGCAGACGCCAGTGTGCATACGGCAAGCGCGCCGACTGCTGCTGCAGAAACCAATTTTGCTGTAAAACTCTTTCTCATATTTCTTTCCTCCTTTTTATATAACAAAAAGGCAGCGAAACCGTCAGCCGGCTCCGTTGCCCACTTGTACTTAAAATCTATTATAAAAGTCGGCTGATTCCTTGTCAATCAAAATTTGTGCATCAGATTAATGAATATTTTGCATTGATTTGTAAATAGAAAACCTGCTTGCAAATGCGGGAGGATATGCTACAATGCATGTATGAAAGCCCAGTCTTCATAAAGTATAGCAGTTTTAAGCATAATCTGACACAAAAGAAAGGGATATATTATGACAAAAAAGACCACTGATCGGACTGATCCCATTATATGATGAAGAAAAGGAGAGCCTCTGGATGCTTCCGGGCTACATGGACGGTATCGTGGAAGCGGGCGGAACGCCGCTGATGCTTCCGCTGACGCTGGATGATGAAATGCTTGCGCAGCTTATGGCGCTGTGCGACGGGTTTCCTTCTGACGGGCGGACACGACGTATCGCCGGAGCTTTACGGGGAGACGCCGATCAAAGCCTGCGGCGCTGCTGCCCGGCGCGCGACGCCATGGAGCAAAGCTTTTTGCGCTGGCGCTTGAAAAAGACAAGCCGGTACTTGGTATCTGCCGCGGTATCCAGTTTTTTTAAATGCGGTGCTCGGCGGAACACTTTATCAGGATCTGCCGCAGCAGAAGCCCTCTGAATTGAGCATCACCAGAAGCCTCCCCTACGATGTGCCGTCGCATGAGGTGACGATCGTGGAGGACACGCCGCTTTATGAGCTTCTGGGGGGCGGAGCGCCTTTCGGTCAACAGCCACCACCACCAGGCGGTGAAGAGGCTGTCGCCGCGCCTTACGGCAATGGCGTATGCCGCAGACGGGCTTGTGGAGGCGGTCTATATGAAGGAAAAAAATCTTTTTGTGTGGGGCGTGCAGTGGCACCCGGAATTTTCCTATAAAACAGAGGAGAGCAGCCGGAGGATACTGGGAAAATTTGTGGAGGCTGCGCAAAGCACCGGTAATTAGCGGAAGGATACCTGTGAAAATAGTGAAGGATTGCGGAAAGGGAAAAGAATGAAGGTAGTATTACAGAATCTGACAAAGAAGTTTCGGAGCGCGGGAAAAAATCCGCGGGGAAGTGACGGCGGTCAGCGATTTTAACGTTGAGATACCAGACGGAAAACTGATCCGGGCTGCTTGGCCCCTCCGGCGGAAAAAGTACGGCGCTGAACCTGCTGTGCGGGCTGCTGCAGCCGACAAGCGGCAAAATCTTTTTTTCGGCGAGGGAGGATGTCACCGATCTGGCGGCGGAAAAAGAGGGGTGGGCATGGTGTTTCAGAACTATGCGCTTTACCCGCACCTCACTGTGCGGCAGAACATTATCTTCCCGCTGGAAAATCTCAAAGGAAAGGAGAAGCTTTCCAAAGAGGAGATGAATAAAAGAGCGCTGGAGGTAGCAAAGCTTGTGCAGATTGACGCTGATGGAGCGTAAGCCCAGCGAGCTTTCCGGCGGTCAGCAGCGTGTGGCGATCGCACGCGCGCTGGTGAAAATGCCGCGCATTCTTCTGATGGACGAGCCGCTGTCGAACCTGGACGCCCGGCTGCGCCTGCAGACGCGCGAAGAGATCCGTCGGATCCAGCGGGAGACAAAGATCACGACGATTTTCGTGACGCACGACCAGGAGGAGGCGATGAGCATCTCCGACATGATCGTGGTGATGAAGGAGGGCGTCGTGCAGCAGATCGGAAAGCCGCAGGACGTCTACGACGATCCGGTGAATCTGTTTGTGGCAAAATTTCTCGGAACGCCGCCCATCAATGTCTTTCGCGGCAGCGTGAAGGCGGGAAGGCTTTATATAGGAAATGATGCTGTCTTAAAATGTGAAGGGCGCGTCGGACCGGGAGGTTTTTGTCGGCGTCCGTCCGGAGGGCTTTGTGTTAAATCCGCAGGGGCGCTCACCTGTCATTTAAACGGTGTTGAGGTGATGGGACGTGATATCAGCGTGGTTTCTACAAATGCTTCCTGTGAAAATACGGTCATCCGCTCGATCATCAGTGCGGAAAACAGCGTCGATACCCGGCAGCGCGTCCGTTCACTTCGATTTGAAGCCAAACAAGGTATTTGTGTTCGACGCAAAGACGGAAGAACGGATTTATTTTGAGAGCGGACAGGCAAAGGAGCAGTGATATGGATAAAAAGAACATGAAGGGCTGGCTGTATCTGCTGCCCGCAATCCTTTTCCTCAGGTGCTTTCTGGTGTACCCGCTGATCGACGTATTTATCTATTCCTTCGAGGAGGGCTACAATTTGCCTCCCAGACCTACTACGGCGTCGGCATCTACAATTATTCCTACGTGCTGCACGACCCGTATTTCCTGCAGGCGGTGAGAAATACCTTTATCCTTGTGGTGATCACGGTACCGCTTTCGACGGCGCTTGCGCTGCTTATCTCGGTGGGATTAAGCTCCATCAGGGCGCTGCGGGAGCTTTTATCAGACGATTTATTTCCTGCCGTATGTCACAAACACGCTGGCGGTCGGCCTGGTATTTATGATTTTGTTTAAAGAACGCCCTACACGGACGGCTTTGTCAACCTGCTCCTGCACTTTGTCGGTGCCGGTCCGATCGACTTTATTGACGGTCCCTACTGGGCGAAAATGTTTGTGCTCTGCCTGTACACCGTCTGGGTGGTCATGCCGTTTAAGATACTGATCCTGACGAGCGCGCTCGCCTCGGTCGACCGGCAGTATTACAATGCGGCGCGGGTGGACGGTACCCCGCGCTGGCGCATCTTTACAAAAATTACGGTGCCGATGATCTCACCGACGCTTTTTATCTGATCATCACCGGCTTTATCGGAGCGTTCAAGGCGTACAGCGACGCGGTGGCGCTGTTTGGCACCGATCTGAATACCGCCGGGATGAATACGATCGTCGGTTACGTCTATGATATGCTGTACGGAAACGGCGGCGGTTATCCGTCCCTACGCCTCGGCAGCGGCGATCATCCTGTTTGTTATCGTGCTGACGATCACCTGCATCAATCTGCTCGTCAGCAAAAAACATGTACATTATGTGTGAGGTGCGCGCGATGGAGAAACAATTTGAAAAGAAAGAAAAAGCGGAGGAGAGATTGCCGGAAAAATCCTCATCTATGCGCTGCTGACGATCTGGGCGCTGATTGTACTGTTTCCGTTCTACTGGATGCTGCTCACCTCGGTCAAGAGCTACAGCGCTTACAATTCGGAATATATCCCGTCTCTGTATACGCTTGCGCCCACCCTGGAGAACCACAAAGAGGCGTTCACCGCGGTGCCGCTCGCGCGCTACTTTGCTAATACGATTATTTTTACGGTCGTTACGACGGCACTGATGCTGGCTGTGACGGTGCTGGCGGCGTTTGCCTTTGCACGCCTTCAGTTTCGCGGAAAGGATCTGACGTTTACGCTTTTTCTGGCGCTGATGATGATCCCGAACGAGCTTGTCGTGATCACAAATTATGTGACGATCACAAATCTGGAGCTGCGAAATACCTTTACCGGACTGATCCTGCCGTCCGTCACTTCGGTCTTTTATATTTATCTGCTGAAGGAGAATTTTGCGCAGATCCCGGACCAGCTTTTATTACGCGGCGAAGGTGGACGGCACCTCAGATTTTCGCTATCTGCGCAGAGTGATGATCCCTATCTGCAAGCCGACGATCGTTACGATCACGATCCTGAAGGTGATCGAGTGCTGGAACTCTTACGTGTGGCCGCGGCTGGTTACGGACGATGAGACGTATTTTCTGGTGTCGAACGGTATCCAGGAGATCCGCGAGAACGGCTTCGGGCGGGAAAATATTCCAGCGATGATGGCGGCAGTCGTGGTGATCTCGGTGCCGCTGATCGTACTGTTTTTGCTGTTTCACAGGAAAATTATGGAGGGCGTATCCAGAGGGGGGACAAAGGGATGAGAAAAATGCAGAAAACCATTGCTCCTTCTGGCTGCTGCGGCGTCTCTGCTGCTCACGGGCTGTCACGGCGCGCAGGAGCGCAGCGCCTTTGAGATCCCGGAGGAATTTGACACTGCGAGGCAGTATGAGATAACCTTCTGGGCGAAAAACGATACCAATAAGACGCAGACGAGGATCTACGAGAAGGCGATCAGCGATTTTCAGGAAATTTATCCGAATATCACGGTAAACCTGCGGCTGTATACGGATTACGGCAAGATTTATAATGACGTGATCACGAATATTTCCACAAATACGACGCCGAACGTCTGCATCACCTACCCGGATCACATCGCTACGTATCTTACGGGAAGCAACAGCGTGGTGCCGCTGGATGATTTGTTTGCGGATGAAAATTACGGGCTTGGCGGCAGCGGGGTGCTTTTTGATGCGCCGACGCAGGAACAGATCATCCCGCAGTTTCTGGAGGAGTGCCGAGTGGGAGAGCATTACTATGCGATTCTTATATGCGTTCCACAGAGGCGTGCTATATAAACAAGACTTATCTGGAAAAGCTGGGCTATGAGCTGCCGGAAACACTGACGTGGGATTTTATCTGGGAGGTTTCGAGGCGGCGCTGGAAAAAAGATGCGGACGGTAATTTTTCTGTCAACGGACAGAATGTGATGATCCCCTTTATCTATAAATCCACCGACAATATGATGATCCAGATGCTTCGGCAAAGGGCGCCGGGTACTCCACGGAGGACGGAGAGATCCAGATTTTCAACGATACCACAAAGGGCTTCTTTACACGATCGCGGAGCATGTGAAGAGCGGGCGTTTTCCACCTTCAAGATATCCAGCTACCCGGCGAATTTCCTGAATGCCGGGCAGTGTATCTTCGCGATCGACTCCACGGCGGGCGCGACCTGGATGGGCAGTCACGCGCCGCTCTCCGACATCAGCGAGGATAAATTCGTAGAATTTGAGACGGCGGTCATGCCGATCCCGCAGTTTGACACGGAAAATCCGCAGATGATCTCACAGGGACCGTCTGTTTGCATCTTCCAGAAGGAGGATTCGCAGGAGGTGCTTGCCTCCTGGCTGTTTGCGCAGTATCTGCTCACTAACGAGGTGCAGATCGCCTACGCGCAGACCGAAGGCTACGTGCCCGTCACCGCAAAGGCGCAGGAGAGTGCGGAGTATCAGGACTATCTCGCAAGATGCGGCGAGGACAACAGCACATATTATGACGTGAAGATCAAGGCGTCAAAGCTTCTTTTAGACAATGTGGAGCACACCTTTGTGACGCCGGTATTTAACGGCTCGGCTTCCCTGCGTGACGCAGCCGGTCAGATGATCGAAAACGTGGCAAAATCCACGCGCAGAAAGCAGACGGTCGACGACGCCTACATCGAGACGCTCTATAGCGACGTGGCGGCGCTCTATCATCTTGACGAAGGACAGGGGACTCTCGGACGGCAAAAAGCAGACCTTGGACCGCTGCCGACCACCTCGGTGATCCTGCTGGCGACGCTCGCGGCAGTGTGGGTGCTGATTTTTGCTGTATGTCGTTTGGAAGGCTGTAAAGAAGAAATAGGGCACGTACGACATCGGATTCCCGGATAACATACCTGATACAAACAAAAATACAAAAATGTCAGCCAGACATTGATTTCTGAAAATTTTCGGTTATAATAGGGATTGAATACAGATTCCAAAGGAGGATAATCATGAAAAAGATTGCAGCATTTTTATTAACTCTTTCTCTTGCAGCCGTTTCCGCAACCTGCGTTATGGCGGAGGAAGCAGAAACAGACGTAAAGTCCGAGGGCGTTATGACACACGAGGAATATGTGGCGGCAGAGCTTGATTCCGAGGTTACTATCGAGACCTACGTGCAGGCGAAGCAGTCCTGGTGGGAGGACAAGGCGACCGTTTACACACAGGACAAGGACGGCGCATACTTCCTGTACGACATGGCATGCTCTGAGGAAGATTATGAGAAGCTGAATGTCGGCACAAAGATCAGGGTTACCGGCTATAAAGCTGAGTGGTCCGGCGAGGTGGAGATCATCGACGCGACCTTCGAAATCCTTGAGGGCGAGTATGTTGCTCCGGTGACGGATGTGACAGATCTGCTTGGCAAGGATGAGCTGATCGACCATCAGAACGAGTACGTTTCCTTCAAAGGGCATGACCGTGGAGCCGTCCACAGATGCAGACGGAAACGAGGTGGCTTTCCTTTATAACTGGGATGGCTCCGGACAGGACGGCGACGATCTGTACTTCAACGTTTCCCTGAATGGTGAGACCTACAGCTTTGTTGTGGAATCTTATCTGTGTGATAACACTACCGACGTTTACAAGGCAGTGAAGGAGCTGCAGGTGGAGACGTCATCGACATGGAGGCTTCCTGTACTGGTACGAGGGCGTAAACCCGCATATTACTTCGGTAAAGGCAGCGGAATAAAGGGATCCAAAAGCTTTTTCGGAATCACCTCGAAAGAGGTGATTCTTTTTCGGATGATATAAATGAAAAATAAAGGAAAGATACTATGAACGAAAAGAAACTGATGGTTCAGTACAGCGCACTGCAGGGCTGCTACTGGATGTTGTTTTGTGCTGTCTATAGCTTTTCCACCGTATATCTTCTGGCGCGTGGCTTTACCAGCGCACAGATCGGCGTCTGCATTGCTGTTGGAAATGTCTGCGGCGTCATTCTGCAGCCGACCTTTGCCGGGATAGCGGATCGCTCACAAAGCTGACGATCCATAAGCTGACGGCGCTTCTTGCCGCTCTGATGCTTTTTACGGTGGCGCTGCAATATTTTACGCCGGATATACTCTGGCCTGTTGCGATCCTTTTTGTATGTACCAACGCGCTTCTGCAGGTGCTGCAGCCGCTGGTAAATTCTGTGAGCATTTATTATATCAACCGCGGCGTCAACGTGGATTTCGGCATTGCCAGAGGCATTGGCTCGCTGCTGTACGCAGTCTGCTCCAGCATTCTCGGCGCGCTGGTCGCGCAGACCGGAAGCAGGGTCGTTCTGGTGGCGGCGGTGACCGACGTGCCTGATCAGCAACCATGGCTGCACGGTGATGGCCCAACAACATCTCAACTTGAGCAGGAATGGCCCTAGCGGGCAATGTCAAGACATCCTGATCGAGCAGCTGTAGAGGACACCAGTGTCCCCATGATGCCAATGGCTTAACTCTGAGGTAATGCCCTGGCCTGGCCGACCAGTCCCTGCAGCTGCTCATGCCCTGCATACTCTACACATTTGGCGATATACCAAATCTAGTTTGTAGAGATCAGGTCAACATCATAAAAGACCATTGTGCAATACGTAACTGAACGAAGGCGCCACTA
>VOFD01002538.1_pt1 | contig 16409 bp, 17 predicted proteins | sample 5384101 | NCBI WGS metagenome assembly VOFD01 (sample SAMN12384723, study PRJNA508395) | human gut metagenome | isolation source: healthy gut C | host: Homo sapiens
TATGATATCTCCGTCTATTTTTTGACAATGATTTGTCTAAATTGTAAAATCTTTTTATATAAAATAGTTTAAGTTAATTATAACATCAAAGATATAGTAGGAACATGAAATGTTAATAGAAGAGTTATTGGAAGATGCAGTGGGCAAAGGTGCCAGTGATATACATATTTCGGCAAACCTTCCTCCTGTTTTTCGTATAGATGGTAAACTTTTAAGGACGAATTCGGAGGCTCTTACAGCAGAAAATGTAGAGTCACTTGTTGTCCCGATTTTAAATAACGAACAGAGAAGAAAACTCGAACAAGACTGGGAACTTGACCTTTCATACGGTATACACGGTCTTGGCAGATTCCGTGTGAACGTGTATAAGAACAACGGTACATACGCTGCTGCTTTCAGAACCATCAATACACAGGTTCCGACTTTTGAATCACTTGGGCTTCCTCCGATAGTCAGAAAAATTACGGAAAAGCCAAGAGGATTGATACTTGTAACAGGTCCTACCGGTTCCGGTAAATCTACAACTCTGGCATCTATGATTGACTATATCAACGAAAACCGCAATGAGCACATTTTGACAATCGAAGACCCTGTGGAATTTGTTCATAAATCCAAAAAGAGTGTTGTTCACCAGAGAGAACTCGGTCAGGACACACGTTCATTTGCAAATGCTCTTAAATCCGCTTTGCGTGAAGACCCTGATATCATCCTCGTAGGTGAGATGCGTGACCTTGAGACTATTTCTCTTGCGATTACGGGCTGCAGAAACGGGCCACTTGGTTATGGGTACATTGCACACGTCTTCTGCAAGCCAGACGATTGACCGTATTATTGACGTATTCCCTCAGGGACAGCGGCAGCAGATTCGTATCATGCTGTCGAACTCTCTTACGGCCGTATTTTCACAGACTCTTTTGCCAAAACTTAATGAAAACGGCGAGAAAAAGGCCGTGTAATGGCACAGGAAATCATGGTTGTAAACGGTGCGATTGCCAACCTGATAAGAGAAGGTAAAACTTCACAGATGTATTCCGCTATTCAAACAGGTGCACAGCACGGCATGCAGACTCTGGAAACTGCGCTTGCAAATCTTTATAAGAAAAATCTCGTTTCGGCAGAAGACGCTCTTGCAAAAACAAGCCGTCCTGATGAATTGAGAAGACTTATAGGTATGTAAGGGTCAAATATAATTTTATTAAAAGTCCTGTCTTAAAAGACAGGACTTTTTGTTTCTTATAAACCATTTGTACAAAACACCAAAATAAGGTAAAATAGCATTACTGAGACTATTGTAAAAAGGGGAGATACTAATGGCAGTAAAAGAAAAAGAAGCGGAAACAGTATCAATTTCCGAAGAAAAAAATAAAGCGTTAAAGCTGGCAATTGAAAAAATCGAAAAAGATTTCGGCAAAGGTTCTATTATGAAATTAGGCGACAAATCTACCGTTGCCTGTGATGTAATTCCGACAGGAGCATTGTCGCTTGATATTGCACTTGGTATAGGCGGGTGCCGAGAGGCCGCATAATCGAGATATACGGACCTGAATCATCAGGTAAAACAACACTTGCCCAGCATATTGTCGCAGAATGTCAGAAAAAAGGCGGTATTGCGGCATTTGTGGATGCGGAACACGCTCTGGATCCGGAATATGCAAGGGCGCTCGGTGTAAATGTTGACGAATTATTAATTTCACAGCCTGATACAGGAGAGCAGGCTCTGGAAATAGCAGAAGAGCTTGTACGTTCATCTGCGGTTGATGTTGTTGTAATTGACTCTGTTGCCGCTCTTGTACCTAAGGCAGAGATAGAAGGTGCCATGGAAGACCAGCAGATGGGGCTTCAGGCACGTTTGATGAGTAAAGCATTGAGAAAATTAACAGGTATTGTAGGCAAAACAAACACAACTGTTATTTTTATCAACCAGCTGCGTCAAAAAATCGGCGTTATGTACGGCAACCCTGAAACAACAACCGGCGGTAACGCTCTAAAATATTACTCTTCCGTACGTCTTGATATCAGAAGATGCGATTCTATCAAAAAAGATGATAAAGATATCGGAAACAGAGTAAGGGTAAAAGTCGTTAAAAACAAAGTAGCTCCACCGTTTAAGACTTGTGAATTTGATATTATCTTTGGTAAAGGTATATGCAAACTCGGCTGTATTCTTGATGTTGCAGTAAATATGGACATTGTAAAAAAGCCGGTGCATGGTTTAGCTACAACGATGAAAAACTCGGACAGGGCAGAGAAAAAGCAAAGGAATACTTTGAAGCTCATCCGGAAGTCCTTGCCGAAGTAGAGGCAAAAGTCAGAGAAAAACTCGCTGCAGAAAGATAATCATTTGAATGAAAAAGCACAGGGTCATAAAATAAGACCTTTGTGTAGTGAATTACAAAATGTTATTTAAACAACTTCAAGCGAGGTGTGTTTGAGGGCTATAGAATTATTTGAACCACATTAATTCTGAAACCGGAATGCAATTTTGATAGCCCGAGTTGCCGAGCATGCGTTTAAATTACATTTTGTTTGAACGAAACAGCAGGTCCTATTTTATGACCCTGTGCTTAATATCAGATATAGCATATATTATAAGTAAAGAAAGATTACCTATGTTCGACTGGACAAAAATAGAAACAGACAGCCAGATAAATGAGCTCTGTGCTCTTGCAAAAAAAATATGGAACGAGTATTCAACCTGTTTTATTTCGCAGGAACAGATAGACTACATGCTGGAAAAATTTCAGTCGGAACAGGCTGTCAAAAGACAGATTGATTATGAGCGCTATCAGTATTATTTTCTTGAAGAAGACGGCATAAATTTTGGATATTTTGCTATTCAGCCGCAGAAGGATTACCTGTTTTTGTCAAAAATATACATAGATAAAGAACACAGGGGCAAGGGCTTTGCAAAGAAGGCATTTGTTAATGCAATTATTCCCATTGCAAAAAGAAAGAGAACTTCCTTCAATCAGACTGACTGTAAACAAGTACAATATACCTTCTTTTTTGTATATACGAAAAAACTTGGTTTTGTGCGTATTGACTCTGTAGAGACGGATATCGGCGGCGGCTATATAATGGATGATTACATATATGAGTACACAATATAAAAAAAAATTCTTATAATAAGACAGGGTGCAATCGGCGACGTCGTACACACTACAAATATATTCAGAGCTATTAAAGAAAAAATACCCTGAAGTACAGATTGATTATCTGACGGGCAAGGTGCCCGCACAGCTCATTGAACATGATACACGTCTTAACCGTGTAATCAAGCTTGAGGACAAAAGTTACAAATACCTGACAGAACTGGGGTTTGAACTTAGAAGAGAAAAAATATGACCTGATAATAAATCTCCAGCCGTCTTTGAGATTTAAATATCTTGCTTTCCTGTGCGGAGCAAAAAGGACTGTTGTTTATAAAAAAGTTTCAGAATGCACGCTGTAGAAAATTTCTTCCAAACGGCACATAAAATTTTGCCTGATATTCAAAACGCATATAATCTGGAGCTGTCTGTTCCTGATGAGACTATTGAAAAGATAAAAATGATTTGCCGTATTTAACGGAGAAAAAGCTTGTTGCAGTAAATATATCCGCAAATGCTGCCCGTCATGGAAGAAGATGGCCTGTGGAATATTATAAAGAACTGGTAAACTTAATATTGGAAAGATATGACTGCAATATAATTGTACCGGGCGGGAAAGAAGATATAAAGACACAGAGGCATTTTCCGGTATGCATGAAAATGTACATGTTATAGCAGGCAAGTTTAATATTCTTGAATCTGCGGCTATTTCATCAATGTGTGATGTTTTTCTCCGGTGATACCGGTCCTTTCATATAGCTTCTGCATTTAAAAACCTGTATGTATAGGTATTTACGGTTCAATGCCAGTCAGCAGAACAGGCCCGTGGGGGAGAAAAATCATTTTGCACTTTCATCTGATATGGATTGTGTTCCCTGCAACAGACGCCGCTGCAAAATAAAAAATATAAAAACGAACAGATTACGCCCTGTATGAAAGAAGTCAAACCGGAACATGTTTTAAGGGTGATTATCGATAATGATTTACTTTAACGGAGTTTAAAAGTGGAAGAAAACACAACAAATGCTTTTCTAACCGCAGAATCCGAAGAAAATCCGAACTTTGGATTTTTTGCGCTGAACATAGTTAAAACAGGCGCAAAAAGAAATTTTTGCACAAGATAATAGTCTCCTCTGTCTTATAAAATCCGAAAGTTTTTTAAAAGAACTTTTTGAACACGTATAACAAACTGTTTTCATACAATATAAAAGCGGATTTGTTCTTTGATATCGTAAAAATTCCGATATTTCACCGGCTGATAAAAATCGGCTGGAATCAATAGCAAAGCTCTACGGGTATTATATCGACACAATGACAAAAAATAATTATAAAATACCCGGATTCAAACAGGTTTTTATTAAAAAGAAGCAAATGAAATCAGCTTTTTAAAAACGCTGAGACAGTTTCAAAACTATTTTCTCATTGAATTTTCTGATGTGCAAAATGAGTGTTTTTATATAACTCAAAGAGATTAAAAACCTTGTAGAGCAAGGGGTTGCAAATTATTGCGATTTTGCGGTTTTTGCAGACAAATCAGAAATGCGGCGCAAACTTTCCGATATGCTAAAGTCTTTTGGGGTACCGGTTTTTGGAAATATTTATAATGAAAACTATGAAAATTTAAAACATAAACTTTCACTGTTCCACAATATTTCACAAATACTTGAACAGCTGGGCTGCAGTGAGTTCAGCTCCTCCGGGCTAAAAAATCCGAATATCGAATCAAAAGCGCTTAAAGAAATTCTTTTTGAAAACCTTGATGAATATATTAAAACTCTTCTTGAGAATAATATATCGGATATTTATGCGTTAGAAAAACTTTATATTAAAAATGAAAACTCGCAAAAAACTCTGTCAGAGACAGTCTTTGCTGCGGTTCAAAATTTAAATGAGCAGGACAAAACCTCAATCTTTGGCGAATTAGGATTGTTAAAAAGATTTTATGATTTATACAGCCAAAAGCAATATGCAAAAGCAATTGCACCGGTTGTAAACAGCAGTCTGTCAAGCTTTGATGATAACGAACTAAAAAGATGATTGCAAAAAATCTCAAAGTCTTGAAGTTCTGCAAAATTTATACGACGGGGTACTTAAAGCAAAACCGGATTTTGAAGCATTTTACGACATTATGGAATGGCTGGGGCTTGATAACTCAAATAAAGATAATGCTGTCACTCTGGAATCAATATCAGCCCTTCCTTCGCAGGGTAAAAATTCAAATATATTTATCTTGCCGGCCTTACGGAAAACAATTTCCCGGAACAAATCCTTCTTATCCTTTTATTTCAAAAGAGACTGATTCCGTAATTTCTTCATCACTAAAAAAACTGGCAAAAAAGATTTCGACGGTTTTGTAAAAACAGATGAAACATATTATGCACAAAGAATGTCTTCCGTTTTGAATCTGACAAACAAGGCCGCTGAAAAAATAACCCTTACAACCCACGCCTATGAGGCAAAAAAACAGGTTCAGCCGTCATCAATTTTCAAAACGGCAAAGCAGGCAGACTGTTCCAAATATATTTTTGCAAAGAGAAACGGAGTCTCAGAATAAATCCACGGAACAGAATATAAAAATCCTTGGTGATAGTTCAGAAACCCTTACTGTTATTGACAAAAGTGATATTTTGAAACTCAATGCCTCTGCAATATCAACATTTCAAAGCTGCCCTAGGAAATATTTTTATAAAAATCTTTTGAATTTGAAAGAACCTTCAACTTTTTCTGCCAGCTACGGAAGCGTTGTCCACGCAGTTTTGAAGTAATGAATAACAATTTTTGGACAAATATACAAAAAAAGAAACCGCAGAGGCTCTTTCTGATGTTCTTTTTAATGCAAAAAACATGCCACAAAAAGCTCTGCAAGCCGGTTTTAAACAGACTGATATCGATTTAATATGTGCGGCTGCAGATTTGTCTCTCGCCGAGATGAAAGATAATTTTTAAATGCAATAGAAGACTTTTCACTCTCCGGAGGGTTTGACAACCCGCCTGTGTCAGCCGTTTGTGAAAAATCTTTTACATTCAAACTTCCGGAGCTGCCGGATATAGTCTTTGACGGAAGAATAGACGCAATACTGTGCGGCCAAAACGGTGAATACCAAATTATCGACTACAAAACAGGCAGGGACAAAACCAATACTCTCGACTATGCAATAAGCGAATACGGAGTAAATTTCCTTTCCAGAACAGGTAAAGAACCGGCTAATCCCGAAACTTTACAAAATGCTTATGATTATCAGATACCGCTTTATTACTTTGCCTGTCTGTATAGTCCTGAACTTTCCGAGTACAAAGACAAGATATCCAAACTCGGGCTTTTATACATCCGTCCGTCATCAAAGGATAACGGCTGCAGCGAGGATTTTATCAGCGCAGAGAGAATAAACTTTTTTAAAGAAAAGATTATTCAAAATTTAAAAAACAACCGTAATAGATAAAATTGTCAACGAAACGGAATTTAAAAAAACAAAAGTTTTGCCTGCGAAAACTGTGCATACAAATTCCTGTGCGATACGGAGGATGACGATGAGTAGTGAACTTATGGAAAAAATTGCGTCAGGTTTGAACGATGCGCAGAAAAAAGCTGTTTTAAATCCTGTTGAATCCTGTACAAAGATTGTCGCCGGCGCAGGCACGGGCAAAAAACAAAATTATCTCAAAACGTTTTGTAAAACTCGTATTTGATTTAATAAATCAGGGTATTGAAAATCCTCAGTCCCAAATACTGGTTATCACTTTTACGGACAAAGCCGCAAATGAAATGAAAGGACGAATCCTGCAGGAGCTTGAAGAAAACAATATTCCGGTTTTAAACAGTCAGGATTTGTGGATATCAACCTTTCACAGTTTTTGTATGAGAATTCTGAAAAAATATTCTATAGAAGCAGGTCTTTCTCCGTCTTTCAAAATGGGCGAAGAACAGCAGTTGAAAACGATTTATGACAATCTTGTAAAATTTATAAAGTACGGAGAAATAACCTCTCTAAGCAATATTGACAGCATACTTGAAGATGCCGGATTGGAGAAGGATGTTCTCGATATTCACAACCTTGCAAAATTAAATAAAATTAATGATATAGACATAATTTTTGAAGATATTTACGGGATTATTAAAAAAATAAAATCGTTAGGTCTGCCGGCAAAAGAATTTTTGCAGAAATCTCTTGAGGCAGGGAAAATTTTTAGCGGTTGCGTAGAATCAACACCGTTTAAATTTGAAACAAAAGAAGATTATGCAAACGAATGGGCACGGCATTATGCCCAATATACCGATGACAGCTGCAAACTTGATGAAAATGTTTTTGATTCTATTGCAAAAACCAAGCAGATTCTGGATAAATTCGGCAAGAGAAAAGCTATTGAATACGGCATGGCTCAAGGCTTTCCGGAAAATATACAACCCGTAAGCAGTGCCGAAAATTATTTAACAAAAGTTATTGCGGCTGTTTATGCACTTTATCAGGCAGAACTAGAAAAAATGACATTGCGGATTTTGACGACCTAATCAACAAAACCATACAAATTTTTAAACAAAATGAAGCTGTTCGCTCTTATTATCAACAATATTTCAAACAGATAATTGTGGATGAATTTCAGGATACCAACGGAGCACAGTTAGAGCTGATAGAACTTTTATTGAATCCTGATAATCCGGATTTAACATATGTAGGCGACAGAAAACAATCAATTTATGCATTCAGATACGCTCAGATGGAAAATCTGGAGGTTTTGTACAAAAATGTGGAAAACCTCTACAATTTAAAATTTGAGCCGATAAATCTGTCCATAAACTACCGCTCCACACCAGAGGTCTTAAATGCCGTTAATTACGTTACGGAAAATGAACTTAACCTTGAAGGTGAAAACCTCTCACCAAATCCGAATATTCAATATCCTGATACAAAAAAAAGACATCAAAGTTACCGTTATAGAAGGATTTGAAAATTCTTTTGAGCAAAAAACAGCAGAAGCATCTTATATAGCAGATACAGTAGTGTCTCTTCTCAAACGGGACAATGCGGCATACAAAAGATTTTGCCGTGCTTGTAAAATCCCACGCACAGGCTGATATAGTAGAAAAAGAATTGAAAAAAAGAGGTATACCCTCTATAAAAAAGTCAATACAGGATTTTTTGAGCACCCTGCCGTAAAAAATGCATACGCAGCTTTGAGACTTGTTAAAAATACGGAGGACGAGCAGGCTCTTATGCGTTTGTTAAAAAACATTCTGACTGATGCACAAATTTATAAATAAAAAAAGAAATTGATTCCAAACTTATGGAATCAATAGACTTTGAAGAACTAAAAAGACTAAATTTTGCACAAAAAATACAAAGCAATAAAAGCTTCCGGCGCGGAGTATAAAAACTCTGAAGCAATTAACAATATTTATGATACGATTTTTTCAATCAAAAAAATCAAAGCATCATGTCTTTGACACATATCTTTGAAATATTGAAAAGAGAAATCTCTCTTGTCCCCGCAGGGCTGAAGGATTATGAAAATACGGAAGCAGAGAATAATATAAAAATTCTGGAAAAAAATTATAGATGATTACACACAAAATGAAAATCATCTGAGCATAACAAGCCTTCTTGATTATCTTTCTAAAATTAAAGAGGACAGAAACTTTGAACTGCCGTCTTTAAACCTTCAGGAGGTTGATGCACTGCAGATACTTACAATACATGCATCAAAAGGGCTGGAATTTCCTTATGTATTTGTGTTGAGTATTGCTTCCGGCTCAAAAAATCCTGACAAATCTAACATATATTTTGATATGCAATACGGTAATAAACCGGGTTTTGGCATTATTGTGAATAAATACAAAGGCAAGCCAAACCCGAAGGCTCTTATTTATAAGCAGCTCTGGCAAAAGCCGAGAGAAGCGCAGGAGGCCCTGAGGCTGTTTTATGTTGCGGTGAGCCGTGCAAAAAAATATCTGGATGTATTGAGTTTTGAGCCTTATGCCTCTGTAAAACCTGCAGAGTATATAGAAGATCTGAAGTTGTATCTCAACAGCGGCATTTCTGATTGATTATGATAAAAATATAGAATAACTTTTATCTAAACAAACTTGCTATAAAAATTATCCAACCGCCCAGTAGTATGATACTTATCAGTGCAATAACAAACGGATTTACCGTAGAATATAAACTCGTCATTAATGTTTTTTTGTAATTATTATTTATATAATCTTCTATTATCTTTTTCTAATTTTTTCTTTTGTTTGTATGCCATTGCCTGTAAATGAATATGAAAAGTTTTTTATATTTTTGGAATAATAAATAATTTTATACAATTTATTTAAATCAACCGGAGCATGACAGATTGTTAAAGTTTTTCCGTTTTCTGCCGGTGTTATATTAATTTCCAAACCTTGTATTGTTGAATATGCACCGTGTTGACCGTATGCCATAGCTGTTGCTATTACCAGTTCAAATTTATAAATGTTTGAATAATAGTATTGCTGTTTGTTATTAGAATTCAGGTAATTTATTACAATACTATCATTTAAAAAATCAACATATTTTATAAAGTTTTCTGTATTACGAGCAACAATATCATCAGTATTGCGTTTTTTATTTCAAAACCTAATAATACAAGTAATATAAACGGAAATATAAACGCTAAAAATGCAAAAAACTAAAATTAGGAGACGCATTACCTGTTAAAATAATGATATCAAGAACAATAAATATAAAAAATAATACCAATATAGAAAAAATTGATTGATTATTTGCCGTTGATATCTGATTTTTAATTCGCATGTTAATTTTCTAAAAAAATATTATTATTTTATTATTATATCACTTTTTTATGTAAACAAAATGTTATTAATAAAAAGCCCCCCGAATAACGGAGGCTTTTTATTTATCTTTTGTTGAAAAACTACTTCAATTCAACTGTAGCACCGGCTGCTTCGAGTTGTTTTTTAATAGCTTCAGCATCTTCTTTTTAACGCCTTCTTTAATAGCTTTAGGAGCAAACCATCAACTAAATCTTTAGCTTCTTTCAAGCCAAGACCAGTGATAGCTCTAACTTCTTTCAATACAGCGATTTTGTTAGCACCTGCAGAAGCCAATACAACGTTTACTTCAGAAGCTTCTTCAGCACCGCCTTCTGCAAAGCACCTGCAAGCACCGGAGCAGCGAGCTACAGCAACAGGAGCAGCGAAGCAGAAACGCCGAATTTTTCTTCCATAGCTTTAACTAATTCAGCTGCTTCTAACAAAGTTAATTTTTCAATTGATTCTAAAATAGATTCTACACTCATGATTTTCTCCTTTATTTATTTTTTTTTTATTGTGTACTAATTTGTTTTTACAACATAGTCAACTAACAGGCTATGCTGATTTCTGTTTTGCTACAGCGTCGATAGCTCTTACGAGGCTGCTCATTACAGCGTTGATAGAGCCTACGATGCCTGTTGCAGGTGAATTTACGCAGACAAGCATTTTTGCGTAAAGTTCTTCTTTAGAAGGTGTTTTAGCCAATGCATCAACCTGTTTTGCATCGAGTAATTGACCGTCTAATGCACCGCAGATGATTTCTGCTTTTTTCTTTTCTTTGATGAATTTAGCAAGCACTTTGGCGCAGAAACTTCATCATCAAAACCAAATGCAATAGCTGTTGATTCTTTCATAGAATCGGAAAGAACTTCAAAAATCAGTTCCTTTCATAGCTATTTTGGCTAATGTATTTTTGTAACAGTATAGTCTGCACCTTCTTTTTGAAGAGCTCTTCTCAAGTTTGTGATTTCTTCAACGGTCAAACCTTTGTAATTAGTTACAATTGCTACTTTAGCCTTTTGCGCATAATCTTTGATATGTGCGATTTTTTGTTCTTTAAAGGCTTTTGTTGCCATGATTTGCTCCTTTATGTTTTATGTTTATCGACCTATTTTTGTTTGGTTACTTTCGTCTTTTGACTTTACGTCTATAAATACAAAAAGACGCTTCTACGTAGCCGCAAAATCATCAGAAATAAACAATTTAAGTTGTTTTCTGCAATAAAGCCCTGCCTTATGCAGATTCCTGACCTCGACAGGTATGTTTAAGGGAGTCCGGTAGTCTGTAAAACAGCCCCTTTTACCATTCCCCGCCTGTTGTCTGCGGTTCGTATAAGTAATAGTATTTTAAACAAGATTAAAAATCAACCATGGCATAAAAAAAACGGGTTACAATTTTTAATATTGCACCCGTTTTTTATGTTAAAAAAGATTTTTTATACTTTTTCAGTTTCTGGTTTTTTTTCTGTTTGTGCTTTGCTTTATCAGCAGCTTTTGCTCTGTAGTGGTTGACAGCTTTATTAACAAGAGCACCTAAAGCGAGAGCTGCGAGTAACGGCATAGCAATATAAATACCAATACTTGTTTTAGCCGTACGTTTTGCAGCTTTTGCCGCTTGTTCTTTTGGCATTTTTGCTTTTGTTTTATATGTGGAATACATCTGTCCTATCATTCTTTTAAATACAGATGTTTTTCTTAATTTTTTAAGTTATACACATTTACGCCGGCTGCACCGAGGCCGACAGCAAAGCACCTGCAATTGTTCCTGCGTGTGTCTTTTTATACTCATTGCCTTTTTTGTTGTTACTGTTTTACCGAATGAAACTGCTTGTATAGACATATCTTTCTCCTTTTTATACATTTATTTTAAATTTGAACATGGATTTTTTTGCTATTTAAATTTTAATATTTACAAATCTTATCACCCCGCTGTTATTCCGGTTGTTTATCCGGAAGATAACGAACAAAATAAGAAAGCACAAACGGAATAAATGAAATTATAACAAGAGTCTTTATTATACCGGCATTTTGAGCTACAAAACCGATTAACGGCAGAAATACCCCGACAATACCCCAGCTGAACCCGCCTATAAATCCGGATATCATACTTTTTGTACTGCGGCATTGTTTTTTGTGCCATTACCATGTTAATGGATACGGAAAGCATTGTAACAAAACCGGTCAGGATAAACAGCAAAAATGACAGGACAGGCGACAGTTTGATAAGGCTTACAAAAATAATTGTAAGTATAAACGGTACAATCAAAGATTTATAAAAGACATTTTTGTAACCTATGACTTTTTTCATACTTATTGCTGATATAAGTACCGAATGCACCCACTGTTAAAAATAAAAAATACCGCAAGACCTATCTGAAAAGCATTATACCCGAGCTCCTTCCAATAAAACGGCATTAAAATACTAAAACTCGATGTAACAAGCGATTTTAGCGCAGACAACATAATAAGTATTCTTACTGTTTTGTTTTTTTAAATATGTCCGTAAGCGTTGTTTTAAAGGATTTTTCATTTTTACAAAGTTATTCACATTAATCTTAGGTACACAAACAAATACAAGCAGCGCAAAGATTATACCCCAAGTCGCAAAGCAAACGGAAGTTTTGTAACCCCGAAAAAACTGGGTAATTGTTGAGGATATTATAGGTCCTACAGAGTAACCTATTGTACCTGCGGCAAGTAAAAATACTCATATATTCGAAAGCTTTTTTTGCCGCTGTAGCGTACAACAAATCCCGTTGCCTGAGGATGATAAAAACCTACACCCACACCGCCTATAATCAAGCATAATGCAAGCTGCCATATATTATGAACAAGCCCTGTCAACGAAAAAAAAACACAGATGCAAGAATTGTTCCCCAGAAGATAAAAAATCTTTTTTGCCATTTGTCTGCAATAAAGCCGAATACAGGCTGCATCATAGACGAAAACAATTGCGATGCACTCATTGCACAGGTAGCTGCAGTGAGGGTTGCTCCTATATTAGCGACAATAAAAGGCAGAATAGGGTTTATAAAACCCGAGTAGCTGTCCGCCATACCATGACCCAGTGTAAGCCAGGCAACTGCTTTTTTGTTTTCAGCCGCATTGTCCGTATTTGAATTATTTTTTGAGTCCTGTTCGTCCATTTATCCTCTCGACGGATGTCAGTTAAGCTTAAACACTAATGTCTGAAATGCCTTATGCCTGTAGTAATCATAACTATATCGTATTTGTCGGCAGCGTCAATTACCTCTTTGTCCTTGATACTTCCGCCCGGCTGGATAATACCCGCAATTCTGCACTGGGCAGCTGCCTGTATATTATCTATTGCAGGGGAAAAATCCGTCAGACGCAATAACTGCATCTTTGCAAAGCATCACAGGCACGGTTCAATGCAATTTCCATTGCATCTATGCGGCTGGTCTGTCCGCCGCATATAGCGAGAGTTTTAAAATCTTTTGCCACAACTATTGCATTGGATTTTACGTGTTTGGCTACTTTCCATGCAAAAAACCATATCCTCTATCATTTCGGCATCTGGTTTTTTTTGGAAACAACTTTAAAGGTTTCTTTATCCAGTTCTTTTCTGTCAATGTCCTGCACAAGCGTGCCGAAAGGTGTAACTTTAACATCTTTTTCAACCAGATTTTAAAGTCTTTAAGCGGTGTCTTAAGTTTTATTATTCTGAGATTCTTTTTTGTTTTAAGAAGCTCGAGAGCATCCGCATCATAATCCGGAGCAATAAGAACTTCTAAAAATACTGAAGAGGCGTGTTTTGCAATTTCTTTGTTCACTTTTTGCGAAAAAGCGATTATCCCGCCAAATGCACTAATCGGATCTGTATCAAAGGCTTTTAGGTATGCTTCTTCAATTGATTTGCCGAGTGCAACACCGCAAGGTGTATTGTGTTTACTATTGCGACAGCGGGTACATCGAAAAATTCGCTTACAATATTAATCGCTGCTGTCATATCAAGTATGTTGTTATATGAAAGCTCTTTTTCCGTTTAAAAAATCGTAGTCCGCAATTTCGTTATGTTTATACAGACTTGCGCTTTGGTGCGGATTTTCACCGTACCTTAGGCCGCCTTCTTTATTTAAAAAGAAAGTTCTGTATTTTTCTTTATCTTCTGAAAGTTCCGACATAATAACAGCATCGTATTTAGATGTTGTTTCAAAAGCGTCAAGGGCAAGACCGCGTCTGAGTTCGACAGTAGTTTCGCCGTTGTTTTCTTCAAGGTTTTTAATACTTCATCATACTGACTTATACATGATACCACTGTTACATTTTTATGGTTTTTTTGCCCCCGCTCTTAAAAAGAGCTACACCGCCTATATCAATATTATCAATAAGGGTTTGTTCGTCGTGTTGTTCTTTTGCAACTTTTTTCAAACGGGTAAAGGTTTACCACAACCATTTGAAAAGCTTCTATTTTTTTATCTGCAATTTCTTTTGCTTCTTTAACATTTTGGATATCTGCAAGAATGCCGGCATGTATTGACGGATGAAGGGTTTTTACTTTGCCCGAGAGCATTTCTTCCGTTTTTGTAATTTCGCTTACTTCGGTAGTTTTAATATTATGTTCTTTTAAAAATTCTGATGTTGTACCTGTAGCAACAATCTCGTAGCCGAATTTTTCCTGAAGCTCTTTTGCAAAGTCAGCAAGACCTGTTTTATCAAATACACTTATAATTGCACGCTTTTTCATTTATTTTTCCTACTTCTTTCCAATATATTTTTAAATTTAGCACAAAATAGAAAATGATGAATTGAGGATTGTTAATTAGTCAGTTAATTTTTGTAAAAATAAAAACACAACATAGCAAAAATAATTTTTACGATTTTTATAAATCATGTAATATTAAATTGTGCAGGATTTAGGAGAAAAATTATGACAATTCAAGCAGTTAACAATGTGGCATTTAAGGGTCTTATCAGGGTTAATAACGCTGACAGAGAAGTTTCTACAACTCTGAAACCGACAAAATTCTTGATATTGCGACAAGAAATTATGACAGAAAAACTACTATTATTACATATGATTACCCGCAGATTGTTAAACACAACGGATACCAGTGGGAAAAGCCGCTTGTCATGCCGGTAAAACATGATATGGATACAATTTTGAAAGCATACAGTGCTGCAAAAAATTCTAATTTATGTGTAGATTTAAGAGAATATAACGATTAATTTTTAAAGTTGTATTTTGTCAAAAAGCAGGTCAGAATTTATGGGGCCTGCTTTTAATTTACAAAAAAAAATGTTTGCGCTATTATGGGATAGCAAATTTGGATTTCTTGTTCAATATTTTGAAAAAGAAATATAATGCGCCCGTAGCCCAGTTGGCAAAGCAAGAGTTAAGCTTGCAGATTCCGATAAAGTTTGGCTGCCGAACGCGAAAATGACAATTAAATAAAGAATTTTGAACATCAATAATTTAAGATGATAATGCGCCCGTAGCCCAGTTGGATAGAGCGTTTGGCTACGAACCAAAAGGTCGGGGTTCGAATCCCTCCGGGCGCGTTTCTTGCCGTCTTTTGCCGCTGAGCTGAGGCGAAGCGTGCAAAATGGCGTCACGAAAAAGTACTAAACTTTTGCATTTGCAATGATTTTTAAATAGTGACTGTTCGTGGCGAATTCAAAGGGATTCTTTTAATTTTTATACGGCACGCAGATACTTCGTATCTGGCTTATTCCCTCTCACAAAACAATACTCAATTGTTTTGCTCGGCAAGTTTCTATTTGAAACTTGACATTTAGTCAACTTTCAAACAGAGTTCTTGGGCGCGTTTCTTGCCTTCTTTTGCCGCTGAGCTGAGGCGAAGCGTGCAAAATGGCGTCACGAAAAGTACTAAACTTTCGCATTTGCATTGATTTTTAAATAGTGACTGTTCGTTGCTAATTCAAGGGATTCTTCACCCATATATTTTGCTCGCCGCCAAAATACGGGTCTTTGCTCAAATAAATACTAAGATGCAGAATTTTTCTTTCCTGCGGGCGGTACAGACTCCAGCCGTTCTTTTATCATGAGCAGATAATCATTCAAGCCAGATTCATCAATTTCCTGCTGTGAATGATAATGAGTAACTGTATCTTTACGTTTGCTTCTGCCAAGGCTTGTTGCCCAAAATTTCAGCATTTTATCATCTCTTACAAAAAGGCTCTTTTTGATTTTATCATTTTGTCCGAGAACAATTATCTTTGTGCATGTTTTTCCTTCCATCACCGGGAAACTGATAAGAATGGATTCATTCGCCGGTGTAATATCTCTTAATATCAGAGTAGGGCTTGCTATTACCGTATCAATTTTATATTTTTGTTTAAATGCTTTTTTCTGTCAGCATCTTTAATTTTTTAATTCTCACTTTACAAGTTTCATAAAGATCTTTTACTTTATTTAACAAGGCAATGGTATTCTCTTCTCCACAACACCTGTTTCTTCTGTGGTTAAATGTTTTTTATTTCTTCAAAGCTTTTAATTTTATCTTGTAAATATTGTTTATATTTTATTAGTTCATTTTTAAAGTT
>VOFD01001705.1_pt1 | contig 16396 bp, 27 predicted proteins | sample 5384101 | NCBI WGS metagenome assembly VOFD01 (sample SAMN12384723, study PRJNA508395) | human gut metagenome | isolation source: healthy gut C | host: Homo sapiens
GTCTCGCTGGAGGAACTCCAGGAGAGTGGGAGCCTCGAGCGCTTTGACGACGCGAGTTCGCACCGGCGGCCTTTGAGGCCTATAGCCTAGCGGTGGCCCCAGACCTCTTTGCGCGTCTGCCGGAAAGCGTGCGGGACAAAGGTTGGTTTAACATCAGGTTGGCGTATGACAAACCAGGACCCGCAGACGGGCCTTGCGGAGCTGGAGCGTCACGCCGGGCGGCCTTGCGCCCACGCTCTATCGGGTCGAGAAGAACCCCGCCGCCGAGGACGTCGACGACGCCCTCCCTACGAGGTGTGATTGCGATGCGGACGGAGACGCTGGCAAACGGCTACCAGTACAGCGAGCCTGAGCTGTTTGCTGACGCGCCCACGCTTCTCGCGAATAGGGTGGCGTACCGCGTCCATCGCATGAAGGCAGGAGCCTTTTTTAAATCCCCATCACACCGTCAAGGAGGCAAATGGCCGCGCTCGATGAGGAGTGGCCGCTAGGACTTTGAGTGTCGGTAGTGATTGATGGTCGGCTATACACGCCGCTCGAAGACGCAGTCGTTATGGTAGTGGATGAAGTCGAGGCTCGGCCAGGTCGACTCGTCGCTGCCGGCAGGGCGATCTTCCGTCGAAGGCGTAGAGCCACTGGTCGTTCTGGGCGTGCGGCACGTGCGAGGAGACCACGACGCGGCAGCGGTCGTCGAGCGTGATGAGCCCCGGGTCGAAGGCGCGGTCGTGCAGCGCGTTGAGCAGGAGGCCGTTCGACGACATGAGGCGCTTCGTTGCTCGGCGTGGCCGCTGACCACGGCTTGATGTGGCTCGCCGTGAGCAGGGCGGGAATGTCGATGCCCGTGAGGACAGCAGGTGCCGTGTAGTTGGAAGCGCGCTGCGGAAGTAGTCCTGGTTGACGCGTGCGAACCTGCTCGATACGCTCAAGCCCAAGCTGCTGTGCCGGTCGGGACGAGAAGAACCTGAGGCCTCGATCTCGTCATCGTAGGAGATTCTGATCCCATCGATTCGAGTTCTGCATCGCCCTCGGGACATGGTCACGTCCGGGTCGGCGAGGTGCTCGCTTATGACCTGTCGGTCCGTTCAGGCGGTGTTGGTGAAGCCGAGCCCAGTTCGGTTTGGGTCGCACGCCTTGAGGTTGGCGATCTTGAAGCAGACGGCAGACTCAGTGCGCCCGATCTCTCCGGCAAGAAGCTGGATTCTCGGCGTCGCTGTCGTCCCAGTTCTTCCGGGGAAGGGAGGACACAGGTAGAAAACGAGCGCCATGAGGTCTCTTTGACGTGACCAGTTCCTGCGGGACATCGCTCCTCCTCTCGCCCGCGTCCAGGATACCAGGCGGTGGACCTCTGCTACGACGCGATGATGAGCGAGGTCGACAACGGCAAGATGCGCGTGTTCCTCTCGGACGTGATGTTCGACGTGGAGCGCGACGGGAAGGGCGGGGCGCGTGTCCATCCCGTTCGGCAAGGCGGACTGCACGGTGTTCAGGAAGGTCATGAGCACGGAGGACACGATCCACGAGTTCGCGCCGGCGCTCAGAACCGAGGGCCAGGCGCGGGCGTTCAGGGTTGCTCTGCAGACGCTGGGGGACCTCTGCGGGTTCGGCCTGACTACTGATCGACCTCGACAGGACCGGGTACCTGCGGACGGCCACGGAGGTGTCGGCCGACAACAGCGCGCTGATGCGCAACATTCGCCGCCACGAGCACGCGCTCGAGGGCGCAAGCGGGGATCTGCCGCGCGCTGCTTGCGGTGGAGCGGGCATTCGGCGTCGGGCTGTCTGACGAGGGCGGAATCCGTGTGGGCTTCGACGACAGCATCATCACGGACACGACGGCCGAGAAGCGGCAGGTGGCTGCCGGGACATGGGGACGAGGTGGCTGCCGGGCTGGCATGCAGGGCTGGGAGTACCGTGCGAGAAGCAGGCAAGTGGCGGTACGGCGAGGACGAGGCGGCGCGGCGAGGCGCAGAGGGGCTGCCGCCGGATCCGCCGCGAGCGATGGCGGGTCGGGGGCACGTTTGACGCAGGCGGCTTTCGGGGCTGCCGCATTCCCTCGGGGATCCCGAGCAGCAGCCCATCTGCCGTGCGAGCGGGAGTGCGCGCCGCCGCGAGGAACCGACCCGCTCCTGCGCACGTCAAACTCCCATCAGGCCATGCCCAGAGCGTAGGCTGTGTATGCGCAGCGCCGCGAGGGACAGACAGCGTAGCCGGAGTGTGCGACCGCCGCGAAGGGCAGACGGCGCAGCCGGCTGACCTGAGCCGGGAGCAACACGTAGGCGGAGCTGGCTGGCCCGAGCCGCGGAGCAATACACAGCCGGAGCGGCGGGCATGGCCGTGAGTGGCGCTTTCCGCGCAGGGCGGGGCGGTTTCCGAGCCGTGCGCGCAACGGAGCGGAGGCAGGTGGGCTGCGGACGACCCTCGACGGGCAGCGGGTGGTGGTGGGTGTGAGGCATGGCCCGCATAAGGTGACGGTCGTAGTCCTTGATTATAGGATTTGGAATCTCGCTCTCAGCTAAGAGCATCTCTCTCGCACTTTGATAAAATGTACTCGATATGTACTGCAGTGTGCATGCACTGAAAGGCAGCTTATGAAATACGTCGACCTTATCGAGGGCGGTGCCCAGCAAACCGAGATTCAGGCGTTTCTCGCTGAAGGAGAAATGGTTCCGGTGACGATTCGCATCCCCAAGAATCTTCGCGATTCCGCGAAAGAGTTTGCTGCTCTTCGCGGGGTCAGCTACGCGTTTGTCCGCATGTGCATGATTCAGGAACTCAGCAGAAAGGCGTTGGCACAATGAACCACTCGGAAGTTTCAAGCTTTATCTGGGGTACCGCCGATCTGCTTCGTTCCAGCTTCAAGCAACATGAATACGGAGACATTATCTTGCCGTTCACTGTTATGAGAAGGCTCGATGTCGTGCTTGAGCCAACCAAGCAAGCAGTTCTTGACGTTGCGGCGAAGCAGCTTCCCGAAGCCCTGCGGGACACGATACTCGCAAGCTGCCGGCGTCGACTTTTACAACACGAGCAGGTTCACCATGCGTGGACTGCTCGCTGACGCTGACGGCATTCGGGAAAACCTCACCAATTACGTCACCTCCTTCTCCCCTGAGATCTCAGACATCTTCGACAAGTTCAAGATCTTCGAGGTTATCAAGGATCTCGACGATACTGACCTGCTTTTCTTGGTCGTCGAGCGTTTTTGCAGTCCCAACATCGACTTGAGCCCAGCGTCAATCAGCAACGCCGATATGGGAGACATCTACGAGGAACTCATCAGACGCTTCTCGGAAGCTTCAAACGAGACTGCAGGCGAGCACTTTAGCCCGCGCGCGACGGTCTGCGTCTCGCGGCAGAGCTGCTGGTCGTCGGTGCCATGGATGAGCTCAAGCAGCCTAACCGCATAGTGAAGGTATGTGACCCTGCGCTGGGACCGGGGGTGCGCTCACGGTGTTTTCCGACCGCGTTGCGGAAATAAACCCACAGGCCACCGTCGTCACCTACGCACAGGAGATCAACGGGCAGTCTTACGCGATTTTGCAAGAGCGACACAATTCTCAAGGGCGGCAACATCGCCAACGTACACCTGGGCGACACACTGGCTGATGACCAAATGCCTGGAGAAACCTTTGGGTATCAGATTTCTAATCCCCCCTACGGCGTCGACTGGAAGAAGTCCCAGAAAGCGGTAAAAAGAAGAGCACGACAAGCTCGGGTTCGCCGGGCGCTTCTGGGGCTGGGCTGCCGCGCATCACTGACGGGCAGCTGCTTTTGTGCAGCACATGGTCGCCAAGATGCGTGCGCCCGAAGACGGTGGAGGGCGCATCGCCGTGTTCCTGAACGGCAGCCCGCTCTTTACCGGGGCGGCGGGAAGCGGCGAGCGAGATCCGGCGCTACCTGCTCCAACACGACCTCGTGGATGCCATCGTCGCCATGCCGAACGACTTCTTCTTCAACACCGGCATCGCCACCTACATCTGGGTGCTCGACAACACGAAGGAGCCGTGCCGACGCGGTAAGGTTCAGCTCATTAACGCTAACGGTATCTACAGCAAGATGCGCAAGAACCTAGGCGACAAAGAGAAATGAATTCACCGACGATCAGATAGCCCGGATCGTCGACCTCTACGAGGCGTTCGAGGACGCTGACCCGAAACTCTCGAAGGTTTTCGGCAACGACGACTTCGGCTATGTGACAGTGGACATTCGACAACCCAAGTACGATGAGAACGGATGCCCCCGTGCGTACGGCTCGCGGCAAGCTTTGTGCCCGACAAGGACAGGAACGACACCGAGAATATCCCCCTTGCGGAGGATGTTGACGAGTACATGGCACGCGAGGTTCTTCCCTACGCGCCCGACGCGTGGATAGAGTCGCGCAAGCAGAAAAAGGGTCAGATGCTCGAGTTACGCAACGGAGGGGTGGTAGGTTACGAAATCCCCTTTACGCGCTACTTCTACGAGTATACGCCTTTGCGTCCAGTACCCAGATCCTGGCAGAGATCCGCGAGCTTGAGGCAAGAATTGCCGAGAAGCTACAGAGAGTGGGGCTGTAGCGATGCGACGATACGATGCATACAGCGCCACAAATGTTGATTGGCTCGGCGATATCCTGCAAGTTGGAGCTGCGCCAATCTGGGGGTAATTGCCAGACAGAGAAAGAATCTAAACAAGGATGGCGACGTTGAGAGCGTGCTCTCGCTTAGCTATGGCAAAATAAAACGGCGTGTGATGGACAACAGTGGGCTTCTGCCCGAATCTTTCAATACATATAACGTCATCGAAAGCGGCGATGTCGTTTTACGACTAACCGACTTGCAAAATGACCAGAGGAGTCTTCGCGTAGGCTTATGTCATGAGCGGGGAATCATTACTGCAGCTTATGTGACGCTAGAACCAACTGCCGTTAATTCTAGGTACCTTTACTACAGCTTGGCTGTGTTCGATTTCTGGAAAGGGTTTTACGGTCTGGCGGGAGGCGTGCGGCAAAGCCTTACTTTCGACGGAATCCGTAACCTTCGATTTCCACTGCCCTAGCAAGGGCGGCAATTGCTATCGCCGACTATCTCGACGCGAAAAACCGCTGAGATTGACGTGCTCATGGCGGATGCGAGCGAGAGGTCGAGCTCCTGCAGGAATACCGCAAGGCGGTCATCTCCGAGGTGGTGACCAAGGGGCTCGACCCGACGGTGGCCATGAAGGATTCAGGCATCGAATGGATTGGCGAGATTCCCAAAGAGTGGGGCATCGAGAATCTCGGTGGTCACTCCACCATGTTGACTCCCCATGCGTGATAAGCCAGTGGATCTAAGCGGCCCCTATCCTTGGATTCGAATAGAGGATTACGACGGTAAAGTACATCAGCTCTTCGAAGGAGGATCTGGGTGTTTCTGCCGCCACAATCGAAGCGATGAATCTCAAGATATATCCAATAGGCACCCTGCTTTGCACCTCGAGCTGCGATTTAGGCAAGTGCGCGATTGTGGCCAAAGAGCTAGTTTCAAACCAACGCTTCATCGGGATAATACCAACGGACTACAACGTGGACTACCTCTATTATCTTATGTTGTCCAACGCAGAACGTCTCAACTTTCTGTCGACGGGAACGATTCAAGCGAATCTCTCTAGAAAGGCTTTTGAGCATTTGAAGTTGCCGTATCCGCCGTTTGCAGAGCAGCGAGCTATCGCAGACTATCTCGATGCTACAAAACTGCCGAGATGACTCACTCATCACAGACAAGTGCGTCCTAGCCGACAAGCTGCGTGAATACCGCAAGTCGCTTGTATCCGAAGCTGTCACCGGCAAGTTCAAAGTACCAGGCGTCTAGTGCTGTTAGGACGAGACTATGAGGAAGATTTCTGGAACAGAAGACATTCAAGCAGCTTCTGCAGAACACCAAGTATTCCATCCATTACTACCAGCGCGAGTACGCTTGGCAGTATAAGCAGGTGCAGGAGCTTGTCGATGACCTGACCGATGAGTTCCTGAACTGGTATGACCCCGCGCACGACCGCACCGATGTCGCCAGCTACGGCGTGTACTTCATGGGCAGCGTCGTGCTCGCCGGGCGCGAGAACGCCATTATCGACGGGCAGCAGCGCCTCGTCGCTTTCGCTGCTTCATCTATCTGCGCCGCCGCCTGTTGGGCCTGGGCGTGACAATAGCCACCGTGGACCAGATGATCTTCTCGGAGAGCTTCGGCACCGCGTCGTTCAACATCTCTGTGGAAGACCGCGAGCCGTGCCTGCGAGCGCTCAACGATGGCAAGGACTTCGACCCGGAGGGCTACGGCGAGAGCGTCAAGAACCTCTATGCACGCTACCAGGACATCTGCGACCTCTTCCCTGAGGAGATAGGACGACAAAGCGCTGCCGTACTTCGCCGACTGGCTGACCGAGAAGGTCTACTTCATCGAGATCGTCACCGAGACCGAACAGGATGCTCACAAGGTGTTCGTCTCCATGAACGATCGGGGGCTGAGCTTGACATCGGCCGAGATGCTCAAGGGCTATTTGTCTCCGAGGCAGCCGATGACAAGCAACGCGAGATACTTAACGGCGCCTGGAAGGGCCAAGATGCTCGCCCTCAAGGAGCTCCGGCAAGGGCGAGGAGGAGGATTGCATCAAAGCGTGGCTGCGTGCGAAGTACGCCGACAGCATCCGCGAGAACAGGAAGGGTGCAAAGCCGGAGGACTTTGATTACATCGGCGGCAGTTTCCACAAGTGGGTGCGCGACGAGCACGCCCGCCTCGGGCTTAACTCATCAACGGACTTCGCAATTCATCGAGGAGTTCTGCAAGTTCGCGGACGCTACATCAACATTAAGCATCGTGAGGTAGCGTTCGACGAGAAGCAACCCTATTTGTTCTACAACGCGGCGCTCAGCTTCACGCTGCAATCGCAGCTGTGCCTGGCGCCCGTCCGCCTGAGGACGTAGGCAACACAATTGAACGCAAGATTTTGCTCGTGTCGCGCTTCATCGACATCCTCATCTACACGAGAGCGGTCAACTACCGCAGCATGGACTACTCGACCATCAAGTACGCCATGTTCCAGCTGACCAAACGCATCCGAAATCTCAGCGTGGGTGATCTTGCGGCGCAGCTCGCCCGAGAGGTCGGCGATCTGGGCATGAGCATCGATGATGCTTGGACGGACTTCCGCCTGAACTTCTACACCAAGAAATACATCCGGCACATGCTCGCCCGCATCACCGATTATGTGGAACGGGGCTGCGATCAGCCCGGCCATTACCTTGAGTACGTTGCCGTAAAGAGCAAGAGGCCCTTCGAGGTGGAGCACATCATCACCGACCACTTCGAGTGGTACCAAAACGAGTACGGAAGCCGCGAGGAGTTTGAGGCTACGAGGAACAGGCCCGGCAACCTGCTTCTCCTCGACAAATCGACCAACGCGTCGATCAATGACGACCGCTACCAAGACAAGCTGCCCGTGTACGGCAGCGAGAAGGGCAACGTGCTCTCCGCCGCCCTGGTTGCCTCTTCGTACCGGCACAACCCGCGCTTCCTCAAAGTTCATGGACGATACGGGTTTCGGGTTCAAGCCATATGATTCCTTTGGGCGCGACGAGATAGCCGAAAGGTCAGAGCTCGTGAAATCACCTCGTGTTGGCTCTCTGGACGCCAGACTTCGTTGAGCTTGCTGAGAACGGCATCGCGGGATAGACGACGGGAAAGGCCAGAGGCAAGTAATGGTGGAACATTTCGATACTACTTCAAAGGTTTCGGTTGAGTACTTCGGGACGAAGATGCCGAAGACATCGGAGAAAAACTTCGAGGGCGATGTAGAGGCGATCTTGGGTCTTGGGGGTTGGCTCACCTTCGCTAGCAACGCAGAGGCGCAAGCGGACTACGACCGCAAAGCGGCCCCTGAAGGTGAACTCCCTCGTGGAGTTCGTACAAAAGACTCAGCCCGAGGAATGGGCCAAGATCGAGGGATTGTACGGCGCGCACACGCGCGAGCGGTTCGTAAAGCGGCTTGTCGACGAGCTTGAGCCTCACGACGACCGCGGCGGCGTGGTGAACGTGCTGCGCCACGGTATACGCATGGCGCCCGGGGCGCATTTTTCGCCTGTGCTTCTTCGAGCCCGCGACCAAGAAAAACCCGGATGCCTGGGGGCGCTACCGCGCCAATCGCTTCGAGGTGGTGCGGCAGCTGCGGTACGGCACGCTACCTGACGATATCGACAACTCGGTTGACATCGTGTTGTTCCTCAACGGCATCCCTGTAGTGACGATGGAGCTGAAAAAACAACCTGACAGGCCAGCGCACAGAACATGCGGTGAGGCAGTACAAGACTGACCGCAGCCCCAAGGAGCTGCTGTTCAAGCCGAACCGCCGAGCCATCGTGCACTTCGCGTTCGACTCTGAGACCGTTGAGATGTGCACCTGGCTCGCGAACGGAAAGTCACAGTTTCTACCGTTCAACAAGGGCAACGGTAAGAACGGTGCGGGCAACCGCCGAACCCGAACGGGTACCGCACCGAGTACCTTTATCGTGAGATTCTCTCTCCCGCTTCCCTGCTCGACATCATCCAGCGGTTCGTTCGCGTGGAATACGACCCCGACACGCACGCGATGAAGAAGATCATCTTCCCGCGCTTCCACCAGCTCGACGCCGTGCGCAAGCTTGTCGCTGACGCCCAGCGGCAAGGCGCGGGGCACAGTTACCTTATCCAGCACTCGGCGGGTTCAGGCAAGTCGAACACGATCGCATGGCTGGCGCATCACCTTCAATCGCTCCATGATGCAGACGACGTTCCGGTGTTCGACACGGTAGTCATCCTCACGGACAGGCGCAACCTGGATGCGCAACTCTCTGAAACCATCGACTCCGTGGAGCACAAACGCGGCGTCGTTGTGCGCATCCGCGAGGAAAGACGGCTCGGCAGGGCTGCGTGAGGCGCTGAACTCCGGGGCCCAGATCATCACCTCGACCAAAGTTCCCCTACATCTGCTCCGAGACGAAAGTCTCCGGCAGGAAGTTCGCCGTCATCATCGACGAGGCGCACAGCTCGCAGTCCGGCAAGGCCAACGCCAAGATGAAGCTCGCGCTTATTGACCGCGACCTCGATCCAGACGAGCCCTGGGACGACGAGGACGAACTCGCGAAGGAGATGAAGGCGCAGGGAACGATTCCCAACCTGAGCTTCTTCGCGTTCACGGCAACCCCCAAAGCGGCGACGCTGGAGGTGTTTGGAACGCGCGACGACGCATGCAAAAGCGCGACGCGAGCGGCATCCTCATCCCGCGCCCATCTCTACAGCATGAAGCAGGCCATTGACGAAGGCTTCATCTTGGATGTTTGAACTACACCTGCTTCGAAAGCTACTTCAAGCTGGTTAAGACTATCGCCGACGACCCCAAGTACAAAGAGATGAAGGCTAACCGCGCCCTGATGGGCATCGTCGACTGGAATCCGGCGATGATCGGGCAGAAGCGCAGATCATTGTCGAACACTTTATGAACGACGTGGAGGGGTGTGCTCGGCGGCAAGGCGAAGGCGATGGTCGTTACCTGGAGCCGGCCGATGGCGTACCGCCTTTTACCTCGCGATGGCGGACTACATCAAACAACGAAGGTACGCATGCCAAATCATGGTCGCATTCTCCGGCACGCTTGACGTGGACGGGGAGGAGGTGACCGAGGCCGAAGGTTAACGGCGCCCGAGGCACGCACCACCGAGCTGTTCGACTCCGACGAGAAGCGCATCATCGTGTGCGCGAACAAGTTCCAGACGGGCTTCGACCAGCCAAGCTGTGCGCCATGTACGTGGACAAGATGCTCACCGGGTAGCCGCCGTACAAACCTTAAGCCGCCCTAAATCGCACGTGTTCCATCCCTGGCAAGCGCACCTTCGTGGTCGACTTCGCAAACACCTGGGATGCCATACGCGCAAGCTTCTCGGACTATTACGAGGCAACCCAGCTCGACGCCGCGACCGATCCCGACGTAATATACAACCTAATCGAGCGGTCTGGACGGCTACCGCGTGTACGACCCCTCGGAGGTGGGAAGCCGTCGCAGCCGCGTACTTCGATGAACCTGATCCGGGGGCGGTGCTCCGTAAGATCGAGCCCAAGCTTCAGCCCGCCGTGGATCGCTGGCAGGCGCTCGATGATGCACCCAAGCGCGAGTTCAAGGCGCTGCTCCGCAAGTTCCTGCGCTCGTACTCGTTCATCACCCAGATGATCAGTTTGGGCGATGCGGACCTTCACCGCTTCTTCGTGTACTCGGGCTTTTTAGTAAAGAAGCTCTTCCTGGACACGGGCAGCACGCCTGACCTGCGCGACAAGGTAGAACTGGAGTACCTACGCATCGAGGACAAGGGCACACATGCCATCAAGCTAGAGAGCACCGAGCTCCACAACGGCGGCGCCAATGCCGGCGTGTCGAAGGAGGAGGAAGAGGAGCGCCTGAGCGTGCTCATCGACCACCTGAACGAAGCTTTCGGCGCCGAGTGGACCGAGGCCGATAAGATTATTAAAGCCTGTGCCGACAAGATCTGCGAGGACGAGGGAGTTCGTGGCGAAGGCGCGGACCAATAGCATGGGTGACCTGCGGGCGGTTTTTCGGCGACGTGATGATGCGTGCCCTCGCCACCATTCTGAGCGACAGCCAGGATATGTTCGAGGTTCAACGAGAACCCCGGTGCCTATATGCGCATCATGAACAGCGATCTGCTTCCCCTCGTGTATCGTCGCTGTAATTCCGTCGAAGAATAGGGTGTGCTATGCAGTGCTTCAACGGTGCCCATACCTTTCAAGCTTTTCCCTCTCATCTGAAGAGGATGAAGGAGAAGGTCTCTGGGCTAAGCGCGCAGGAGATGGATAAAACCGATAGAGAGGCCTGGATTGACTACTACTGCGCTGAATTCCAAATCGACCCGATCGTCATGTATCCCGAATCAAAGACTGTCGACATCGAGGAGAAAATCGTCCAGGAGTACAAACGTGGTCTCAGGTCAGCAGGATGGGCAAAAATACTTCGACAGACCGGGCTACAGGGGTTACCTGTAAGTCCCCTTCTCCGGAGACCCTGGACTGTTCGAATTGCAACCGAATCCGCATACCCTCGACTCATTTGAAGGTGAAGACAGGATTGAAAAAGCCGGGAAACGACGGCATCGGGCATCTCGTGTTGAGTCATGAGCTTATGCAGCGGGACGCCAGCGCGGAGGAATCGAAGCCCATTTTGAGCAGAGAATCAACGCAATTCGGTCAGAGGTTGAAAAAGTAAACATCGAGGCGAGACGTTTTCAACGAAGGGCATTCGAGACGCGGTTGAAAATGCGGTTGACGAGCGTATACGGATAACAAATCGATAAACTAGCCGACATCAGGCGCGGCCTGAACATCAGAAATACATGTGTATCAAGTTAGCAGGCGATGACTGGTGGAAGAAACTTGAATTTATTATTCTGGGAGGTAGATAGAATATCGCGGTACCGGTGAAGACTTAGAACGCCATGGAAATACAGGTCAAAAAGCCTATCAGACTTTGATGAGGCGCCATCAAGTAAATCATCCCTTAAGTACAAGATTATGAAAATTAATTTATATGGTGATGATATTCATTTGCAGCCTGACGGGCTGCGGTGAAACAACGTCAACACGATCAGAAACCGCATTTGCCACAGACCAACCCGCAAGAACCTGTACAAAACGTAGAAGGGGTTCACCCTGTCTTTTAGGAAGTTCATGCACGAAGCGATCCCTTTTTCAAGGACTTGGATGATACCAACCCCTGCTGGAAGTTGCCGACGACCGACCATCGGAACTGACAGAAGGAGACATCAATCTGGAAGTGGAAGTTTCGAAAAGATGAAACGCTACCCAAAGCAGTCACACCGCCACATGGCGTTAAAAACGGAACAGCCTCATCACTTTTACAGGGAGAGCTGGAAAGAGAGGTTGTAAAGAGATCTATGGCAAAGCTCCTATGCACGAGGACAATCTATACACGCGCGACAATCTATATCGTAAGCACACTCATAGCCCTTCGGAAATAACACTTACCAGGAGAAAAATTGAAGACGACTCGAAGCTTTGTTCATCGACACCGCCTATTACTTGATGGGGATGTAAATAAATGGTCCTGAAGATTGATAAAAAATTCGGTCATAGCGGAAAAGATGTATATGAAGATCCGGTTTTTCAGCATGATTGTGGAAATGCCCAAGGATGAATATTTACTGGAAGATTATTCCACAAAGCAATGGAGATGGCGGAATGTTTGGGCACCGAAGGGGCACTGGGCGTAGCCACAACGCAGACGGAGAGCGCCTGTTAGTGACAGAAAACCCGCAAGCCGGAAAAATCCCTGCCAAAGGATGGGTGAAAATCACCCCTTTGAACATGCTGGAATATACCCATAAGATAGAAGCATTGGAAATATCAGCCCACGTTCTTTACGTTCCAAAAAAATAATGAAGCAGAGACGGCTGCTTATCTTTATTCTACGGATATGACTCATTATGACGGCTATATCTATATGGATGCGAGATATAAAAACTTACCTCACAGAAAGACTGGGACAGTACAAACTAATAGCTATGCCAGATACCGAACTGAGCACCGATGGAGGAGCCAAAACCTGAGTGTCAGAAACCGGATTTTTATCGTATAGAAGCCAACCTGTTCACCTTGACTTATAAATTCAGTAAAAACCGGAATGGGAATAATAGGCGGCGCGACCCGAGGATGGGACAATTCAACCCCCCCACGACACTGAATGCGGCCGGTGAATGGAGCAACAACCGAACTGGCAGCCGGAAACTATAAAATTCACCAATAACAAATGGGATAATTAATCTGGGTGGAGACTTGAACCATCTGACTTATGGAGGAGACATCACTACAATGAAAGTACTTTGTCATTACTCTAAAATTAGGAGACGCAAGCAACTATCATGCCACTGTAGTCAAACGCTAAATAATTGATCGAAAGACATCAACCTACCGTTTATCCGATGATGCCTGATGTCTTTTTTTCATTTGCCCTTAAATAACAAGATTATGAAAAAATATGCTTTTTTTTCTTTTTCCTAGGACTCGTGCGAGTTTATTCACTGCCTGTTCCGATGACGATAACTTGACCGATTCATCATCTCCGGCTCCTGAAAGTGAGAACTTCTTTTTGCCAATGGAATGACATTCGCCCACAACCCGGGTAAGCATTACTTTTACAGCCGGCAGAGCTGGCAGGCTGCACTGGATGAACTGGAGCAAACAACTGGTGCATCGTAACTCCGACCCGGAGAAGCCGGAACTGTTACTGTCAGCATCACCGTCAATGAAAACGAAAGCGATGATTTTGGAATGTCCATCTGAACCTGATGGGTTGGTCATACGTACAAAGTGAATGGAATGAAAACACGGACAAGTGTAAAATGTCCAAACTGGATAATAATGTATGGACGTTTACCTTATCTCCGTCCATCCGCCAATGGTACAGTTCAGAAAAAGACCCCAGTCAAAAAATTAGGATTCGTACTCCGCAACGAAGATGGAAGTCTGCAAACCGAAGACCTCTTTATACCTGTCACAACAATACTTACCAAAATTTGTTCCGGCCTCTATCAAGAAAGGAACGTTGCCTGAAAATGTAGCAGAAGGCATCAACATTATAGACAACTCTACAGTCACCCTCGTCCTTTACGATAAAGACACGGACGGGAACCATAAAGATTTCGCCCATGTGGTAGGTGATTTCAATCATTGGCAACTTAGCAACGAAGACAATTGCCAGATGTATCGCGATGATGCCAGCGGTTGCTGGTGGATCACTCAGAAATCTGGATGTAAACAAAGAATATGCCTTCCAATATTATGTAGGTACCAGAAATGGTGAAACCATCCGTCTGGGAGACGCCTATTGCGAAAGATACTCGATCCTGATAATGACTCCTATATCCTCTTCCACTTATCCGATAACAAAAAGTTATCCCGAAGGAGGAAAAGGAATCGTATCCGTTTTCAAGATACAGCAGGATAACTACCGCTGGAATGCCTGCCTGTGAATTGACGGCAACGATAGCTGGGGATATCCATGCTTCTTTCTTTGCTCTGACAAAAAGCGTATGGACAAAGAAAATGTACAGATTTATTGATGCGTGCCACAAGGTGGAATGAAGTTAGTTGATCGAAAGCATAACATGCAAATCGAAGTATGTTGCTTGCCAAATTGTACTGGAACAGCGCAAACAAGACAGCCCCAACAATCCTTTACTTTAACGTAGACGCACTCACACCCTTACAGCGTATTCCAGCACTTCAATCATGAAAGTCCTTATAAATTGTGAACGCAATTGCAAAATTTATTGAATGAATATATAGACGGGACTTGCTTCGACCTGACTAAAGGTTTACACAGCCGCATCAACCGAAAGCGGTAAGGCTTCCACTACGACAAGAGCCGCACGATTCTGAAAGATTACGCCATCAAAGAAGTGAAACCCGATGCATACGTTAATTCCGAACATTTTCTGTGATAGCAAAGAAGAAAAGAATACGAAGACGGTATGCACTTTGGCGGAACATGAATAACGCCTCATTGCCAGACCGCCATGGGTTGAACGATGACAGCGCATTTGACGGACTGTACGTATCCTGCATGATAGGATTTATGAGTTACGAAGAACGAGCTGCCTACAAGCAAACCCAATGGGGAGATGAAGCATTGAAAACAGATTTAACCACCCGTATGTGGCAACTTGAAGTGAACGCATCTTTCTTCACTGTACCCACCCTAAAATGATCCGCAGTTCGAGATGGAGGACGATGCTTCATCGAAGAGAACGGCCGGACAAAGAAAAAACCGCTACACTGGGAATATCGAGTAAAGACCGCAAGGCTTTTTACACGATAGCACTACGGCTGATAAAAAGCGCAAATGACAATCCCGACCATTACCAGCACCAGCCACTCTCATGGGAAGTCGGCACAAGCGACGATTCACTCTTATCTTCCACAAGCACATGTTAGCGTTAGCTGCGAAACTTCAGCAAGCACCGATGGAGCATATGTACTGTCACTTCCTCGTTACGAGGCATAAATGGTATTGATTATCCTCATGCGTCGGTGATTGAGGTTGCAGCTGAAAAGATGTAAACCTCAGAAACATGGAAATTCGGCACAGTTACCGTATCTCCATTTAACTCCGCGTGCCTCAACTAATTGTTGATCTCGCGAGGCCTGATAAGTTTTTTCACTACCATCGTGTTCCCAGGGCGGAACTGTCTGATACCACAAAGAAGGTGTATCCGGGCAAATTCAACCCGCCTACAGCCAACGATCCATTTGCTGCCAAGCACTGCCGTTCTGTCTAAAAAGAGTATCCTAAAGACACCCAGGTACTTCGGGCAGGTATTCATGCCCTGCAAACAGCCATAAAAATCAGACGCACACCGGCATATTCAACTCCCGCTCCAGCAGCATAACTGGCATCTCCTTTCTTCTTATCACCGCAATAACCACCACGCAACATCACCAGTTCTCCATGCATATCCCGCGCCGGCACTACCTAACGCCCGTACGTCGGCAGGTGAAAGTCTGTAACCCAACCAGTCAAAGTCAATTTGCGCAAAAGGCAGGTCAGCAGCACCTCACTCTAACCGTTGCAGGAAGCATCTTAGAAGTCAGATAGTTTATCTGGTCCGATTTCATGAAGCCCGACCGACCAGCCGGCACCTCTCCCAATCATTTATCCCGCACTTATACAATTCAAATCAAACGCCATATCCTTGGTGCCACGGCTATTGCCTATCCTGCTATCCTCGAAAACAGTATTTGAAAGAAGTGAAATTTTATAACCGTAGGCACAATCCAAACATATTGGGATGGTTCAGCCACTCCATCTATCGATAGCCGAAATAACGGAGACCAACAGAATGGCACATGCTGATTGATTTTGTAAAAACCACCACAGTTATGAAGAGACCGACTATACGCATCCTTGGAGAATAAGTATAAGCAACCCCAATTCCTGCGCTGCTCATTCGATAAAAGCGTCAACTATGAAAACGGCATGACTTCCTCCCGAGCTGCCACCTCATGGCCGCCAAGCGCACGGGCTGACAATGCAGAGCAAGTTTGCCGCCTGTACAGGTCCGTAAAATCCTCCCGACCATGCTTCCGGCAAAGTTAGCGCCTATTATACCGCATCCTATTCGTCTCATATTTTTATTTTTTGGGACAAGTACTTTCGATAGCTGATTTCATCCTTTTAGCTCTGATAGACCAAGGTATATCCGCAGAGCTTGTTATAACCAGCAGGGATGCGGCCGTTTGATGAAGATTCAACACCTTGCTGCCGATGCCATTATACAAAATCAATTTCCCATTTCCAGAGCAATACAACTGAACGCGCTACCGAG
>VOFD01003020.1_pt1 | contig 16326 bp, 12 predicted proteins | sample 5384101 | NCBI WGS metagenome assembly VOFD01 (sample SAMN12384723, study PRJNA508395) | human gut metagenome | isolation source: healthy gut C | host: Homo sapiens
GAAGGAACTGACTAGTGCAGTTTCCCACATATCAGGTAAGGATATGTTGCAGATTGGGAGTGGTAATCCTGCCATGCAGATTCAGGGAAAGGTTTCAGGTCTTGCAGTAGAGAATTCTACTCCTTCTGATCCTAATTCTTCACCCAGTATTCAGGTACGTGGAGTATCCTCGCGTTCAGCCGGATTGGGTCCGCTGATTGTAATTGACGGTATACCAGGCGGTAGTCTTGATAATTTGAATGAAAATGATATTGGATCTATTGATGTCTTGAAAGATGGGGCAGCTTTCTGCGGCCATTTATGGAACCCGTGGATCGAATGGGGTGATTGTAGTTACTACCAAAAAGGTACTATGGATGGAAAAATTCATACTTCGTATTCGGGATTTGTGAATATAACTACACCTGTCAGAGAGTTGAATGTATTGTCGGCTACAGATTTTAGAGAACAGAAACGGGGGAGATGATTATGGGCTGATACTGATTGGTTTGATGAACTGACTAAAAGTGGCTGTATGTCATACTTTGCAGGATTGGACTAATTTTGAAGACTTGCGTTAAAAAATACAGATGGTAGACTTGTCGGAAAGGCCCGTTTGTCATTAAATCATACAGGAAAAAAGTGACTTGTACAATGTCATTCTGAATGTGGCTCCGCGCACAGTGAAGTATCAGGATGCAGATTATGATACTTTTCGTTCTGCATTGTTGATAAATCCCACTATTCCAGTGATGGACCCGGAGCAACCGGGTAAATATACTCAGATAACTACTTATTCCACCAATAATCCGGTTGAAATCTTGAAGTTGGAGAAAAGTGGTGGTGAGCGTACTATCTTAAGTTGGGATGGTACGTTTAAGTTGAATTTGTTTCCGCTGTTGTGTAGAGATAAGAATCATTATTTAAGTACACAAATTACATTGGCTCAGCAGATTATAGAAACCGATTACAGTTGGTTTCGTCCTTCGATTTCTACCATAGAAGACAAAAAGTGGATTTCAGGGAGAAGCTAGCCGTAAATATGACAAGAATAAACAAGAATCTTGAATGGTTGGTAAATTACGGTTATGACACTGGTAACCATCATGTAAAGTTTATGGGAGGATATTCTTATCAATACTTTGTAAATGACGGATTGAATGCTGAGAATAAGAACTTTGCTTCAGATTTGTTGGGACCTGACAACTTGGGTGCTGGAACTTACAATAGTGAAGTGGAGGGACGCCTAGGTATGGGGTCTTACAGGAATGATTCCAAATTAATTGCTTTCTTTGGTCGTCTGAGTTATAATTTTAGAGATAAATATTTTGCTACATTTTCTCTTCGTCATGAAGGCTCTTCCAAATTTGGTGTTAGTAACAAATGGGGATCGTTTCCAGCCGTTTCTGCTGGTTGGAGAATCAGTGAGGAGGATTTTATAAAAAATATCCAATGGATTAGTGATTTGAAATTGAGAGGTGATTTCGGAGTGACAGGTAATCAGGAATTTGATAGTTATAAGTCATTGGCCCTGATGCAGGCGTATGATTTGATTTATTATAATGGAACATATATTAAGGGTTGGGGATTCAGTTCCAATGCTAATCCTAATTTGAAATGGGAAAAAGGTAAAAATTGGAATGTAGGAATAGACTTCAGTCTGTTTAATTATCGTTTGAATGGTAGTGTAAATTATTATAGTCGGAAACAACAGGATCTATTGGGAGTTTATGATGTTGCATTGCCACCTAATGGTGCTTCGCAATCATTTGTTAATGTAGGTACAATGAAAAATACAGGTGTTGAAATCGAATTAGATTGGAATGCGGTAAAGAGCAAAAAATTTTAATTATACAATTAGTTTTGTGGGCTCTACTTCAAATAATAAGTTTGTTTCATTCTCAAATCAGTTTTATGAAGGTCCTAAGTATTATTGGATGAGTAATTTTCCCTTGTACCCAGGAAATCCGGGGGTATTGCAACGTATTGAAGAAGGAGAACGCATTGGTAATTTTTACACATTCCAGTATGCGGGTTTGGATGATAACGGAGGTTGGTTGATTTACTCTAAAGATGGTGAAGTGATTCCTATAGATAAAGGTACGGATGAGGATAAACGGGTGGTAGGTAATGGATTGCCTAAGTTTACAATGTCTGTGACTCATACTTTCCGATGCAAAAATTTAGATTTGAATTTGTATTTCCGAGGTAATTTGGGTTATCAGATCTATGATGTCCATGATTTGTATTATGGCTTGCAGGATGCAGCTCCGAATACGAATGTGCTGGAGTCCGCTTACAAGGAAAATAGGAAAATTACTACAGGAAAAAATGTGCATAGCAGTTATTTTGTACATAATGGTGATTTTATGAAGTTGGATGTCGCTACATTGGGGTATACTTGGAATATAAATAATAAGTGGGTTGAAAAGGCACGTTTCTATATTACAGGACGTAATTTGTTCACTATTAGCGGATATCACAGAGGACTAGATAAGGATGCATATTGTGTAAATGGTATGGAACCCGGTCTACCTTACAGTAAGAATGGATATTATCCGTCTTCACGTCAATTCTTGTTTGGTATTCAACTTAACTTCTAAATTTATTACTTTATGAAAACGTTTAAATTAAAAAAAATATATTTCTGGGATTAGGAATGTTGGCATCAGTGGGATGTACGGATTTGTCGGAAACTACTTATGATATTGTACCTCAGGATGGATTCTATCAAACCAAGGAGAATGTTCTTCAGGCGTTTGTACGTCCTTTCGGACACGGATATTGGTTGTGTTGTAGGGCGATGTATTGGTTTGGCGAACTTTCTGCCGACCATTATATGACTGTGCAAAGAGAGGAACATTGGTATAATGGCGGTGAATATTTCCGTTATCATTATCATACTTGGACTGTTGATGATTGGTATGTTAATGCAATTTGGGAAGATACTTACAGAGGGATCATTCAGTGTAATGCCAGTATTTCTGATATAAGTAAGCTGAATCCTGCAAAGTTTGGCTTTTCACAGCAAGAGTTTGATGATTTTATTTCTCAAACACGTGTTTACGTGCGTGGATGTATATGTCTATATTCGATTTAGTACATAATATACCAATTGTTACGGATTATCCAACTACAGAGTTGCCGGCACAATCAGAGCCAAAAGAAACTTTTGCTTTTATTGAACAAGAGCTGTTGGAATCATTGCCTGCGTTACAAAAAAAAAGAAAGTAATAATGGAAATGGCTTAAAGCAGGGTCAATGGACCCAGGGAGTCTTGTGCTGCCTTATTGGTAAGGTTGTATATGAACGCCAGTTGGTGGATTGATGAGGACAAGACGGTCGAAGTTCTGAAAAATACTGTGAAAAAAATTATAGATGGTGAATACGGTTTCTATGATATAGATAATAGGTGGGATGCGCCGTTTGATTGGGATAACGATAAGTCTAATGAATTATTGTTTGGTTATCCATCCTCGTTTGGTGGTATGCATTGGCTTTATGATTATGAAATGTTTTGGCAGGTTGCTCCGTTCCTCTCTTCGAAATATTTCGGTTTTACAGATTGGGGAATTGTAACCCCAAATATGCATTACAGCCAGGATTAGATTTAAATGGAAATGAATATTCCTTTGAAAATGGAAAACCGGTCCGTAAGTTTATGAAATATCCTGATGATGTGCGTCTGAAAAAGTATAAAAATTTAGGAAATAGCAAACGCGAAGGAATGTTTTTGTATGGCGACCTACCTTATGAAACGGCAAATGGAACGGAATATGTTACTTCGGACAATGGAGTCTTACAAACTTTACATTCGTGATCAAGTAGGTATTTTCCGCGATACAGATCCTGCTAGTTTCTCTCCCAATCCTTCTAGTGGAACCCAAACTCCAAAATCGGCTATGGCTTACGGAGATCAGAATTCAGGTTGGTGTTTGATAAAATATCCTATTTATCGTTCGGATGATGCAGGTAAAATAGAATCGGATTATGCTTTGATCCGTTTAGCGGAAATTTATTATTATTTGGCAGAAATTCGTTTTTATCAGGGTAGAAAGGCAGAAGCGGAAAAATTACTGAATTATGTACGGAAGCGTTATTATCCAGCAGGTTCTTCTAGTTTGTATCCTGAGAATGGGAGTGCATTGACAGAACAGGAATTATTGGATGAATGGGGACGGGAATTTTTAGGAGAAGGTTTACGTAGACAGACTTTATGCAGGTTCGGGATTTTTAATTCGGGAACTTGGTGGGATAAAGAACCGGATCCAGATAATCATACGATGTGGATACCTCTTTCACGTACTACATTGAATACGAATCCAAACTTGAAGCAGAATCCGGGTTATCCATCTGTTAATTAAAAAATTGATAATCTCATTTTTTATCCGATAACTTGTATGTATATCTACATCTTGTTGTCGGATTGTTGAATAATTTTTGTATTTAAATAATTAGAACATTAATAGTATGAAAAAAATAAATTCTTATTTTGTATCGGTCTGTTACTGACTGTTGCGACGATTGTAAATGCACAGTCTGTGACTTGGATTAGTAGTACCGAAGGCAATGTATGGCAAAAATCAAAAGTGAAGTTGCAGTCAAAATCAGAACAAAATCCTGTTTTACAGGTAGATGGAACAGAGAACGGTGTTGCTTTCAAGAATTGGGGAACTACTTTCAATGAACTTTGTTGGGATGCTCTTGGGTTATTAACTCGTACTGAACAAGATGAAATATTGTATAATATATTTTCTCCGCAAGGTGATTTACGGATTACGCGTGGACGAATTTGGATGGGAGCCAATGATTACGCTCGTTCTTGGTATAGTTGTGACGAAGTGGAGGGTGACTTTGAATTGAGATATTTTAATATTAATCGTGATAAACAGACTATTATTCCTTTCATACGTGCTGCACAAAAAAAATATAATCCGAATCTTACATTTTTGGATATCACCTTGGTGTCCTCAAAAGCTGGATGAAAATAAATGGAGATTATCCGGTTTTAAGTAGTCCGTTTAATAGTTTGTCAGAGAAACAGAATTATTTATTATATGGTGCAGATTACATAGCTTATCTCTTTACCTATTTTACAGGTAACCACATCAGCGAGGAAGCCGTATGCTATGCGGTAAGTACGGACGGATATACCTATTGGGCACTGAATGACAACAAACCTGTCATTGATTCCAAAATCATCAGTTCTACCGGTGGTGTGCGCGATCCGCATATCCTGCGTTGCGAAGACGGAAAGACATTCTATATGGTGGTTACCGATATGGTTTCTGACAATGGATGGGATTCCAATCGTGCCATGGTGTTGCTGAAATCTACAGACTTGGTGAACTGGAACCATTCTGTCATCAATATGCAGAAACGTTATGCCGGCCAGGAAAAACTGAAACGGGTATGGGCTCCTCAGACTATCTTCGATGCGGAAGCCGGAAAATACTTGGTTTATTGGTCAATGAAATATGGTGATGGGGCAGATGTGATTTATTATGCTTATGCCAATAAGGAATTTACCGACCTGGAAGGTGAACCGAAACCGCTTTTCATCCCTGAAAACAAGAAATCTTGCATAGACGGTGATATCGTATATAAAGATGGAATCTACCACCTGTTTTATAAAACCGAAGGACATGGAAACGGCATCCGGGTAGCAACTACCCGTTCACTGACTTCGGGACAATGGGAGGAAGAACCCGACTACAAGCAGCAGACCCCGGAAGCGGTGGAAGGTGCTGGAACTTTCAAACTGATAGGTCAGAATAAATACATCTTGATGTATGATGTCTATATGAAAGGCAAATATCAGTTTACTGAAACGACCGATTTGAAAAACTTTAAAGTGATAGACAGTGAGGTGAAGATGAATTTTCATCCGCGTCACGGAACTATCATCCCCATTACCCGTGCCGAGTTGAAGCGCATCACCGACAAATGGCCTTCAAAGGAAATGGGCAATATGACGATTCCCAACAATCCCGTGCTGCAAGGTTTCCATGCTGACCCCGAGATATTGTATTCTCATCAGACTAAAAAATATTATATCTATTCCACCACCGACGGACAGCCCGGATGGGGCGGATGGTATTTCAGTGTCTTCTCTTCGGATAATCTGAAGGACTGGAAAGATGAAGGGGTGATGCTTGATTTGAAATCCGATCAGGTGGCATGGGCGGATGGAAACGCATGGGCTCCGTGCATTGAAGAGAAAATGGTGGATGGAAAGTATTATAAATATTTCTTCTATTTCAGTGGTAATCCTGTAGCCGGAGGCGGCAAGCAGATTGGGGTGGCGGTAGCCGATTCACCCATTGGTCCGTTCAAAGACTTGGGACATCCCATTATTACTGAATCTCCCGTGGGCCACGGACAGCAGATTGATGTGGATGTGTTTACCGATCCGGTTTCGGGAAAATCCTATCTGTACTGGGGCAATGGTTATATGGCGGGCGCCGAACTGAATGAGGATATGGTTTCCATCAAAAAGAATACCTTGACCGTATTGACACCGAAAGGAGGAAGTCTGAAAGATTACGCTTTCCGTGAAGCGGCATATGTGTTCTATCGTAATGGTCTTTACTACTTTGTGGTCGGTGGATGATACCGGTTCGCCCAACTATCATGTGGCATACGGTACGTCGAAATCTCCGCTAGGTCCTATAAAGGTTGCTAAGAAACCGGTGGTACTGATTCAGGATCCTGCAAAGGAAATCTACGGTCCTGCACACAATGCAGTGTTACAAATTCCGGGTACGGATGAGTGGTATATCGTTTACCATCGTATTAATAAGAACTTTATAGATCGTGAGAAGGGTCCTGGCGTGCATCGTGAAGTATGTATAGACCGTATGGAATTTAATCCGGACGGAACCATCAGGAAGGTTGTTCCCACGTTATAAAAGAAACATGACAATAAAGCATATACCATGAAAAAGACCTTATTATCTCTGGCAATCGCCTCATTGGCAGCAGGCCAATCCGTCTGTGCTGCCGTGGAAAAAGTATATAATGAGCCCGATTCGGTCTACATCTTCTCTTACGCCCATCCGGAAGACGAGGGACGCAGCGGACTGAAATTCGCATGGAGTCCCGATGGCGACAAGTGGCTGAGTGTATCCGACGGCTTTGCCTATCTGAAATGTGATTTCGGGCGTTGGGGGGCGGAAAAGAGAATGATTAAACCTCTTCTGGAAAAAGCGGAAGATGGACGTTGGTATTGCCGGTGGCAGCTTACCCCCAGCGGAAAAGTATGGGGTACTTCCCATTCTTCCGACTTGTTGAAGTGGGCTCCCCAACAATATGTCAATGCGGAGAAGCCTGCCGTGCCCCGACTGGTCACTGCCCGGCAGATTGTCCTTGATAAAGATACCTTGAACGGTTATATGCAGAAAGTACCTTATGCGGATATAGAACAGTTGATTCGTTTTGCTGAGCATAAGAAATTCCGCGATATACAGAATAATGAGCGTACCGAACAGGATGCCGTCCGCTTTGCCGGACTGAAACCGGTCGCTGCCACCATCCGGGTGGATACCGGACGGGTGAAGCCCATTAGCGAGCATCTGATAGGTATTTTCTTTGAGGATATCAATTATGGAGCCGATGGTGGACTTTATGCGGAGCTGGTTCAGAACCGTGATTTTGAATATTCTGCCAAAGACGGTGCAAGAGATAAGAACTGGAACAGCACGTATGCGTGGAGTATACAGGGTACTGATGCGGAACTGTCTGTCAGTGAGGACAGTCCCATCCATGCTAACAATGCTCATTATGCAGTGTTGGAGGTACACCGCCCGGGTGCTGCCTTGGTGAATAACGGTTTTGACGGTATTGCCGTGAAAAAAGGTGAGAAGTATGACTTCTCTGTGTTTTCCAAAGTGCTGGATGATACGAAAGGTGGAAAAGTGCTTGTGAGGCTGACTACCAAAGATGGCAAGGAGATTGCGCAGGCTGCTATTCGGGTTTCATCTACAGAGTGGAAAAAACAAAAGGCTGTACTGACGGCAACGGCGGATGCTGCGGATGCCGTGTTGTCCGTTTGTCCGCAGATGGCTGGGAAGTATGCCTTGGATATGGTTTCTCTTTTCCCACAGAATACATTTAAAGGCAGGAAGAACGGGCTGCGCGCCGATTTGGCACAGACTTTGGCGGACCTTCATCCCCGTTTTGTCCGTTTCCCCGGCGGATGTGTGGCTCACGGAGATGGTGTGGACAATATTTATGATTGGAAAGGCTCTATAGGAGCGTTGGAGGAACGCAAGCCTCTGCGCAATTTGTGGGGGTATCATCAGACCCGCGGTCTGGGATATCATGAATATTTTTTGTTCTGCGAGGATATGGGGGCCGAACCTGTTCCTGTAGTGGCAGCCGGAGTGCCTTGTCAGAATTCGGGTACTTGCAGTCATCACTCGGTAGGCGAACTGGGTTGCGGCGGTCAGCAAGGCGGAATCCCGATGGAGGAAATGCCGCAGTACGTGCAGGATGTACTGGATTTGATAGAATATGCGAATGGAGATGCGAAGAAGACCGTGTGGGGAAAGAAGCGTGCGCAAGCCGGACATCCCAAACCTTTCAATCTGAAGTACATCGGTATTGGTAACGAGGATTTGATTACCGATATCTTTGAAGAACGTTTCACCATGATTTTCAATGCGGTGAAGGAGAAATATCCCGAAGTGACCGTTATCGGAACGGTAGGCCCGTTCTATGAGGGCAGTGATTATGAGGAAGGCTGGAAATTCGCCACTAAGATGGGTATTCCGATGGTGGATGAACATTATTATAACACCCCGGGATGGTTTATCAACAATCAGGATTTCTATGACCGTTATGACCGTAACAAGGCGAAAGTGTATTTGGGAGAGTATGCGGCTCATTTGCCGGGACGTCCCAACAATATAGAAACAGCTTTGGCCGAGGCCTTGTACCTGACTTCCGTGGAGCGTAATGCCGATGTGGTGACCATGACTTCTTACGCTCCGTTACTGGCTAAGGAGGGACATACCCAGTGGAATCCGGATTTGATTTATTTCAATAATACGGAGGTAAAACCCACCGTAGGTTACTATGCGCAGCAGATGTACGGACAAAATGCGGGCAGTGAATACATCGCTTCTTCCGTGACTTTGGATAATGTACAAGATGCGGTGAAGAAACGGATAGGTGTGTCGGTAGTCCGCGACGGAAAGACAGGAAATATGATCGTGAAACTGGTGAATCTGCTGCCGGTAGCGGTGAATGCGCAAGTGGAGCTCCCGTCTTTGGAAGGAATGAACACCACTGCCGTAAAGACGGTTTTGGCAGGAAAACCGACAGACCAACAGGTTCGTCCTGTATCCGGTACAATGGAGGTAAGCGAGAAATTCGGGTATGAATTGCCGGCTTATTCATTTACGGTAATCCGGATAAACAAGAATGAAAAATAACAATAGATAAATAAACATGAAGAAATTACTGACTTTGTTGCTGGCGGTCCTGCTGCTGGCAGGATGTGCCGGCAATAAGCCCGGGACATTCGAAGCGGGTAAGAATACCTTTCTGCTGAATGGGAAACCGTTCGTGGTCAAAGCGGCAGAGGTGCATTATCGCGTATTCCCCGTGAATACTGGGAACATCGTATTGAAATGTGTAAAGCATTGGGCATGAATACGCTTTGTCTGTATGTCTTTTGGAATTTGCATGAGGAAACTCCCGGTAAGTATGATTTTACAGGTAATAAAGATATTGCAGCTTTCTGTAAATTGGCTCAGAAGCATGGTATGTACGTCATTGTGCGTCCCGGTCCGTATGTATGTGCGGAATGGGAAATGGGTGGGCTGCCTTGGTGGCTGCTGAAGAACGACAGCGTGCAGCTTCGTACTCTCGATCCTTTCTATATGCAGCACGTGGGAGCCTTTATGCATGAAGTGGGCAAGCAGTTGCAGGATTTGCAGATTACCCGTGGTGGTAACATCATCATGGTGCAGGTGGAAAACGAATATGGTTCGTATGGCACGGACAAGCCCTATGTGTCTGCCATCCGTGATACGGTACGTGCCGCAGGCTTTACTGAAGTGCCTTTGTTCCAATGTGACTGGAGTTCTAATTTCCTGAATAATGGTTTGGATGATTTGCTTTGGACTATAAATTTTGGTACGGGAGCTGATATCGACAAGCAGTTTGCCAAATTGAAAGAAGTACGTCCCGACGCTCCGTTGATGTGCAGCGAGTTCTGGAGCGGATGGTTTGATCACTGGGGGCGCAAGCACGAAACCCGTGACGGACAAATCATGGTGGATGGCCTGAAAGAGATGATGGACAAAGGTATTTCTTTCAGTTTGTACATGACCCACGGAGGAACGACCTTTGGCTGGTGGGGTGGTGCCAATAATCCGGCTTACTCGGCTATGTGCAGCAGCTATGACTATGACGCTCCTATCAGCGAAGCAGGCTGGACCACCGACAAGTATTTTGCTTTACGTGATATGTTGAAGGACTACTTGGACGAAGGACAGACATTGCCTGAAGTTCCTGAAGCTTTACCGGTTATGGAAATCCCTGCCATTAAATTCACTCAAATAGCTCCGTTGGTTGACAATCTGCCCGAACCGAAGCATACAGAGGAAATCCAGCCGATGGAGAAATTTGACCAAGGCTGGGGAAGTATCCTGTACCGTACCCATTTGCCGGAAGATGTGAAAGCGGGAACCGTTCTGAAAATCACCGAACAGCATGACTGGACACAGGTTTTTGCCGACGGGAAACTGTTGGGGCGTCTGGATCGCCGTGGTGGAGAACAGGAACTTACACTGCCTGCATTAAAAGCCGGTACACAGCTTGATTTATTGGTGGAAGCCATGGGGCGTGTGAACTTTGACAAGTCCATTCACGACCGCAAGGGAATTACCGAGAAAGTGGAACTGGTGAACGGTAAGAATGCCGAAACGTTGAAAGGCTGGACTGTTTATAATCTTCCCGTAGATTATGAATTTGTATCTTCCCGGAACTTTCAGGATATGAACTCGTCTGCCGCCTGTGGCATAGAGAAAAATGATGAAAGTGTTCCGGCCTACTATCGCGCTGCTTTTACCTTGGATAAGGTGGCTGATACGTTCCTGAACATGGAGTCTTGGGGAAAAGGTATGGTATGGGTGAACGGTCATGCCATGGGACGTTTCTGGGAAATCGGTCCTCAACAAACCCTGTTCATGCCGGGCTGCTGGCTGAAAAAAGGAGTGAATGAAATCATCGTTCTTGACTTGAAAGGCCCGAAAGAGGCAACCATCGTCGGATTGAACAAACCTATCCTGGATATGCTTCGTGTGGCTGTTCCTGAAACGCATCGTAAACAGGGGCAGACCATCAAACTGGAGAAGGAAACACCGGTATCTGCCGGTACTTTCAAACCAGGTAACGGTTGGCAAGAAGTGAAAGTTCCTGTTACGAAAGGACGTTACTTCTGTCTGGAAGGGCTGTCTTCTTTTGATAATACCAACATTGCCGCCATTGCGGAGTTTGATGTGTTGGATGAGAAAGGAGAGAAAATCTCTCGTGAAAACTGGAAGATTGTTTATGCCGACAGCGAGGAAACCCGTAGCGGTAACCGCACAGCCGACAAGATTTATGACCTGCAAGAAAGTACTTTCTGGCAGACGGTAGATAATACGGCTTATCCTCATCAGGTGGTGATAGATCTCGGCAAAGAATATAACGTGACCGGTTTCCGTATTCTGCCACGTGCGGAACAGGGAGCTCCCGGCATGATTAAAGATTATAAGGTGTATGTAAAAGCAACCGGTTTCGGTTATTGACATATAGCATTCTTTTTATTGATTCGGTTGTTCTGGCTGAAACTTGTTTTGCCGGAACAGCCGAATAGTTGTATCTTTGAATCATAAAAATACATAAGAGTGATAATACTATGAATTTACTTAAAACCATTTTATCCACTTCCGTTTTTGCTATAGCTTCTGTAGCTTTGCATGCTCAGCTACCCGCAAAAGTAGAAAGTTTTCCAGTCAGGGATGTGCGGCTCACCGCCAGCCCTTTCAAACACGCAGAGGATATGGATATCCGTTATCTGCTGGGAATAGACCCCGACCGTCTGTTAGCTCCTTATTTGAAGGAAGCTGGTCTTTCCCCTAAAGCCGAAAATTATACCAATTGGGAAAATACAGGGCTGGACGGTCATATTGGCGGACATTATTTATCGGCCCTTTCCTATATGTATGCCGCTACGGGAAATAAGGAGATCAAGGCGCGTCTGGATTATATGATAAGTGAACTGAAACGCTGCCAGGATGCCGCCGGTGACGGTTATCTGTGTGGAGTTCCAAACGGGCGCAAAATGTGGAAAGAAATAGAGGAAGGAAACATTCGCGCGTCCGGTTTCGGATTGAACGACCGCTGGGTTCCTCTTTACAATATTCATAAAATATATGCCGGCCTTCGTGATGCAACTCTTCAGACCGATAGCCGGGAGGCAAAGGAAATGTTGGTGAAACTCACGGACTGGATGATTCGTCTGGTATCCAAGTTGAGCGATGAACAGATACAGGATATGCTGCGCAGCGAACATGGAGGGCTGAACGAAACATTTGCCGATGTGGCCGCTATCACCGGCGACAAACGCTACTTGAAACTGGCTCACCAATTTTCTCATCACACCGTGTTGCAGCCTTTGTTGAGACAGGAGGATAAACTGACTGGTATGCACGCCAATACCCAAATACCGAAAGTGATAGGTTTCAAACGTATTGCCGATTTGGAAGGCAACCGGGACTGGAGCGAGGCCGCCCGCTATTTCTGGGAAACAGTGGTAAACCATCGAAGCATCACCATCGGAGGTAACAGTGTGCGTGAGCATTTTCATCCGGCTGATGATTTCAGCAGTATGCTCACCAGCGAGCAGGGGCCTGAGACTTGTAACACCTACAATATGCTCCGCCTTACAAAAATGCTGTATGAAACGAGTGCGGACGTTCATTTTATGGATTATTACGAACGGGCGCTTTATAACCATATCCTTTCCACGCAAGATCCTGTGCAAGGCGGATTTGTTTATTTTACCCCGATGCGTGCCGGTCATTACAGGGTCTATTCGCAGCCTCAGGCCAGTTTCTGGTGTTGTGTGGGATCGGGGATGGAAAATCATGCCCGTTATGGTGAAATGATTTATGGACACAAGGATAATAATCTGTATGTCAATCTTTTCATTCCGTCTACCTTGCGCTGGGGAGATACCCAAATTGAGCAACAGACGGCTTTTCCCGATGAGGAGGGGAGTACTCTTGTTATTTCTCCGGAAAAGGGAAAGAAAGAATTTACCCTTCTTTTCCGTATTCCCGAATGGACGAAGCCGGAAGCATTACGCTTGTCTGTTAATGGTAAACGGCAGAACGTAACGGTCAAAGAGGGATATGTTAGCCTGAACCGTACTTGGTCAAAAGGTGACAAAGTAAGGCTGGAACTGCCGATGCATTTGCGTGCCATTGCACTGCCGGATGGTTCTGCCAACTATTCCATCTTATATGGACCGATTGTGCTGGCCGCCCGGTTGGGCAAGCAAAATCAGGATGGTATGTTTGCCGATGACAGTCGTGGCGGACACATTGCTGCCGGACCGCGCCTGCCTTTACAAACGATGCCTGTCATTGTGGGGGATAAGAACAATCTTCTTTCTCATCTGAAAAAAGTGGAAGGTAAGCCGTTGACATTTACATTGTCCGGAGTTTATCCCGAACGCTATGAGGGTATGACTGTGGAACCGTTTTTCCGTTTATACGAGTGCCGGTATATGGTCTATTGGCCTGTGCTGTCCGTACAGGAGTTGCAGGCAAGGCAGGAACAGTTGGCAAAAGAGGAAAAGGAGCGTGCCGCATTGGATGGTATGACCGCCGATAAAGTGATTTGTGGGGAACAACAACCGGAAAGCGACCATTTCATCCGGATGGAGAATTCCCGTACGGGGGATGATGAAGGGATTCACTGGCGTGAGGCGGCCGGTTGGTTCAGTTATCGTATGAAGACGAACGGAAAGCAGGTCAATAAAGTGCGTATCCGGTTCCGTTCCGAGATTCGTAAGGATGCAAAAGTATGGATAAACGGGCAGGAAGTAGGACGATTGGCTGGTAAACCGGTTTCGGATGTATCGGTTGGGATATTTGATGTACCTGCATCTATGCAATCCAATGAGCAACTGGAGATAAAGATCGGTAAAGGAAATGAGAAAGTGACTCCGCATATTTATGAGGTGCGGCTGGTGACTGAATGATGATAGATATACAAACCGGCCATGCCTCAGTTGGCATGACCGGTTCGTCTTTTCAGATAATTCCGTTGTCTTTCAAGACCGCTTGTAACTCTTTATCAGTGATATTCTCACGCTCTGATTTATCATAAATGAAATGTAAGCCAATCTCTTTTTCTTCTTTGGATAGAGTGGCGATGAGAGTGATCACTCTTGCTCCACCTCTTTTCCCTTTTCCTTTTGATGCTATACTCATGCGTACTTTGTGTAGGCCATTGCCTAAATCAGTACCCATGTCAGGGTTCTGCATGAGTTCTGCGGCTAAAATTGTCAAGTCTTGCTTCAATGATTTATATCGCTTGGAAAGTTTCTTAACTTCTTTTTCGAAGTGGCGATATACTTTGATTTTATAGTTCATTGAGCAATTCTTCTATGGGACGGCCTTTCAGCTTTCCTTCACGCATCAGTTTGATGTCTTTGCAAGCCTCGGACAGCCCGTCCATTATTTCACTTTTGGTCATGTAGGGTTCTTCATCCTCTGCCACCATGGTAGAAACAGATTCCATTTCCTTTTTAGCATGAACAAGAGTCTTCCTTACAGACTCCAACACCTTTACATTCTTGATGTCCAAGATTTCCCGAATCAGTTCGTTTTGTATTGATTCCAATGTGATTGTACTCATGACGTTCTCCTTTCTTCTTATTATTTATCTCGTATGGCAAAGATAGCGAAAAGGTGGCATGTCTGCTTGTTTTCTGCATGAAAAATAGTTTTCATTTAGAGGTTGTACCTAAAAGAAATACCTTTTTTCATTTAGTTTTCCTATTTTTGCAGGAAACAAACCGAACAGCTAATGAAAATTCTCCATACAGCAGACTGGCATCTGGGCCAGACTTTTTATGAATACGACCGGCGGGAAGAGCATCTCCATTTTTTGGAATGGCTGAAACAGCAGATAAGACAGCATAAAATAGATGTATTGTTGATAGCAGGTGATGTATTCGACAGCCCGAACCCTTCGGCGGAATCACAACGAATGTATTATCGTTTTCTAAGAGAAGTTACGTCCGAAAACCCTTCTTTGCAAATTATCATCATTGCCGGAAATCATGACTCGGCAGCCCGTCTGGAGGCTCCCAATCCCCTGTTGGAGAATATGAATGTCACCGTTCGCGGTGTCGTGCGCCGCAATGCGGAAGGTGATATAGACTTGCAACACCTCATTGTCCCCCCTTTACACAGAAGGGGAAGTAACCGCCTATTGCCTTGCCGTTCCCTATCTGCGTCAGGGGGATTATCCTTCGGCTGAAAATTACTCAAAGGGAGTCCAACTGCTTTATGAGCAGCTTTTCAATGAAGTGAAGGAGAAAGGACTTCCCGTTATCGCCATGGGACATCTGCAAGCCACCGGCTCGGAAATCTCGGAGGACGACCGTTCGGAACGTACCGTTATCGGAGGCTTGGAATGTGTATCCCCCGATGCTTTTGATGAGGCTATCGCCTATACTGCATTGGGGCATCTGCATCGCTCCCAGCGTGTGTCCCATCGGGAGAATGTGCGTTATTCCGGAACTCCTATGCCCATGTCTTTTGCTGAGAGGAACAATGCTTCGGGAGTGGTCATGATAACGATAAGTGCTGAGGGTACCGGCATAGAGAGATTGGCATTTGAACCGCTAGCCGGCGTGATGAGTATTCCTCGTCAGGCCCGTCCGCTGGAAGAAGTGCTGCAAGCCATCGGCGATTTGCCCGATGGGGATGTCACGTTGCGGTCGCCCTATCTGGAAATAAAGATTTTGATGACCGAGCCGGAACCTTCTTATAAGTATAAGATAGAGGAAGCGTTGAAAGGAAAAGCAGTCCGCCTGGCACGCATCGCCGCTATGCTTCCACAAAAAAAGGCAAGCGGCATTGTCGCCACTTCCTACGAGGAGTTGCAAACCATCCGTCCGCTGGATATGGCACTGGATGTCTTTAAACGGAAATATGGAGGGACGGAGCTGCCCGATACCATGAAACAATTGCTGGAAAGTGTAATCAAGGAGGCAGGAGTATGAAAATAGTAGCGATAAGAGGAAAGAATCTGGCTTCATTGGAAGGTGAATTT
>VOFD01001441.1_pt1 | contig 16296 bp, 32 predicted proteins | sample 5384101 | NCBI WGS metagenome assembly VOFD01 (sample SAMN12384723, study PRJNA508395) | human gut metagenome | isolation source: healthy gut C | host: Homo sapiens
CCAGACGGTAGGTACATTCCCCATAGACCGTGCGTTTGTCCTCGATCTCCATGCCATAGGCTTTATAAAAGCGGTATTCCAGATTGGAGATGATACAGCGCAGGGTTTGCAGAGCCTCCCTCTGAGCTGATACGATCAGGTCACGGTCAATGCTGCGCTTCAAAAACAGCAACGACTTGTAAAGCTGTACCCTCTGTGCGGTAAGGGCGGCAGTCTTTCGTTTCCAGCCATCCGCAAAAAGCGACCGGCCCGCTCTGGATCACATCACGCTCCGGGTGGTAATACTGTAGCAGTCCAGGTTGGCGGTGTTCAAAAGATAGAGCATTTCCCGGACTTCATTTTCCGGCATATCATAGAACCGCAAAAGGGAGCGGTACAGATGGACGTAGCCGGGAATGGAAATAATGGTATTTACCATAAAATAAAATCCTCCTTAAACAGCAGGTGCGGGAGCTTTTGCCCCCGCACCGTCTAAAATCTATATTTCGTTATCTACTTTCACGAGTTTTCCCATGACAAGGAAGCGTCCTGTGCCGCCCGGCGTACAGGTAGAAAGGGTCAGTACCTTATCGCTGCAGGTCACAGTCACATCACTTTCCACCGCAGAACGTTCCTTCATAGCTGTAAGCCAGGTAGTATAAGCACCGTCATCCTTCCAGGAAAGCTGCCAGGGAGAAGTTTCACTGCCGGATTCTTCCGGCTTTGCTGCAAACGCCGCAAAGATCTCCATGACATAACCACCCTTCGGAGTAACGAGATACATCTGCCTGTGAGCATCAAAGTAACTTTGTTCATCGTACCGGTTCAGCAGCGCAAACATGGAACCATCCCGCATATTATGACCATAAATGATCGTATTGCGGTCTGAAAAATCTGCCCGGTTTTCATAATCGGCAAACAGGCAGCCAACCTTGTTATAGGTTCCGTCATAAAGATGGTTCAGGTAATATTCGTTGTTGTCGGTCTGCGTTACCGGATAATTGAGCACCGTATCAGGAAGGGAAAGCCATCCGATGATGTCCGGTCCATTTTCACGGAGCGTTTCAAAGTCTACCGAAGGCAGGACAATATCGGTATCGTCCCGTTTTTGGTTCTGTCGGATCGGGTGCCGACTCCGGGGAAGCTGTCTGCTCCGGTACTTCCCACATATCCGGCAAGATCTCGATAGGCATCTTTACTCTCAGCATACTGGTTCAAGTCACGGAACACCAAAAACCGCTGCCAAGAGCCACCAGAACGCAGAGTGAAAGGACAGAAACCCCGACAGCCGTTCTTTTTTCAGGGAAGTCCTGCTGTATTTTCCTCTTTTTGAAATAATACACAGCAAATACGCTGCCGCCGATCAGTGCGGCTGCCAGCAGTCCGCCATACAGGAAAATATACGGATCATCCCCGGTCTGCGGTACCGGCTTTTGAGGGGTGGAAGGATTGGGGAACAGAAGGCTTTTCCGGGTTCTTTGGGTTCTTTGGGTTATCCGGTCTTTTCCGGTTTTTCATTAAAGAACTGGACCGTAGATGTCTGATCTGCCTTGATCTCCACCGTAGCGGCATCAGGAATGATGTAATCCTTGCTTGCCCGGTTTGCAACTTCTGTTACGGTATAAATACCGACACGAAGGCCCTTAACTTCAATCACGCCGGATTTTGGAGTGGTGAATGTCTCGCAGTAGGAGCCGTCCGCACTCTTAACCTCGATGGCAAAACCATCTTTGCGCCCGTCGCTGGAATTCTTTGTGATCTTTAAGTTGCCGCGGTAAGCCTCATTGGTAAATCCGTGCCCGGCTTCTCCATTTTCCACAACTGCGACCTGTCCATCTTCTGTGATGGAAAAATAGTAAGCGTTTGAGTCAGGCTGATAGCCCTCCGGCGCTTTGCTTTCTTTGATAAAGTAGCCGCCAGCCAGAAGGTTTTCCGCCGTATGATAGCCTGCATCGGTTTCTTTCAGCGTACCGATCTTTTGATCGTCAGGATCATATTCCTGGTTGGCGTTGGAATCCGCATACAGGTCAAACACTGCACCGGACAGGAAGCGCAGGAAAGAATTCTTGTCTTTCTTATCCTCCTTTTCCACAGGGGAAGGTTCCTCCACAGCTTCGGTTTTGGTTACCTGAACACTGCCGCGGATCAGGGTGTTTTCCACACGGATCTCGATATGCTGTCCGTCTGCACCGATATATACATGGTGCTGCTGCGGGCTTACCGTATAAAGGTCAGGGGCAGAGATCTCCTTGACGATCCAGTGTCCGTAAGGAATGTTCTCAAAGGAAAAACTGCCGTCTTTTCCGGTAATAGCAGTAAGCAGCGCATTTTCTTCAGTAAATTCTTCGGTATCAGGTCTAAACAGACCCATGAGCGCACCGGCAAGCGTGACATCCTCGCCGCCTTCCGGGTTTTCCCCGACTTTTACACCGTCTACACGCCCGCGGAGAAGTTCATTGGAAACAGCCTCGCCTTCATTGACAAGGATCTGTACCAGGGCGGTTTCCTGACCAGCATACTCAAAGACAACCGGATATTCCTGATCCGAAAGGATATAGGCGTTGTTGGTTGTGCGTTCCTTGACATAATAGCTGCCAAAAGGCAGGTCGGAAGCGAAGGAAGCGCTGTAACCGCCGGATTCCACAGACGAAACAGAGACCACTTCCAGAAGTCCACCTGCCGGGATCACGCTGCCATCTGTCGCCGTCAGGTCTGCGGAAGCATAAAGTCCAAAGGAAATATCCTTATATTCCTCGTTCATGCCAAGACCGAACAGGTCATCGGTCTCCATTGCCTTGAAAAGTGTGACATCCACTTTCTGGCGTTCGTCATAAAGACCGGCCGCTGTCTGTGTAACCTCTACGGTCTCACCCGCATAGGTCAGTTCCACATATTCCGGTTGAGGATTCAGCACCAGCCGGAAGGAGCCTGACGTTCCTCCAGCCGGTAACGGCCGAGATAAAGGGCCCGCTTTTGCTGAACCGTCCTCGCCGGTCGTCAGTGTTTCCACAACCGTATCTTTTGCTGCCCGCAAGGTACCGTCACCGGTATAAATATCTTCATCTGCGATCACATCATAGACCGCGCCGGGAAGTCCGGCAACCTCATATACCGGTTGGTACAGTCCGTCGTTTTCCTGGACAGAAGCGAATACCTCGCCGGTCTTTGTAATGGTGAGCTGGCCTTTCTGCGGCATATTGTACTGCGTAACAGTGACAGCGGCCTCGCTGCCGTCAATGGTAAACGGCACCGGCTCGCTGGAAAGTACATACCCGTAAGGCGCCGCCACCTCGTAAAAGCTCATAATCCCCGGTGGCAGAGGCTCCGGCAGCATCAGCCAGCCTTCATTCGATACATAGAAAGTATCAAGGGTCTCCGGGTTCGGATAGTAGACGGTCTGGGTGACAAATTCCCCGGTAGACAGGTCCTTGATCTGGAAACCGGTGCCCGTCATGAGGGATAATATTGCCGGTCTCCGCGTCGCATTTTTCAACTTTCAGACGGGCTGTGATGGTGCGGTTGTTCAGGATATAGCTGTAAGTCTTTCCGTCAGAGGAAATGAATACCGTAAAGTCGGGACAAAGGCTTTGCCTTCCTCGCCTGCGATTTGATGGACCGTATAATGCCCATACGGAAGCGGTTTACTGGAAGCAAAACCATCCGCATCCGTGGTAAGAAGGTCGCGTTCACTTTCCTTTGCCGCGTCATAGCTTCCGGCTGCCTTTAAGTAAATTTCAAAGACTGCGCCTGCTTCCGGGCGTTCGATGATACCGGCATTGGGATCGTCGGTATTTTCGCCCTCAGGCACATCCGGGTCCAGGTCATCGGTGTGCTTGACAAGCTGGATATTTCCGTAAATAACCGTTTCCGTCACCTGATTTTCTGTGGTATTGAGTTCCACTTCATACAGGGAAGGGGATGCACCCACTTCATAAACGGTTTCATTCAGAAGATACCCGGTGCTCGGTTCGATCTCCCGGATCGTCCAGCTATCCCCGCACACATAATAGCGAGTCATAAAGCTGCCATCCGGCCCGGTAGTATAAGTGTCGATCAGTTCGCCATCACGGAAGATCCCATAGGTCGCCCCTGCAAGCGTGGCGTCCCCTGGGCATTTCCGGTATCAGCGTCGCTCTTTACCACATGGACGCGGAACTTTTTCAGGATATTGCTGAAATGCACCGTGGAGGTCTGGCCGCTTTCAATGGTGACATACTGTGCGGAAGGGGTCACATAGCGATCCACCGGAAGTTCTTTTCACCAGATAGGTTCCCGGCAGGAGCTTTTCTTTTAATCTGACCGTTTTCTCCGGTCGTAACTTCTCATTGACTTCATTTCCCAAAATGTCCGTACCGGAAATTGGAAAGGAATCCCGGACACAATACCGTCCTCACTGGTCTTGACAATTTTGCGGTACCGTAAGTTTCGATCTTGATCTTTACAAAGAAGGAAACCGGGTCGCTGGCGCCGGTCATCATGGTCTGGTAGCCTGGTCTGCCCCAGATCAGCATGTCGTTTGCCACCGGGATGTCCTTTCGGAATTCAAAAGCACCGGGTCCATCATCATCTGCCTGCTGGTGAAAGGTGTATTCATTTCCGTTTCTTGTCACAGAAACGCCGCTGCCTTTCAAAGCCTCCAGATCGATCTTCAAGTTGTTGGTATCTGTGACCGTCAGGGTATAGACCTTTTTTTCGTACATCCCATTTCAGTTCCAGTTCCGGTGCTTCGCTTTTCTTAGAAGAAGTAAAGGAAGGTACTGTGGAATGGGAGGCAACCTGTCAAAATCAGTCATAGGCTTTTTTCTGCCGGTCGTCCGGCGATCACACGCTGAAATACTGGTCGGCGTCTGCGTGGCCGTTTCCGTGGCGGCTGTACGGATCGCTTCTAAGTTGCTGCTGGTATTCCCAAAGGATGATCTGGGTTGCCATCTTATAGTCATCCTCGTTGATTCCGGAAACAGGGAGCGCCGCACCGGGTTTCCAGCCATAGATCGCAGTCAGGGGTGATCCCCCTCTTGCCTCGGCAGGAAGCAGGTTCAGGTATTGGCTGTTGGTCCCGCTTTCCGAAACATAGGTATTTTCCGAAGTATGGTAAGGAATCCCGCTCTCCACACAGTAAACCTGGTGGCTGATTCCGTCAGAATCCGTCAGCATATAGTGCCGGTAAGCACCGCCCCCGGAACTGGTGTGTACGTCGATGGTTCCGTCTGCATGGTAGGCAAGATAGGTGTAAGGCGCCGGGGCACGGTAGTAATTTTCCATCAGAGCCCACATACTGGTCGCCCAGCCAGGAGCTTGCCGTCTGTCCGACAGACATGGCAAAAGCCTGAGCGGAAGAAGCCCCAAAAATGCTTGCGCACAAAGCAAAACGCCAACAGCCTGCGAAAGCCGCGGCGTCTGGTTATGATATGTTCCATGAAAAAATCCTCACTTTCATAAAAATCTAAAAAGGACAGCCTTATTTGCTGTCCTTGTCGTCAAAATCATCCTCGGAAAGATATTCCGGTTCCCCGTATGCCTCATCCGGGTCAAAGCCTTCGCCATAACCGTCATCCTCAAATTCCGCATCGTCCTCGGCCTGCTGTTTCGGACGCACGATTTTTACATAGTAACCGATCCCGCCGACCGCAAGTAAGGCAGCAAGGATAAACAGGGATCGTGCCGACGCTGCCGGTTTCTTTCTTTCGGCTTTTCCGGTTCTGCCGGTTTTTCAGTTTCCGCCGGCTTTTCTTTTCCTTTGCAGCCATTTAAGTCATTTTTGCAGACCGGACAGCCGGTATTAACCTTTCCTGCCTCACATTTTTCTGTGCAGTTGCAGCTTTCTTCCTGGGGAATCATGCTCATGCTGCCATTGTTCTTTTCTGCAAGCGCCATCAGGTCGGACTCTGTGACGCCGTTTAAGAAGTAGACATTGTTATCTTCCGTTTCCCGTCGATCACCAGATAAAAGACATTGCCCGCGTCCGTAGTGATGGTGTAAAACTGCTTTTCCCCATCCGTACCGCTGATGTTGTCCTGTACCGTTCCGGTGCCTTCCGGGGTAAATGCACCTTCCGGGATCGCAGAAGTATTTTCCTGCTGTCCGGTACTGTTATCTGAACCGGAAGAATTTCCGCCGCCGGAAGGGGTTGCAGCGTTTGAGCCGGAAGGTTTTTCTTCCTTAGGCGGTTTTGTCTGTGTACCGGACGGACTCTGGGGTGCTGCCACAGCAGGTTTCTTTTCAGGAGCCGGTTCTTTGTAATACGGATTATCCAGCTTTACCGCATCAGAACGGTTTCCTGCATAATCCTTTGCGTATATGCTTACCTGTTTTTCTGTTCCTGCATAATCTTTTTAGTGCAACCGACGCTTTCCCATCGGTAAGGGAGTTGATACGGTTTTCATCAACAAAGACCGCCTCCACGCCGGATAGATCGTCACTGCTTTCTATTTTCAGGGCATCGCCCTCCAGGGAAGCAGTCAGCGTTGGCGGTGGTGTCTTTGGAACCGCCGGCATGAGCCGTTACAGGTAATGCGCTGACACTTACAAGAAGCGTAAGCGCCAGCAGCAGGGAAAGTTTTTAAGCCTCATGCACATCCTCCTTCTCCTGCGGTAAAATAGTTTCCGAAGGGGGCCGCCTGCTGTGATTTCAAAAATCCGCAAGCTGCTGGGGCGTCAGTTTGAAACTGCGCGCCACCGCCACATAATCGGTATTTTCCAGCTCCGTTTTCTGTTCCTCCAGCTTATGGAGCTTTGCCTGCATTTCCGCAATCTTTGTTTTGGTCTTTTCAATTTCTTTTCCAGTTTTTCAATTTTAGGGATTCAATTTATTACCTCCAATCTGTTAAGGCAGACGCCCAAATGTATAAAAATGCTGCTGCCAGTAGCTTGTATTGATGTTGGCATAAGAGATCGGGTCTCCGCAGTGGATCATCATTCCATTACCCTACATAGATCCCTACATGGCTTGCGCCGCTGGTATTGTAGGTCCCCTGAAGAAGATCAGGTCGCCGGGTTTTGCATCTGCGCTTGATACCGGCGTACATACACCTAAAAAGACCGTCCGCAGTCAGCCTTCCGAAATTCCAGCCGACGCCGCAGTTGTTGATCACCCAGGACACATAGCCGGAACAGTCAAAAGAGGTGGAAGGGCTTGCGCCTCCCCATACATACGGATAGCCAAGATATTTTTTCCGCCTCGGCCATCATTGCGGCAAACTGTTCATCCGCAAGGGCTTCCGGTGGAATGTCATAATCGAAGTAGTTTCCCAGCCGCCTGAACCAACTTCCGGCAGGTGCCGTTCGCTGGTATCGCCGGTATCGGCAAAATACAGGGGATTCAAATACTGGCCGTCAACCAGGACTTCTAAATGCAGGTGGGGACCGGTAGAATTTCCGGTATTTCCGACCTTTGCGATCACATCCCCGGCTTTGACTTCCTGCCCGACAGAAACAAGGATCTGGGAACAGTGCCCGTATTTGGTCGTCAGGGTATGTCCTTCGTATGCCTCGCCTTCAATAGCGACACACAAGCCATAACCGCCGGCATTTCCTGCAAGGGTGACCGTTCCGTCATGCCCGGCAAGGATCTCTGTGCCCTCCGGCATCCCGATGTCCACACCGGTGTGATAGTTCTTTTCCCCACTGATGGGATGTACCCGGTAGCCGTAATAACTGGTCACATAAGGGAGCCAGTTGGTGCCAAAGACATTTTTGACATACTGGCGGTTTCCTTTTTGTCTGCAGCAGGATCTCGCAGATCTCTTTCTGGTCTGCGTTCATCCGGGAAACGACCAGGTTTTCCAAAGGTGTGACCGTGAGCTTGACATTTAAGATGCGCCATTCATAAGGCACTTCCTCCTGGGTTTCTTCCCGGTTTCCGGATCAACGGAAGTTTCGGTGCGGTAACGGATCTCGGTTTCTTCTGAAAAGGACAGGGTATATTGTTCCTGGAAAGCTGCCGCAGCACGCTTTCCACTTCATCGTAAGTAAATCCCTGATAAGCAGAAGTCAGATACCCCATCAGCACATACGGGTCATGCTCGATTGCGCCCAGGTTATACCGGTATTCGTCATAGCCGGGGCGGTCTGATTCCACCCGGTCTATTTCCATTTGCAGATCCGTTTCCCATTCGGTATAGGTAAGCTCCGCCTGGTTGATGTCCTGATCATCTGCAAGATAGGTAGAAGCAGCCAGACTTCCCAAACCGCCGGTCCCGATATTGGAGAACGTGGAAAACAGGGATGTGATCAGGAAAAATTACCAAAAGGAGAAGCAGGAGGACAAGGCAGATTACAGGGTGCCGTTTGACCGCATGGACAATACCGACGCTGACCCTCTCTGTTGCGACTGCGGCATTTTTTGCCTGTTTCCCGGCTTCACGGGCAGCCTTGGCATACTGCCTTTTCAGTTTTTGTTTCTGCCATATCCGGGCAATCGCATGTTTCTTCAGCTCCGGGTGGTCGCTAAGAGCCTGCCGGTAAGCAAGTCTTGCGTTTGCTTTTGCTGATTTTTGCTGTAATTTCGCTGCCTTTCGGTAGGGGGCAGTTTTATGCCGGTGATATGCCGTGCGAAGCCCCTGCCTCGCCCACAAGTTCAGAGCGGTGGGCTGCCTTGATGCCCACATTTTCATCCTCTGCCTCATAAATCTTTTTATGAGCGTAACCAATGGCAGTATTGGCGCCCGCCTTGACCGGACGCAGGGGTACAGGTCCTTTTACATGGACCTTTTGGGATTTGACCTCCTTTTCAAATTTTTAAGTGTTTTTGGCTTTTTCCGGTCTCCGGGTCGGAAACCGTCTCCATGCGCAGTTTCTTCCGGGCAGGTAGACGATTTTGCGCCTGCTCTGCTTTTTTGTGCAGTCCGTTCCGCCTTCCGTCTTGCATGGGTGAGCTTTTTATCCTTTGTCTCCGGCGGTAGTTCATCCGCAGTAAATTCCAGCTTGATGTTTTCGGCGGTTCGCTATCCATACCCTTTTCCTTCTGCGCTGCCTGTTCCTCCGCCTGTGCCGCTTCCTGAAAACGCTGCTGATATTTGTTCCCATGCTGGTGTGTTCGGTAACGGTGTTCCTGACCGGATCTGTCTGTGCCGTTCGGTGGGGCTGAGCCTTCGGAAGAAGGAGCATATTTTCCGGTATCATGGTCTGTCACATCCTCTGTTACAAAAAGAACGCCTGGAAGCCTCCTGCCGGAAATTGCTTCGCACGTTGTCCTGTATCGGGGGCGCTGTCCTGGTAGCATCCGGTGTCTCAAAGTGTTCCGAAAAACCATCCAAAGCGGTTGCATACGCTTCGCCCTGTTCCAGCAAGGACGCCGGTGTTTCCGGTGACAGATGGGAAAATTCCGTCTGTACAGGGATGTCCTGCCTGTGTGTCTTGCCGTTGACAGAAGAAGGGGTGTCCCGTGCCCTGCGCAGGTCAAAATCCTGTTCGGTCTGCCTGGCTGCCGGTTGATCCTCCCCGTGGGAATCACGCACCGGCATCCGGGTATCTTTGCGCCTCCTTTGAAATTCCCTGTCGTGTGCCATTGTTCTCACCTCCGATCCATTTTAATTTTTTGTCTCACGCTTTGGTCCCCGCTACTTCATCCGGTCTTGTGGTAAGCACGCTGTACAAGAGTGTGTCCTTCGGGAAGTGGTCCACAAAGGGGATGATCACATTTCCAAAGAACAAAAAGCCCCTCGCCGGGACCGGAATGGGTCACATACGAAAGTTGGTGCGGGAGATCCCCAACTGCTTTGCCAAAATCTGACGGTCTCCCTGGGCCTGGTTGAGCATATAGATAAAAGTCCGAGTTCTCAAAAATGTTCTCAATCTCACGGGAAGCCAGAAGGTCCTTGACATTCTGCGTTAAACCTGATCGGGATTCCGCCCCATTTACGGAAGCGTTTCCAGATCTCCACGCTGAAACTTCCTGTCTGCCCTTTCAAAAGAAGGTGGAATTCGTCGATATAGAACCAGGTTGTTTTATGTTTGGAACGGTTGGCCGTGACACGGTTCCACACCGCATCCTGCATGATCAAAAGCCCGATTTTTCAGGCCTTTCCCAGTGATTTAAGCTGGAAACACAGTACCCGGTGGTTGATCCATCTGGATATTGGAACGGTGGTTGAACACATTAAGGGAACCATTGACATAGATTTCCAGCGCCGTTGCGATATTCTGTGCCTCCGGTTCGACTGTTTCAAAAAAGTAGCTCGTAAGATCACCTAAGATCGGCATATTTTCCGGGGCGCGGGTTCTGCAAATATTCCCGGTACACAAGCCTGGTGCAGCGGTCAATGATCGTCTTTTCAATGGGGAAAGCCCCTCCTTGCCGCCGATGATAAGGTCACACAGCGACAGGATAAAATCACTTTTCAAAGTGATGGGTTTTCATCATCGGAATAGTCCAGATTGATGTCCATCGGGTTGATGTAGTTCGTGGAAGTAGGGGAAATATCAATGACCTGCCCCTGGGCTCCAAACTGCTTTACCAAAGGCCCGTACTCATTTTCCGGGTCTGCGATAATGATGTCATCCTCCGTCAGAAGGAACACGTTGACGATCTCACGCTTGGCAGAGAAGGATTTGCCGCTGCCGGGCGTCCCGAGAAACAGGCCATTGGGGTTTTTCAGGTTTTTCGGTTCGCCATGATCAGGTTATTACTTAATGCGTTCAGACCATAATACAAGCGCCTCGCCCTCCTGGAACAGTTCACAGGTCGTAAACGGTACGAAGATGGCTGTGCTGCTGGTCGTAAGCCCACGCTCGATCTCGATCTGGTTCTGCCCTCAGGCATAGAGAGGACATAAGGCCCTGCTCCTGCTGGTAGTCCAGACGTTTGAAAGGGAACAGTTGTATTTCTGCGCCACACCCGAAGCGGCAAAAAATATCATTAAACAGCTTTTGCCGTTTGGAGCGATATTCTCCACCAGCACCGTCACAAGAAACATGCGCTCATTCCGGCTCTGCAAATCCTGTAAGAGATTCTTTCGCTTCTTCCCCGTAAGTGGCAAGGTCGGTAGGTATGATGTCCATGTCGTAGCCGGAGCGGACTGCTTTTTTCTGTTCCTCAATGGTCATTTTCTGCAAATCGGACATTTGCTTGATGTTCTTGATTGCCTGTGCCTGGTCGATAGACTGGATATGCAGGTTCACCGTCACGGCGTCGTTCCAAGTCAAGAAGATCCGCAAAAAGCCGGTCCGTCAGTTCCGGCGCTAAAATCTGCAAAAAAGACCCCGCCCCGGAATGGTCGGCCACCCGGAAGGTCTTTCCGTCATTCGAGAACGACAGGCCGGAGGGGCAATAAAGTCCTTTGGTGGAAAGACCGGTTTTAGGCAGATCCGACCACTGGAAATGAAACTTTTCCTGCCCGTCCGGGTGGAGCTGGCTGTGAAGGAGCTCCAGGCGTTCCAGTCCGTTTAAGGATCTTGACTGGACTCCAAGGGTTTTGAAATTTGCCAGCACATCCGTTTCAATGCGTTCCAGACGCATTTTCGCAGTACGCAGGTCATCTGCCTCGATCCCAAAGGTAATGTATTTGCGTTTGGTGAGCCGTTATTTCCTTTCTGCAACTGGTTCTTTAACATATCCCCGTATTCCTTGCGGATTCCGTCATACTCGTCGCCGCGGGGAGGGATGTCAATGCTTTTGGTAAAATCCTGCATATTGGCTCGCTGGTTGATAAAGGTAAGCTGCACATGGATCGAAGCGTCATCGAAGTAATTTAAGAAATCGCAGTAACCCTCGAAAATCTGTGCTTTATCATCTGCCTGTGCAAGCTGATAGTTAATATCAAAAAACTGTACCGTTTTGGTGTAAAAGGGTATCGGTCAACCGGCAGATCCCATCCCGGTACATTTCACGGTAGGGAATACTCTGCTGGACTGTCTGCGGGGCGTCCGCTTTCAGCCCGGAAAAAAAGCCGCCTTTTTTAGACGGCTTGGAACGGGCAGACTTTAGTTTTGCCCTGCTTTGCATCGGCTCTGGTCTTTTTTGGCCTGCTTTACATTTCTTTGCAGACGCTTTTCCTGAGCCTCCTGCTGCTGGTTTTTGGCAATCTTTGTAACCTCCTTCTTTGACATAGATTTATACAGGTTATCCGTCCTGTATGGACGGTTCTTCGGCCAGAGCTTATAACGGAGCCGGTTCTTCAAGATCTTTTCTGCCGGCTGCCCGTCACGCTCATACATAGCGAAGAAGAAAAAAGGGCATCATCAGCCCGATCATCAAAAGTACAGCCGCCGAATTGCCGATCGCCCCGCGGGTAAAGAAATACACCGGAAGGCCGACAAGCCCGGCAAGACTGAAACAAATAAGCTGGCGCTTCGTCAGATTGAAGGCCAGCTTGGTTTTTTAACTTTGGTTAAATCTTTGGTACAGGTACATAAGGCATCTATACACCTCCCATCGTAATATAGTTTCCGGCCCATTACCGTGCACCGAATTCGCGTACCGGTTTCTCCGAAGCCGGACATTCCCTGCACTTCCTGAGCCGCATTTTGCAGCCGTGCCAGGACAGAAACAGCCGGTCCTCTCTGACACAGGTATTCCTGGCTATCTCGGATTCCGGCAATATTTTCCCGAATATCCATATCCACGTCGAACACATCCGAAACCGGTAAAAAGCCAACGGTCTGCAAAGTATTTCAAAGGATTCTCAAGCGCCAGCACATCATCCAACATTTCATCCCCGAACTCAAACTTTGTTGTCAGATAGGAATACGCCTCCTGCATGGCTGTAATTTCAGCAGCTTTTTCAATTAAGGATTCCTTATCTCTTGACATAAGGCTTTCCCGGTAGGCAAAGTAATTCTGTCCCAGCCGTTTCATCAGGAGCGTATATTTGTCCTGTGCGGAAGCTTCGCTTGTGAAATGTTCAAATTTTTGCTCTGCATCAATTTCTTTGAGAAGATCGCAGATCGGGAAACTGTGTTCATGGTTATTTTCTTCCCAGCACCATCGGGCTACATCCAACGGGTCCTGAAAAGAAAGAAGCGCCTCTACTTCCGCCGGAGTAAATACATGCTCAACCTTCAGATAATAGTGGAGTTCCGAAAGTCCCTGCAACTCGTAAATGCTGCCGATGTTCTGTGCATCCAGCATATCCGCATGAACCTTCAAACACTCGTCCAGCCGTTCCATAAGCAGCCGCTTTGCATCTTGTTCTATCAAAATCACCCCTTTCGCTCCGGCATAGTCAGCGTACAGTTCACTTCATTGCCCCATACATCCCAGCCGGGAGTCTTTTGTCTTGCAAACAGTTCCACTCTGGGCTGATCGCCCATGAGTTTTACGATCTTATCCCGCACCTCGTCCGGTTTCTTGCTGTGCTGCTCAATATGGGAGATCACAAACTGATGGATTCCCGCACACTGGCGTTTCGGACGGCCTCTGGTTGCCAGCAGGCAGACCTCCGCGTTTGAGCGGGTCCAAAAAGCCCATCCCATAAAAACCAGCTATCGGCTTTCCGGTTCTGCTTCAGCCACAGGAACGCCAGGGTCTTATACTGGAAGCCCCACGCCTCGATCACCCGGAACGCCTCATTAAGCTGCGGGAAGGTGGCCCATAGAAAAGAGCGCACTGTCTTTGGCCGCAAGGTCTGCAACCGGCAGTGCGCATATTTCATCTATGCTCATGGTGGGGTAATGGTTTTCCGCCACGCCGCTTCCATGTTTCCTGTCATAATGCCAGGGCGGATCGGCATAGATAATGCCGTACTGTTTCGTTTCCGGCATTAGCGAGCCTGCTCATTCTTAGATGGGGCAGGTTTAGTCGGCTGTTCTTTGACCTTGCCGGCATTATCCTTCAGTGCACCGGTCAGAGGAAGGTTTCTCCGCCGCTCCCTTTGTCGCTTCAAGGGTGGCCTGCAAATTTTCAATAGCCTGGCCGTACCCATCAATGAGAGCATCGTTGAGCTGCTTGCCGGAACTCTGCCGTAACCGGCCAGCAGACATCTTTCCAGTTGCCGCCCTTATCCTGGGTTGCGGGCATATTGACATACAGCCCCTTTTCACTGGAACAGATACGGAAACCGTCAATCTTAAAGCATCCGCCAATCGTAACATTGGCAAACGCCAGCAGGTTTCCCATTGGAGCAATCGGACGCACGCGGACATCCAGCTTCATGCCGTTTGCCATTTCCGGCGTCTGTGTTTCCGGCGCCATTTTTCTGTATTGGTTTTACTCATATATAAAATCCTCCTTTTTTTAGAATTGGTTTTGTTCATGCTATCTTGCATTAAATATGGATTTGGATAACGAACCTGTCTTAAAAACAGGGCAAAGGCCAGCAGTACCGTATAACCCGCCGTTCCCCAGATCGCGCCGTGCACGTCGCCGGACGATGGGATAGACTGGACCAGCACTGCATAAATGGCAACACAGATCAGGATCAAAAAACCCTGAAACCCCAGGGCAAAAAGGGAACGCAGATAACAAGTTCCCATTTGTCCCCATTCCCGGTTTGCCATTGTGGAAAACGGGATCGGTGCAAGGCTCACGGTTAAATAAATCTCGATCATACGGCCATATACAATGACAAAGATCACGATGGACAGTACCCACATACACAGATTGATGATGTTGGTTTCCAGCCACAATCCAATCAGTTCCCCACATCCCCGTTGCTTCAAGCTGGGTTTCCAGATCAGACAACGCCGCCTGCACATCCAGGTTCCCGTTTATGACACCGGCACTTTGCGACACCACATTTTGGGCCACATCAAAGACCGCCATCACAATCGTAAAACAGTTGGTGAGCAGGTAAGTGGCAACAAAAAGTCTTGAAAATCCACTTGAAGATGTTGAATGTATCGAATTCGTGCATGTTGTTCTTTTCGAGAATCATCTGGATCAGTTCATACACCAGAACAAAGGTAAGGATCATGCCCGCAATGGGAATGACGACGGTTTCGAAAGATTCTGGATCATGCTGAACACGCCGCCATTCCAGCCCTGCGGTGTCTGTCCTACCTGATTTGCCACATCCGCAACCTGGTTGTTGACGGAGTTGAAAATACTGGTGTACTGTCCGGTGATCGCATCGATCAGGCCCTCTTTAATCCAGTCTGTTATCCATTCAAACAGACTGCCCATAAGTCAGCCCTTAACCGAACAGGCCGGAAAGCAGCGGGATCAGCGTTGCACCAACCAGAGCGATACCTCCGCCTGCCATAAGCTGCTTGATCCCCTGGGATTTTGCACCTGGGTTATCATTTCCGTAACCTTCGAGAAGGTTTACAACACCCCATGCGCCCAGACCTGCGCCCAGGGCGATCACAAGGATCTTCAAAGTATCAATCGCGCTTGCAAAAAATGCCATAATGTTCCTCCTTTAATTTCAGAAATTTTAATTTGTGATATGGCCGTATCAGGCCGGAAACAAAAAAGCCGCCGCACTGTTTTTAGAAAAAATCTGTTTCAAACAGCACGGCGGCATGGGGCAAAAAAATCCTGCGGTTATTTACTTTTCAGGGAGAATCACGAATCCTCAAAAATCCTCCTTTCATCGTGACAAAAACAAAGCCTGCCAGGGCGTCATGCTTTGACAGGCAGGAACAACTTTATAAAGTCTGGGAAGCCAGATCTTCGGCTGTGACTTCATAATTGCGGTATCGTTCACCGGGACGCATCGGCATCCGGGTAGAAAGAAACTTTTCGATATTAAAAGCGTTCTTCTCATTAAAATCGGAAAGCAGTTTGTAATTTGGGTGTTTGGTTATATCGTATTTCCGGGAGAGGAACGGCCGCACACCCCTGATCTGCAACAGACATTTACCCCCGTCCATGACTGCCAGTTCATCCACCGACATCAGATCCTTTCCCAGCTTTTGAAAATTTTGTCCGTGGGATTCCTGATTGCCCTTTGTGACACTGGTGTTATACAGGTCGATGGTCTCTTTCCCCAATAGGGAGTTCCAGCTTTTTAAGGTGGTTTCTTCTTTGCCTCCTAAGAAAAGGGAGGCGTCACAGTTACCGATGATGGTGTCCATGTTGTCTTTATACAGGGCTTTGAGCTGGCTTTGCGCCTGCAGCACCAGGCAGGCAGAGATCTCACGGCTTCGGATGGTCGCTACCAGCTTCTCCAAGTTGGGGATCTGCCCGATATTGGCTGCCTCGTCGATCAGACAACGCACATGGATGGGAAGCCTTCCACCATATACATCATCCGCCCGCTCACACAAGCGGTTAAACAAATGGAATAGATCAGACTGATCAAAAATGCAAAGGTCCCGTCCGTGTCACTCATAATAAGGAAAAGAGCAGTCCGTTCATCTCCCAGCATATCCAGATCCAGTTCGTCATACATGGTAATTCCCTGACTTCTTTAATGTCAAAAGGAGCCAGTCTGGAAG
>VOFD01002573.1_pt1 | contig 16296 bp, 32 predicted proteins | sample 5384101 | NCBI WGS metagenome assembly VOFD01 (sample SAMN12384723, study PRJNA508395) | human gut metagenome | isolation source: healthy gut C | host: Homo sapiens
CATCAGCGGAATTTACATTATGGGCGTCAAAGGACGTAACGTGCTTGACAATCCGGAAGAAAAAACTCGATTCTGGCAAAGAAGTAAATTGAAAGCATTGAAAAAAGGCGGAAGATAAAATTGCAGAAAGATAGAAAAACAGCAAGCTATATTTGCTCACGCAAATATAGCTTGCTGTTTTTCTATCTTTCTGCTTGCGGATAAGGGAAAGGGAAGATTGTAATAGGGGGAAGTCACATTTTACTCCATTTATTATTTTTCTATCTCCCAGTGACCGCTGTAACCACTTCCAATATATGACACATTTGGCATTTGTTTTATTCTTCTTTTTACTGTTCTTACGCTGATACCAAGCTTTATGGCAATATCGGATGTAGAAATTTTTTCGTTTTCTTTTTATCATATCAAAAATTTGGGTCTGTATATTTTCTTGAGTGCCACCTTGAGTGCCACCTTGAGTGCCACCTTGAGTGCCACCTTGAGTGCCGTCTTCAACTCCATTAGTCTCTGCCAAATAATTAGCGACATAATTCAAATTATACAAAGTCAATGTAAAATCATCATAATCTGCTTCAAAGACTGGCATCTTCGTCTCATCAAATTCTACCTGTTCCTCGTAGTCTGCCAAAATTTTCTTAAAACCACTGCCTCTACGTTCCATGTATTTTAAACGACTGAAAATATCAGCTAAAATTGGATTCCTTCGTTTTGAAGGAATCTTCAACATATCTTTTTCCTTTTAAAGATATACCACTTACCATTCCTCCTGGTGAATATATTTCTATTCTATCATCGAACATATCTATATGAACTTCACTTCCTATATCCGTATAGCTTCGATGAATTAGGGCATTTACTAAACCTTCAAGCACTGCTCGCTCCGGATAATCAGGCATATCTATTCTGCCATCATCCACCTTCCGCCATGCCTTCTTTGAATTATTTCTAATGAATTCCGTTCCGACTGCAATAAAGTTACAAGGCTTCCTGAATATTCCTTATCATCAAGTGCATCCACTATTCCTGATGCCTTAGTTAATCCATTCCATCTTGTGCAAAACAATCTAGAGTGACGCACTGGAGATTCATCTGCCAAAAATTTTCGCATTGGTAAGATTTCCATTTTCATCAACCAAACCAAAAGATTCATAATCTGTATCATCAAATGTATTTCCTGTTCTCTTCTTATATACCGATTTTAATTTTGTAAAGACATATCACTAAAATCATATCTTGATTTCAGACTATCATAGCTTTCTCCACTTCCACGAAGTACTAACTCTCTTAACTGGGACGGTGTAGTGGAACACTTTCATTTCCTATGCGCATAAATGCAACAAGTCGCCCATCTCCATCATAATAATATGGCGTCTGCTGTCCTTTCATTACTTCTACAATAATAAACGTCTTTGCTCCATCTTTTTTGAAAGGAAAGTTTAACATCTGGTATAGGATTTAAATGTATTTTAATTGCCTCACTAATTCTTTCTGCATCTTCTTCTGCATTAGCAAGCCCCACCAACTCATCATCATCCGCCACACCGAATACTAACTTGCCACCAAAACAATTTGCAAATGCACTGATACTTTTACACCAGCTTTTAGGTCTTTTCGTCTCTAGCGCAAGCTTCTTGTCATAATATGTGGTTTCACCAATTAACTGCTTTATATCCATTAAAAACCACCTCCTCTATAAACCAATACTTTCCCATTATGTCCGTTTTGTATGAATCCATTCTTCAAGTTTCATTTTCTACTGCTGACAGCAATACGCATCGCATCTTTATATAATTTACCCAATGCCAGTCCGTCTTTAATGTTTTATCATGCACATAACATACATCATATTTCGCACATTGTCAACTCCCTTTTCAACAACCCCTCCCTTCCCCATTCTCGAATAAAAAAAAGCCGGGTTCAAAGCTATATTTGCCCTGCAAATATCCCGCTTTGAACCTGGGTTTTTATTACCTCTCAAAATCCAAAATCGAAAGTGGTTCACTAAGATTCTCATTTTGTTCTGCCAAATCAATCGTTTCCCCATCGGACAACCGGCGCACAACCGGGTACAGCGTATGACGCTGTCTATTCTCTACAACAACGGCAACGTTGCCATCCGACAATATTACGTTACGTCCCTTTGGATAAACCGGTATGTAAGTAATGAATGCCTTTACATATTCCGGCTGGAACATTTTTCCGGCATTGTTCATCAAAAATTCGATGGCTTCTTTTGGCGACTGCGCTTTTTTATACGGACGCTCACTTGTAATCGAATCATAAACATCCGCAATGTGAATGATTTTTTTTGCAAACATATAAATCTGGTCGCCGCGCAACCCCAATGGATAACCGGAGCCATTTACATTTTCATGGTGCATGTAAACACCCATTTTCGTTTTGGAACTGATGTTAATGTTCTCTTTGAGTCTTTCATAGCCAAGTTCCGAGTGCGTTTTCATCGTTTCATACTCTTCCTCAGAAAGCGGACCTGCCTTTTCCAATAAATCAAGCGGCAAATTAAGTTTTCCGATATCATGCAAAAGTCCTGCTGCCGAAAGTTCCTTCAGAATCGACTTTTTCAATCCGATACCGATACCTGTGAGCACCGACAATACCGCTACATTTACCGAATGTTTGTAAGTATAATCTGAGTTTGTCCGCATACTGATTAAGTTGACATTAATATCACCATTTAAACTTAACTCTTCCGTGATGTCACTTGCCACCTTAAGTGCGGCATCAATATCAAGTTTTGTCAACGCCTTAGTCGCCTTTACCCCCAATTCATCACTAATCAAATCTTCTACTGTAATATCTGATGACATCTCATCTTCAATATACAACCCCGCCAAGCCTATATCACGCATTCTTGAAATTAACCGTTCGGTCAATTTGACCCGGTAATTCACTAAGATGCTTGCCCTGTTCATTGTAAATGGATTTTCCAACAATCATTCCGGGCTGTGCACTGTCAATACTGATATATCTCATACGTCAATCTCTCCATCAAAAACCGTCGTTGCCGGTCCTTTCATCTGTACCTCGCCATTGGCTAAATACGTGTCATATAGTTTACCCCCGCGAATCTGTACCTCAACTTCTTCTCCCCCGTTTACAAAAGCCATTTAAAACAGCCGCTACAACGGATGCACATGTGCCTGTTCCGCGAGGAAATCGTCTCCCCGGGCCGCGTTCCCACACCCCATCTTTATCGTGTGGTCATCAATTACCTCAACAAACTCTGTGTTAATCCGATCCGGAAATAGCTTGTGATTTTCAAAGGACGGACCAATTTTCTCCAAATCTAAATCATCAATTCCCTCTGTAAAAATCACACAGTGTGGATTTCCCATTGAAACACAAGTGGCTTCATACTCTTTTCCGTCAACCACAAGTTTTTTAGCAACAAATGTATCGCCATCTGCGGATACTGGAATCTTTGCAGGTTCCAATACCGCCTGTCCCATATTTACCGTTATGTAAGTAACCAATCCGTTTTCTACGGTAAGTTTCAACGCCTTTATGCCACTCTTCGTCTCAATCGTGATCTCATCCGAATGAACAATTCCATGCTCATATGCATACTTTTGCGACACAGCGAATCCGTTTCCACACATCGCACCTTCCGAGCCGTCTGCATTATACATAATCATACGACAGTCCGCTGTTTTAGACGGTGCAATCAGAATCAAGCCATCGGAGCCAATTCCAAAATGTCTGTCGCTCACAAAAAACCGCCAGTTTGGATGCATCGTCTATCTGTTCTGTAAATAAATTTACATAAACATAATCATTGCCGGTTCCGTGCATTTTCGTAAAATGTAATTTACTCACACAACTCCTCCTTTATTCTTCAATGAAAATATCTACATTGCAGTTAGACAAAAATGTCTGGTTCAGTTCCAAATCATAATCTAACTTCAAATGAAATCCCCGCTCGGTGAGTATCTTCTGGAGCGATTTCGTGCTAAGCGCAATCTCCAGTTCCCCAACCGGCGTCGAATAATATGAATACGTCGTCTCATTTGGCACAAACACCATATGGCTTTCCGCCGGACCATGCTTGATAATCTCTAACTGGCCATCTTTGTATTTCACCAGATTTTTCACAACGGAGACAAGTCCATTTTCTTCCTCTTCCACAATTTCCTCATAGGTAATCCATGCAAATCCATCTCTCTCACACATCTGCCCAACAGAAATCACTTCCACATCATCGCGGTCGCCGTCTTCGCCGTGCATATGCATGCCGCAGATTCTAAGTTTAACCTCTTTTTGTCATGTTCTGACTCCTTATCTTTCAAATGCAAGTGCAATAATCTGATCTAACAATTCTTCTTTCTCAAGCCCTGCCGCCTTCCAAAGCATCGGATACATACTGATATTGGTAAATCCCGGAAGCGTGTTAATTTCATTGAAAATCACTTCGTTTGTTCCCTGCTCCACAAAGAAGTCAACACGCGATAATCCAAAACCGCCCACGGCGCGAAATACCGCTACTGCATTTGTCCGGATTTTCTCCTTTACTTCATCCGGCAGATCCGGGTCAATTACCGTCTTCGATTCCGCATTGTTGTACTTGGCATCAAAATCATAAAACTCTGCCGCCGCCAAAATTTCACCAACCGGCGACGCTTTTGGATTTTGTCCGCCTAAAATGGCACACTCCACTTCTCGTCCGATAATCGTTTCCTCAATCAGCACACGATGGTCATGTTTTTTCGCAAGTGCCGGCGCTTTTTCTAACTCTTCTCTGTTATGTGCCTTGCTGACACCCTGTGAAGAACCGGCATTCGAAGGTTTTACAAAAAACCGGATATCCCAGTTTTTCCTCTACCTTTGCAATCGTCTCTTCTTTTTCACTCAAATCTCTTGCAGTATCTGCCACATAAGCTGCCTGGCGGACACCGATGCGGTCAGCAAAAATCTTTGTTGAAATCTTATCCATACTTGCAGCGGATGCTAAAACATCACATCCCACATACGGGATTCCCGCCAGTTCAAAAAGACCCTGAATCGTTCCATCTTCTCCAAACTTACCATGCAGAACCGGAAAAGCCACATCAATCGGAATCACTTCCACATCATTTCCCGTTACTTTCCAGATTCCTTTCTTTTCATGATCCGGTGAAATCACTGCTGTCACCGTACCCTCTACCCATGAACCATCTCGAATCGAATCGGTATCTTCCACAAAAAGCCATTTACCCTCTTTCGTAATACCAATCCGGTAAATATCATATTTATCTTCCCGCAGTCCGTCAATTACATTTGCCGCGGAAACACAGGACACATCATGCTCCGATGACTGTCCACCAAAAATCACTGCTACCCTCTTTTTTCATAGGAACCCCTTTCCGGGTATTTCACCTGCCGGTAACTTTTTTTTCATATACCTAATAAAAGTATACGACACCTCCTATACTTTATCACGGAACCCCTTTTTTTTTTTTTCAAAGAAAAAAGAATATTCCCAATCCATTCTATGAACAAAGAAGAAGTTTCGATACCATTTTCCCCATCAAGCAGTGAATTGTACTCCTCTTCCGTCAAACATTTCTTCAATTTTTCCTTGGATTCTCCCGGCACAATCTGGTATGTGGAGTCCACAAAACACAGCGTCGGATACATCACACACCACCAGTTTTTCCCGCACTTTTTCCCAAGTTTACCTTCAGTGCCTCATACTCGCCCGCCGGAAAAATCATATCGCCATATGTTTTCACCGGAAAATAGCAGGTCGAAAGCGTAGCATCCGCATCATAAGAATATCCTTTTTTTGCATTTTCTCCTTCGCAACCGCTTCAATCTCCGGAAGCCTTTTCTGAATTTCTATACGCGCCTCATCCACACTTTCTGCATCCCGCATCACACCGCGCAGATATGTAACAACAGCCTCTTTTACTTCCATTTTCAATGCCTGGTTTTTTTGTTGTCGCTGTTGGCAACCACGTGAAGACGCAGAATTTCCTTTGCAATATCTTTTTGCATCCGATTTTTGTCTCATCTGCCTTGCATAAAAAACATGAGAACAAACGTCACCACAAATAATCCCGCAATCGCAATCCACTTTTTCTTTCCTGTCATTTTTATTTCCTCCTGATTTCATTATTGTCTAATCATAGCATTGACGAATCTTTTGCATTTATACACTTTGCAGGAAAATGAATTTATGGTACACTCTTTACAAAAGCAGAAGGGAGAAATGAAATGGATTCGATTTGGATAAATGCGCCGGCAAAAATTAATATCGGGCTGGATGTGATTAGACGCCGCGATGACGGCTATCATGAAGTAAAAATGATCATGCAAAGCATCCGTCTGTTTGACCGGCTGACGCTCACAAAGACAAAAGAGCCGGGGATTAAATTGACAACAAACCTTTCCTATCTTCCGGTAAATGAAGATAATCTTGTTCTATCAAAGTGCCAAACGGCTGATGGATGAATTCCATTTGGAGGGAGGACTTGATATCAAGCTTGACAAGCGGATTCCGGTTGCCGCCGGTATGGCGGGTGGAAGTACCGATGCCGCATCGTGTATGCTTGCCATCAATGACTTATACGAACTGGGACTTAGCAAACGACACCTGATGAAGCGAGGTGTGAAATTGGGAGCAGATATTCCTTACTGCATTTTAAAAGGAACCGCTCTTTCCGAGGGAATCGGTGAAAAACTATCAACCATTCCGGCGATGGCTTCCTGCTATATTTTAATTGCCAAACCAAACATCCACGTTTCCACAAAATGGGTGTATACCAATCTTGTACTGGATGAGCACACAAATCATCCGGATATTGATGGCATGTTAGCTTCGATGAAAAAGCGCGACCTTCTTTCACTGAGCAGCCAGATTGGAAATGTTTTGGAGTCCGTAACGATTCCCCGCCTATCCACAGATTGCCGCCATCAAAGAATGTATGTCGCAAAATGGCGCACTCGGTTCTTTAATGAGTGGAAGCGGACCAACGGTATTTGGTATTTTTGATGATAAAGACAAAGCAATGGTCGCCAAGGAGAAATGCCGTGAACTCCCTTACCGGTGTTTTGTCTTTGTGACGGATTTGTACCGATAATTTTAGCATACACTAAACTATTCTCTGTAATCTGCCGATATGTAAAAGTAGAGAACATAGAATGCGACGTGCCACAGGCACAGAAAGGATGGAACCTTATGAGTGTAAATGGAATTACAAGTGCAAACAGTTCTTATACGACGCCACAGACAACAGCAAAACAAAAGCTTCCCAGACAACAAATACTGCGGATGCAAAAGACATTGGTGTTGTATATGAAACTTCAAGCAAAACAGATGACAAATCAAACAAGATAAAAGATTATTCTTCTGTTGTTGCCACCATGAAAAAAGAATTGTCAACGAAAAATGAACAGCTTCAGAATCTGGTAACAAAACTTCTTGGCAAACAGGCGGGAAAGTATACCAAACTTGCTGATTTGTTCAAAGACATTCAGGCAGACCACGCTACCATTGAACAGGCACAGAAAGATATTGCTGACGATGGTTACTGGGGTGTTGAACAGACGAGTGATCGTCTCGTTTCCATGGCTCAGGCATTGAGCGGTGGAGATACATCCAAGGCAGATACTTTGATTGCCGCCATCAAGAAGGGATTTGATGAAGCAACCGAAGCATGGGGTGACAAACTCCCTGACATTTGCCAGAAGACAATTGATGTCGCCGTTAAAAAAAATGGAAGCATGGCGCGATGGCACAACTTCCGAAACAGATGCATAAAAACCGATATCTTCGATATCTTATGATAAGAAGCACTCACCAATTCGTCCGCCGGATGCAGAGCATACCGGACAATACGAGCTGATGGGTGCTTCTTTCTTTTAAGATACTTCCTTTAAAATTAAAATCATATCGCCTGTTTGTACCTGTTCGGTTTCTTTTGGTTGACTTCCATAATCGCCTCGACAGTTGTAAAAAAACTTTTTCGCAATATCCCACAGAGTTTCTTTTTCCTGTACCACGTAGCCGACCATACCGGGCGCACTGCGGAAAGCATCCCAGTCCACTTCCTCACTTTCATATCCGGAAACAATTGGTTCTTCCATCCGGTCGAATACAAGTAAATCCAGTGCAAAGCAACTGCCTTAATTTCAATCTCTTTTTCTCCGGTAAGAGAAGCACTTACCTGCTCTAACATACCATGGAGATTGATATGGCTGTTGTTCGTAAAGACCGTTTGCCTCCAACAACTGCTCAAATGGAATCGTACCCTTTGCCGTCGCGAGCGGAACCCTTTCATCCCCGGTCTGGTATAAACACTTACCAAAAGCGCCCCTTTTACCAAAAGCCCTTCTTCTTTCTGTTCTTTATGGTCAATAAACAGAGAACCACTTACATTCCAAATTTGCGGCGGCACAAATTCTCCCGCCGTTATCATACCGGTAAATCGGCATTTGCTTTTATTATGAATTTTCAAGTTTTTCAAAATAGGATGGTTCATAAACCGGTTTGCACTTTTCTTTTAGCGAATAAAAATCCGTGAGAAGGTCAATTTTTTCCTGACCGTACACTTTCATATCAAACGCGAATACAACTTCGACTTCCAGCACACGGAATTCGCCATCTTCATCTTCTTTCACACCTAAATCTCTGCTGTGAATGGAGGCTGTCACCTGTTCGACCATGTCCGCATTGCGGCCGTGGCAGTCAATATGCCCTCAATCGGCAGTGTGTTTTCAAAATAATTAATGGAAGGATTTTCTCCCTCGCCCAGATAAATAACGAAAACATTTGCCTGCCCTTCGACAAGAAGTTTTTCTTCTTCCATCCTTGTGTTTAGTTCCCCAATGCAAACATCCGAGTACAAAATCCGCGCATTGCGTCTTTCGTTCCGGGAATTTTCCATTCATCCTGTACCCCTTGCGTATCTTTTTTACTAAAAACCAGATAGGAAACTTCTGCCGTTCTTTTTTTTTTGTATAAATATCTTCTCCACCTTCAATGTCAATAGCTCCCTCACCGTCACAAACACTGCCTGCCGTCACATTAAGTACAACAATTGCTTTCATTCCTAATTTTCTGGAATTAATTAACTCACTTTTTAAGTCGCCAATCTCCGCCTGCACCGAAATTTCATCCTCGGCCTTTGCCTGTGGCAAAGCAAAATAGTTTCCTCAAAAGGAATTGTCCCTGTCATCTCACTCACCGGAATATCCCCATCCGATGCATATAAAATCTGGAAATGCAAAAAGTCCTTTTACACTTGCCTTTCCCTCCATCATATGAACTTCCTCTATCTGTACCTCTCCCTGTTCTTTCATAATCTGTAACGCATCCGGTCTGGCATCCGGCACATTGAAATCGCGGTCAAGTGTAAGCTGCTTAACTTCCCATGCCGTTACACCGGTTCATATGAACTCGCTTTGTAATCAGGTTCAATCGTTTGGCCTCCTTGTTTCGTAGTTGTCTCTTACAATATATATTCCTGCGAAACAAAAAAAACTAATAAACCGGATTTCTCCATTTATTAGTTCTCTCTCTACTAGCACAGAGTTAATTGTACGTCCTTTGTAATGACATCCGTGTAACTGTATGATACCGTTTGGTAACTATTCTCTTCCGCGTTTTCACCTGCACAAGAAAGATGCGGGGATATGTTTCCGTAATCACACCTTCGGTTACATCATATTTGTGTCTTCCCAGATTACTCGAACCTTTACTTTACTTCCTACATGCTCCGCTACGGCACGCCGGACACTGCCAACACTGGCTCTTACCATAAGATATCCCTCCGTTCTTAAAACACGATATATAGCATACGCAAATGAGTATACCACATTTTATAGTGGTTGTCAATTTATGGTATCCTCGTCATCACATACCGTCCTTATTATCTTATGCAGTTTTAAGCCATTTTATTCATAATTTCATTCAAAATCTCGTAAGAAACCTCATCCTTTGTCTGGATTGGAAGCTCTTTTGCTCCTTCTTTTGTAATCAAAGTAACAACATTTGTATCCGTTCCAAATCCGGCACCGGCAACTTTCAGATTGTTCGCCACAATCATATCGGCGTGTTTCTTCTCTAATTTCTTTTTTCGAGTTTTCTAACATATTTTCGGTTTCCATGGAAAAGCCACACAAAAACTGCCCTTTTTCTTTATGTTCACCGAGCCATGATAAAATATCCGTTGTCCGCTTCAGCGCAATTGACGCTTCGCCCTCTTTCTTTTTCGTTTTTTCTGTATTTACCGTAACCGGCGTATAATCGGCAACAGCTGGCGCGCCTTGATGATAACATCCTGCTCTTTGGCACGAGTTTTCACTGCCTCAAACATATCCGCTGCGCTCTCAACCGGCACAACATCCACATGAAGCGGTGTCGGCAGTTCGCACGGACCGCTCACCAGTGTAACCTTGGCTCCACGTCTTTTTGCCGTTTTGGCAAGCGCATATCCCATCTTTCCGGTCGAATGATTCGTCAGATAACGCACCGGGTCAATCGCCTCTCGTCGGTCCGGCTGTAATTAAAACCCGTTTTCCTTCCATATCATGTTCATACTGGATTTCCTGTAAAATATGAAAGCGAGCACTTCCTCTGAAGGCATTTTCCCCTTTCCGACTGCTTTGCACGCAAGAAGTCCGGTTGCCGGTTCAATAACCTCCATTCCGAAATCTCTCAATTTTTGAAGATTTGCTCGCGTAATCGGTTCTCATACATATTGGTGTTCATCGCCGGTGCCACCAATTTTTTACAACGGCACGCAAGAAGCGTTGTACTGAGCATGTCATCTGCAATTCCATTTGCCATTTTCGCAATAATATTCGCACTTGCCGGCGCAACTAAGACCAAATCCGCTTTGTTGCCAAGCGAAACATGCTCAATATTATAGTTAAAGTTTCTATCAAACGTATCGACTAAGCATTTGTGATTCGTCAGCGTCTCAAACGTAATCGGATTGATAAAATTGGTTGCATTTTGTGTCATCAAAACATATACGTCGGCGTGAAGTTTTGTCAGCATACTCGTCAGATTTGCGATTTTGTATGCGGCAATACTGCCTGTCACACCAAGCACAATCGTTTTTCCCTGTAACATAAAATCCCCTTCTTAGTCAGACAGCTGACCATGTTTTTCATAAGAAGATACACGTTTAATCTGGTTTTTGTCATCCACGAAAACGACTTTTGGCTTATGACTGAATGCTTCGTCCGGCGTCAAGTCACAATAACTCATAATAATAATGTGATCTTCTACCTGAACCATTCTCGCTGCTGCCCCATTTAAGCAAATCATACCACTTCCCGGCTCTCCGGCAATCGTATAAGTCTCAAAACGGCTTCCATTTTCTACATCGACAATCTGCACTTTTTCATATTCGTAAATGCCGGCCGCCTCCATTAAAACCGGGTCAACCGTAATACTGCCAACATAATTTAATTCTGCCTGAACCACTTTGGCACGGTGTATTTTCCCTTTTAACATCTGAATTGTCATGACGCTTATCCTCCAATCTTATGATTCGTAAATAAAGTTATCAATAAGTCTTGTTTTTCCAATGTAAACGGCTACGGCTACCAAAATGGAACCGTCAATCGTTTCTATTGTTTCAATATTATCAAAGTTTACAATTTCCACATAATCAATTTTGGCAAGCGGCTCCGACTCAATGATTTCCGTAATTGCCTGTTTCACAGTGGCAGCATTTTTTTCACCGGCTTTCACTAATTCCTCACCACGAAGTAATCTCTTTGTGAAGAATAACAGCGGCTTTTCTCTCCTCCTTTGAGAGATAAGTGTTTCTTGAACTTTTGCAAGGCCGTCATCTTCACGGACAATCGGGCATCCAATGACTTCGAGATTAAAATTCAAATCTCTTACCATACGGCGGATGACTGCTAACTGCTGGGCATCTTTCTGTCCAAAATAGGCGCGGTCCGGCGCAACAATATGGAACAATTTGGAAACCACCGTACATACTCCGCGGAAATGTGTCGGTCTTGTTTTACCGCACAATCCCTTCGTAAGTCCATCCATGTCAATGAAACTGCAAAAATCGCTCTCATACATGTTTTTCCGGTTCCGGATGGAAAATAAGATTTGCACCGGCATTTTCACAAAGCGCCGCATCTCTTTCCAAATCCCTCGGATAAGTTGCCAAATCTTCATTTGGTCCAAACTGGATCGGATTGACAAATACACTGACAACCACGCGGTCATTTTCAGCAACTGCCTTATCGATCAAACTTTTATGTCCTTCGTGAAGATAACCCATTGTCGGAACAAGACCAACGGAAAGTCCTTCTTCTCTCCATTTCTTTACTTGTTTTCTTACTTCTTCTACGGTTGATACAATCTGCATTTTTTCTTCCTCCTAGTACAACTTCTCAATTATGTCATCATCTATTTTATATTCATGCTCATTTGGATGGAAAAGCGCCGCTCTGGATTTCTTCCATATATTTCTGGAACGCTTCTTTCATCACTTCTCAATGTTCGCATAGCGTTTGACAAATTTTGGTGTAAAATCAGAGAACATTCCAAGCATATCCTGGTAAACAAGTACCTGGCCGTCACAGCCATTTCCGGCACCGATTCCAATTGTTGGAATATCTAACTTCTCGGTCACAAGATTGGCAAGTTTACTTGGAATTCCCTCAAGTACAACCGCAAATGCACCGGCTTCCTGAACGGCAAGTGCGTCCGCAATTAATTTCTTTTTTGCCTTTTCCGTCTTACCCTGAACTTTAAATCCACCAAAAGCGTTAATCGACTGTGGGGTCAGACCAATGTGTGCACATACCGGAATTCCGGCACCCACAATTGCCTGAATCTGTGGGCAGACTTCTTTTCCGCCTTCCAGTTTCACGGCTCCGGCACGTCCTTCTTTCATCAAACGTCCGGCATTGACAAGGGCATCATAAACGGATGTCTGATACGACATAAACGGCATGTCCACAACAACAAGTGCGTTTTTGCACCTCTTGCTACAGCTGCTCCATGGTGAATCATATCTTCCATCGTCACTGAAATCGTATCCTCATAACCAAGAATTACATTTCCTAAAGAATCACCAACCAAAATTGTATTTACACCGGCTTCGTCTTCCAGTTTTGCTGTAGAATAATCATATGCTGTCAGCATGGAAATTTTTTCGCCTTTTCCCTTCATCTGCTGAATTGTTACTACTGTGTTTTTCATTTATTGTGTCCTCCTATTCCTGCACATATCATTTAATAACTGAATCATCGTTTGATAATCTCTCTCGGGATTTTTCCGTCTGGCAATCTCTAACACCGTTTCACCAAGTCTTAGATAAACTTCTTTTTCTGCCTCAGTCAACACGGATAAATGCTTTTTCACCGTTTCGGTATCGCCTCTCTCAATCGGCCCGGTTAAGGCTTCTTCCGGCGATGAATGAAGCAGTGCTTTGATGTTATTTTGCACAAGAGGCGTTGTCAATTCCACCGCATCTTCCCTCGAAAATCCACAGTCCATAAGAATGGACATCTCATACAAGCCAATCATCAGATTGCTTATCATCGATGCCGATGCATGGTACCTTGTTTTCTTCGCCGATTCCATGACGCATACTTTATTTCCCGCTTTTCGGAAAATGTCTCCAACAACGGACAGGGCATGAGGATCCCCTTCGGCGGTAAATATTACATGATTCAATTGTCCATACGATGTCAATTTGTCGCTGAACGCATACATAGGATGAAAGGACGCGGCAGATACTCCGTATTCCTCTCGATTAGAAAAATAAATCGGATGATAATGAGCCACTAAAATGGCATACTATTTTATTTTGTATTGATTTTTTCAGTTCGTTCCACACACTTTCCAACGCACCATCCGGCGTGGTAAGAAAAAGAATCGTGCTCTCTGGCAGTTATAAACAACTTTGTAAAAAATTCCACCAAAAACATAAGGAATCTTCTTCCTTTTTGATGTAAAATTTAATCACCAACCAAAATGTATTTCACTAAACAAAAAGAAGGAGGATTCCCTGTGGTTTATTTTACAACAAATACTTATCAAAAAAATGAAACGAGAAATTTTAAATTTTTCAAATAAAATTTCAAAGCCCCTGTCCAAACCAGACAAAAAGTTCACTGCTGATATGACTTACGGTATGCTTGCTGCCGGAAGCTGTCTTCTGACTGATGTTGTGGATCAACTTCATGAAGATTCCAAAAAGATAAATATTGTAGATCGTCTTTCCAGACATCTTGATAAAGGTGTTCCTGCTGAAGTGCGTGTATTCTTATCTTCAGCAGATCAAAAAATGGGTTCCTTCCGAACCGGTCATTCACATTGATGACAGTGATATTGTAAAACCGGGCGGCTACAAATTTGAATCACTTGGCATCGTACGGGATGGTTCGGAAAGCACATCTGCTAAAGATGTTTATAAAAAAGGCTACCATGTAACAGAAGCCTGTGTCCTTACTACCAGTAATCATCCGGTTAGTATTTTTTCAAAAGTACATTCTTCTGCGCAAAAAGGGTTAAATCCGCCAATACCATTACTTTTGATGCCATGGAACAGGGTGCTGCTCTCTTTGAAAAAGCAACTTTTGCATGGATCGTGGTTATGATGACAATAAGATGTTCCTGAAACTTGACTCTTTAAATCAAGGAGTATGTGATCCGGTTAAAATCTAATCGCAAGCTTTTTACCACAATAAATGGACATTTGCTACGGAACTGCGCAACCGTCGAAAAGGAAAAATTAAAACCAATGTATTTTATAAGGGGAAAAATCATGAGGCTTACATTTCCCATGTCAAAGTCCAGATTACAGCTTCCAGAAAAAGATATTTATCTGGTACTGGTTTATGGCATCACAGAACATCCAATGATGTTTTTTGCCACAAATAAAGAAATCAAGTCCAAAGAGGATGTGATCAAAGTGGCAAGAACCTATTTTTCGCGATGGAAGATCGAGGAATACTTCCGTTGTAAAAAGCAGATGTTTCGGTTTGAAAACTTCCGTGTGCGTTGGTATGTTTTTCCATATTGCCACCTCTCCTTTCTTTGTTTTGTAACAACATTGTAAGTTACGGGTGTAAAAAGGCAAGCGGTAATGCTTGCCTCGCAAAAAAGCTACTTGTTTTTTCTCCTTCCAAACTTTGCAATAATAATAATGGATAAGCCAAAATAATAATCACTGCAAATCCTGACAAACTAACGACCTCGGCATTATTTTTTTGCTAATATATTGAACCATTTTCCTATACCCACATGTTTTACGTAATTAATCCAAATCTTTGGTTAATAATATGCTTATGAGTACTAAATTTGACCAAGCAATTGTACGATAACTATTCACTTCAAATCCAACTTAGTCATTTTCGATACATAGTAAATAAAAATAAAAATCAAATTCAATACGCATAAGCCCCATACACAACCAACAATTACAATTTTGCACAAAGAAACGGTTTGAAAATTGTTAAATATATTATCAAGAGCCGATATACTCCCAAAAACAAGAAACGCCATTGCAGTAAATATACCTATCAACGAGATTAACTGCGCATATATCTCCTTTTGTGTGACTTGCACCTTACTTTCTATTTGTTCTTCCAACTTCTTTTTTACCGGTTCTAAGTTTTGTGCAATAGTCTGTTTTAATTCATCATCTTTTCTTTTTAGTTTGAAGCTTTTCCACCTGATAAATGGCCAAATGAACATGATCATATATCTTTAAAGCATATACTTTTTATATCTTTATATTGTGCATCTTCCATGCATAAAACCAACAAAAGCCTCAACATTTGATATAAAATTTCCCTGTTCTTCTTCATCTAACGAAAAGTAAAAATCCACTTATTTCCGAATACAATATTCGCTCTTGCTTTTCTACATACTTCCTAATAGAATCAACTGTTTTTTTTGAGGTTTATACTCATCTGCTGTCCAATTAAGAGAAGTACATATTCCCTGCATTCTTCTTTTTAGTTCTTCATATCCCGTTCCTTTTGGACTAGGCACTTTTTGTACTTTGAGGTTTTGTTTTTATCAATTTATCAATTGTCATCGCTCTCAAAATACTCCTTTATAGCTTTTTAGAAATAATCCTGTTCATGCCTTCCTCGTAAGCTTCATTCCAAGGGTCCTGATTATGTGTAATATTTACAAGTGCAGTTGCTGAATAGTCAGCAAACCCGTCTACTGTCTGATTAATCGTTTCTCGATCCTGTGGTTCTATACAATTCTGATTATACTTTTTTCTCTACAATTTCCCCAATTATCATTTACTTCATAGTACTTTATAATAGTCGGAATATTTGAACTACCATATTGTT
>VOFD01001063.1_pt1 | contig 16290 bp, 20 predicted proteins | sample 5384101 | NCBI WGS metagenome assembly VOFD01 (sample SAMN12384723, study PRJNA508395) | human gut metagenome | isolation source: healthy gut C | host: Homo sapiens
TCTTCCTGTTCCATCTGATAAAAAGTCTTTCGGGACAGTGTATATCCCGAAGGCAGTGAAACAGTCAGCAGACTGTCGAACACAGCGCATCCGAAAGGCTGCTCATCGTAATGGCTAAAGGTAGGCACCCATAAAATTTCTTCGGCAGATGATATTCTATAGCAAACATCAGCAGCAGAAAAGCAAGGACAAAGAAGATAAACCAGCGGCTTCCCCTCATGAGCCCCCTCCTTTCCCTATTATTTCTTCCTGCAAGGATTTCATGGGAATTGAACAGTTCTTCCGTTGCCTCAAAGTTACCGTAACGAACCCCTCAGGAAATGATTGGTCAACTGACGGAAAACGGGTATCCGTACTTCATTGATATACTGTGTCGGTGTTTTTATAAGGCTGCCAGTCAATGCGTTTCTCGTCGCTAAGCCGTTTCAATGTCTGCAAATAAAGCAGACGCACCGCCTCCCGATAATCGGAACGGGAAAGCGCATCGGCAATCCCTCCCGAAAATCCACACCGTAAATCGTATCTTCTCCCACTTCATAAGGCAGTTTATTCTTGGGCGAACGCATGAATAACTCCGGACGCTTCTTATAAACAAACCATATAATCAGGAGCAGAATAATAATGGCCAGACATATTAATATAAGTTCAGAATACTCTTCGGCAAAACGGCTGCCGAATATCTTCCGCAACAATTCCCCAAACTGCCTGCGAAACCATTCAAAGATATTGATTTCAGGAGTTATCAGTTCACGATTGTAGTCATACGCCGATTCGGATTGCCATTTGGCAATCTGCACGGTGTCGCAAACCAATGTATCAGCCGGGGATGTCAGCATCTATTCTGAATTATATATGTTTAGAGTTTATCGAAATTATCAATATCGCTCTCTACAGTTACACTATCTACCACTTCGGAAGCGTGACCGTACTGGTAGGCCATTCCGACAAAGTGAAAATCATGGAAAGATAAGCGCCGAATGCCTGTACAATACCAAGCAGATAAAGGATAAAGCTATATCCTGCCGATACTGTCGTCTCGCTTCCGACATCACTTAATGAGAAGAAATATTTCACCAGCGTAGCGATATACCACGGCATCATAGTCACTCCCTGCAATACATTAGCTATAAATCCCATGATCAGAGATATCAAGAAGACGCCTCCCCAAGTGGCAAAGCCCAGCCGGAATGTCTTTTTGAAAGACTCCATCACTGTAATATCTTCAAACAGGTAGATAGGTGCCCATAATGCAAGCGGCACTACAAAAGCGATAAGAAGCGGAATGGTCAGAAACAAGGTGAACAGTGACAGAAACGCCAGCAGACCTACCACAAGCCCTAACGAAAAGCATGACTAAGATGGAGAAAAAGGGTCATTACAAGCAGTCTCTTGATATTGCGGAACAATAAAGGCTTCAAAATACCCAACGTGATTCCCTCAAGCGTTCTTCACGTTCATTATAGGTACGGATCAATGCATAGATCATGGAGGTCAGCAAAATACTGCCTATCATAAATACAATCATATACAGACCGTAATAGGACATAAATCCCAATAAAGATGCAGTATCCGGCACCGTCGCAGTCTTGGACATAGCAGTCATGGCAAACGCTCCTCCCATCAGTCCGTTCAGACTTAATGCCTGAATAAGGCTTACAGGCAAAAGCAGATAAGTCGTAAACTTCAACAGTATTTTCCAATTCTCTTTTATGAAGTCAAAAAGAAGCGTTCAACTTATCACCGAAAGAACGTTTCACGTACATTGCAACCTTAGGTTTCTGTGATTCCATGTTTTTTTCTATTTGGTAAATAAATATAGTAAAAGATGATAAATGCAAGGGATGTAAGGATGATGCCGAGCCTCAGCATATCCGGAAGTTCGGTGTGACGGGTGATAAAGCCTTCGATAAATCCCGCCATGATAAACACGGGCACCGTACCGATTACAATCTTCAGCCCTCTTTTCGCTCCTCTGCGAAAAGATTCGAGTCTCGAATAGGTGCCGGGAAACAACCAGCTGTTGCCCAAAAGCAAGTCCGGCAGCACCGGCTACGATGATCGCCCATATTTCAAGAGTTCCGTGCAGCCAGACGGCAAGTGCCGACTCCCAAAGCAGGTCGTGCTGATAAAAGAACATCTGAAATGAACCGAGCATAATTCCATTCTGAAGAAGTATAAGCCCCGTACCAAAACTGGTCAGTATCCCCGCGGCAAAAACACAGGAAGGATACTTTTATATTATTGATTGTAATGCCCAGAAACATCGGAGCTTCGGGAGAGCCATTGTATACTGCCATCGGCTCACCTCTGGCAATATTGTCCAATGTCATATCTACGTATTGGTTGCCCATTATCAAACGCACAAACTCCTGATCATTGGCGGCAGATACTGCCCCGATCAACGCACTGACGGCAAAGATGATAAAAGAGATCAGTAACTCACGCTGCGCATCATGCATGGTCTGCGGCACTTCCCGTGTCCAGAAAGTGATAATGCGTGTCCATTTCTCACGCTTGCTCCGATAGATTTCATTATGCAGGGCTGAAGCGAGATTATTCAAATAAATGGTAATGCGGGAAGTCGGGAAATGGGTCTGTGCAAAAGCAAGGTCGGCAGTCAGTTCCGTATAGGCGTCGGCAAGTTGGTCAGGGGACAGGTTTGCAGCCTGTTCCACCACCTTTTCGGTCCCTTTCCATTTTTCAATGTTCCGACGGATAAACGTAACTTCCTTCATGCTTTTCAGAGATTTCGGATAAGTTTTGTCCGAAACCGAAAGCAAAAGTAAAAGAATTATGATATATTTGCAACTTAAACCTAAAAAATATTTAACCAAGAATGGCAGAATCTACGATTATTATTTAAATATTCAATAAAAAGAGCAACAAAGACTATAAATCAGCCTTTGCTGCTCAAAACAGACCTAAGCCCCAGTTTATTTATTTATAATATTGTAAATCATAGAAAAGTTCCTATCATAACTTCCATTAGATGTATCAAAGGTAATAGAAAGGTCTTTATTTACTAAATAAAGCCATCGTAATATCCTCCCCAACCCATATTCGCATGGAAATAGAAATCAAAGTTTTTAACTAAATATCTTGTTTGGGGTCTCCAGTATGCAAAACCATCTAAAATAAAAGCATGGCTTCCCCCCACGATTAGAGGTTGCAGCTATCCATACCAACTTAGCTAGTTGTAAAGATTGAAATGCAGCATTACCATCCCAACCATTTTTAAGACCACTAGTTGAAAAAAAACGATAGAAAAAGCTAGATGTATCAGAAGAATAAGTACCAGACCCAGTAACATAACCACTTGAATTTCTAACAGGCTGTGTATTAGTTGCTATATAGATATATTTTATCAATTTAGCAACCATTTCTCTAGTTGTTTCAGAGGAAGGAGTTTGCCAAGATGAAGGAGCAATAATTTGTTTTTGCGCTTTCAAGATATTCCAATCAATTTTCAGACCATCAACCGTTAAGTCAGGTTCTAAAGAAGCCATAATCTGTGCTATTGAAATAACAGCACAACCAGCAGGGACAGCCTCGTAAGTAGGTGAGCCTGTATCATAAAGATCACAATTTTCTTTCTGTAGCAAATCATTATATGGTGCGTCTTGATTCCACTCTGTACTACTACAGTACAGACCAGCAAAACCTATCGGATTTCCAATAGGAAATGTTGGTTCAGAACGGATAGAATCTCATCCTTTACTATAATTATATCTTTAATCTCATCATACCTCACAGCCTTCACGTTTAAAGTTTTTGCTGTTTTCGCTAATGTTTTAGCTCTCAGTTCTGATTTTACCTTTTCATAATATTTGGCATCTTCCAACAGACTCAATTCTGATAAATAGAGCATAGACTTAGAATCTACATATTTAACAGAGTCTTTTAAATCTGTTTTAGGCAAATAAGCCATTATCTTTTGCAAAACGTTCATCAGCAGGAACATAAGCCACACCTTTCCCATCATCACTTAAAAATTCAATTTTATAAACAGGAATAGTAGTAAGATTAGTTGAACCGACTCTTGTTTTTAATCCAGAAGAACTAGATACATTATATGTAGAAATAGCCATAATTTTTACATTATTATTTCTAGTCTGTAATCCTGTTGGATTAAAGTCCAAAACAAGTTGCTTAGCCTCTTCTGAAGTAATTATTCCAGGATTATCATAAGCAATGCTAATATACTCATCTGAAGATAATAAAATTTTAGAATCATTCAGATTATCTTGCATACCTAGTTCATTACTACATGAAGTAAATAAAGCAAGGATAACTAACAAAAAATAGTATTTCAATTTCATAAGTTATATAATTTATGGATTTTGCTTTATTGTATATGTGCTCATTGATGAGCCAATATAAGAAAGCCATAAGATTATCTCCCTAATATCACCAGATGTATTTTCGTCTACAATTACTGTCATCACCGAATCCTCCTGTTCTTTTTTATTGAAAACCAATCTTCTTCAAGCAAAAAAGTATGGGTCATTTTTACATTGAGAGCAATAGAATCCTTATTCACAACAGTCCCAGCAGCATGCAATCTCCATCCTTCCGCAGGAGTCATAATAATAAAAAGCAGTATCACCTTTATTATCTAATAATGGAGGCTCTGATATCCTGTGGGGAAAATCATTGATATATATTTCATCATCTTCTGCATCATTACAACTAACAATAGCAAGAAGAAAAATCAGAATAATATACTTCATTCTTTTACAATATAATATCACAGATCATATTAAAGCCTGTGTTTAATTCATAGCCTCCAGCTTCAAAAGATATCGACATATCTTTATTAACTAAATAGAAGCCATCATAAGACCCAGCCCATCCCATATTCGCACGGAAATAAAAATCAAAGTTTTTAACCAAATATCTCGTTTGAGGTCTCCAATAAGCAAATCCATCTATCACAAAAGCATGAGAAGCTTTTTAGAAGCATCTGAAACGCCAACCCATACCAGTTTAGCTTTCTGTAAAGACAAAAATGCAGCATTACCATCCCAACCATTTATCAAATCTCCTGTTGTAAAATATCTTCTAAGAAAATCCCTAGTTTGAGGTCCAGATGTACCAGAACCTGTTACCCAATTTGTTGTTTTGTCATATTCTGGATGAGTACCAGAAAGGTCATAAATATGTTTAAATAATTTAGCAACCATAGTTCTAACAATCTCAGGTGATCCCTGATTTGGCTTCCAGGGTAGCGGCATTAGTATCTGCGGCTGTGCTTTCAATGCTTCCCAATCTATTTTTATACCATCGATAGTTAAGTTTGGTTCAAGTGAAGCCATAATTTGTGCCATGGCAACAACCGAACAACCCGCAGGAACAGCTTTATATACAGGTTCCTTCCCAACATTTGGTGCACAATATGCTTTTCTCTAATAAATCATTATATACAGGTTCTTGATCCCAATTTGTCGCCATACAAAAAAACCAGCCCACCCAATAGCATTGCCAGCAGGATCTTGAGGGGTTGCACGTGAATCTAGACAATCCTCGACAAGAATCCTATCTTTGATCTCATTAAAATTTACGGCTGCAACATTGAGCTCTTTCGATATTCTTTTTAATGTTTCATCTCTAAATTCCAATTTCATTTTTTCATAATGTTTGGCCTCCTCTAACAAGCTTTGTTCTGACAAACCAAGCATAGCCTTCGCACCAATAATTTTAGCTGTATCCTCAAGATTTACCTTGGGCAAATAAGCCATAACCTTTGCCACACGCTCATCAGCAGAAACATAAGCAAGTCCTTTCCCTGCATCACTGACTATTTCCATTTCATAGACAGGAAGAAGAATTGATTTGTCTGTAACCGATCTTGTTACCGCATTGCTGCCCTTTTCTTCAATATTAAAAGAAGAGCGAAACTTCACAACAATATTTTCATTACCTCTCGTCTGCACTCTGTTAACCCCAAAATCTAATACAAGTTGCTTTGCCTCATCAGGAGTTATTACTCTTGGATTATCATAAGCAATACTAATGTATTCATCCGGAGATAATACAATTGAGTTAGATTCTATCGGCTTATTATGTAAATCCAAACCTTCTTCATCATTACATGAAGCTAATAACGACAATACGAAAAACAAAAAATAATACTTTAATTTCATAATAAATATTTTTAAGTTTCAATTGAATATGTAATCTGTACAATAATAAATCAATGTTATCTTTTTCTTATATCAGGTATAACACTTAATTGCGTATCCCAATAGGTATTACCACCAGTCTCAAATGAAATGCTTCCATCATTGTTTACCAAATAATAACCATCAGAATTACCTGTCTTTCCAAAATTACAATGAAAATATGCATTACTGCTAGAAGATTCGTTCTTTGTCATTGCATAACCATCCACTATAAAAGCACTTCCATTACATTCTACCAAAACAGGACATATTTTAATAACAGAATTTTTTAACTGTTTCTATACTCCATTTTTGAATATTACCACAATTGGTTATTCCACTTCCTGAATTTAGATATTTATACACATTAGATAATGGAGTTGATATTGCAGTAATGCAAGACACTAATTTAGATTCTGAGTCCGGCCATACATCAGTATAGGCAGTTCCCCAAACTGGAGAAGAAGATGTACTATCATATACATATTTAAATAAAGATGCAACCATATTCCATTTCTCATAAGGATCATCATAACTAATACTTTTACTTTCTTTTAAATAACTCCAGTCCATTGATATCCCTTCACAAGTTAATTCAGGCTCTAAGGAGGCCATAATTTGGGCTATTGCAGTGTTAGTAAGTCCTACTGGGCGTCTTTCCCATGTACATATTTTACGAGAAATATCCATAGGTATTTCAACCCAAGTATTTACAAACTTCCAACTATATGGTTCTTTCTGTCCCCATTCTGTAGTACAGAAAGGTTCAATCATCATCCAAACCTGGCCATCTAAATCAGTAATAGGCCTAGAGCGTGTAATTGCCTCACTATTATTGGCTATTTCGTCTAATAATGCATTCTTCGACATTTGAATCATAGCGTTTGCTCCTATCTGCGTTGCAAAATGGAGTCATTATAGGAAGGTATATACGCCAATACCTTTGGGAATTTTCTATCACCAGATACAATAGCTTTCCCTTGTTCAGAGCTATTCCTTATTTCAACTTCATAAACTAAAGCTTTTACATCATTAGGCAACGAACGGTAATTTCTGAATTTCGAGACGATATTAAATATTTCTCACTAATAGCAAAAATTGGATTTTTCTGTTATTTCGCCTCTCGTATTTGTCTCAGATTTGATAGACTTTTGAAAGGATTCTACAATAGAAATAACTTCTTTTTCAGATAACGCATTAGATCTACTTGTTTAATTGCATTCCGTTCTGCATCTATTATATTCTCGTTACTACACGAGGCAATAATAATAAGCACGACTAACAAACTAAATTGTATAAATATTTTTCTCATAATACTATAGTTAATTAAAGTTCAAAATCCCCGATAAATCATAATCTTTAGACAAAAGTTCTAAGCGGTAAGCGACCCCTTCCTTCAAACTTAAATCTAAAGTAATTAAACTTATAGGACTAATAAAAAGTATTTAGATACACTGTCTTATTAGTATCCAAATTAACTACGGTAACTGTCACACTAGATACTTTTTGAAAGAAAGTCGATATACAATACATCATTATTTATAGATGCCTCCACTGGGTAGATAGCTGGTATTCGAGTCGTTTTGTTATCCAAAGCTCCCTTCCCTTTTAAAATTATTTTTCTAGAAAAATAACTCAATTCCATACTGTAACTTTTTATATTACAATTTGGAGAATTTCCTAGTATTAGATCCGAAAAGAAAATACTCAGGAATAATAAAAATAGTAGTTTTTTTTTTCATATACTGTTCATATTTGATGTTTAACGCTGCAAATATGAACAGTAAGTTTAAGAAAAGTATTACACCGTTATGTTAACGAATACAAAAAGCAGATCGTCAAATAATAATACCATTGCTGTCCCATTAAAATCTAAAAGAGATCTTTGAAATATTTGAAATTTAGTTAGTTACAGCGATTTTCCGAGCGAACGGACTTGAATTTGTAGCTTTGCATCAGATTAATCCGATGGCATATGTTCCAAGACAAATACGTTTTCGCTCAATTGGCTTCATTTCTGAATCGAAGTAAGTTTAACCGCATAGTCACCAAGTATGATGGTGATAAATATGTGAAGCACTTCACCTGCTGGAATCAACTACTTGCTTTGATGTTTGGTCAACTTTCTAATCGTGAAAGTCTGCGAGATTTGATAGTTGCTCTTGAAGCTCATCATTCCAAATGTTATCATTTAGGAATGGGTAAAATGTATCAAAGTCATCGCTGGCAAGAGCAAATCAAGATAGAGACTATCACATCTTTGAAGAATATGCTTACTACCTGGTTAGCGAAGCACGACAAAAGTGTGCTAATCATATTTTCAAACTTGGCGGTAACGTTTATGCTTTCGATTCGACAACTATTGACCTGTGCCTTTCAGTCTTTTGGTGGGCAAAATTCCGCAAAAAAGAAAGGTGGTATCAAAGTGCATACATTATATGATGTGGAAACACAGATTCCTGCATTCTTTCATATCACGGAAGCATCCGTACACGATTCTAAAGTTATGATTGAAATTCCTTATGAACCAAGCTCTTATTACATCTTTGACCGCGGTTATAACAACTTCAAAATGCTGTATAAAATTCATCAAATTGAAGCCTACTTTGTTGTCAGAGCAAAAAAGAATCTTCAATACAAATCCATCCAATGGAAACGTAGACTGCCTAAGAATGTGCTTTCAGACGCAAGTGTACTTCTGACAGGATTCTATCCTAAACAATATTACCCAAAGCCACTTAGACTGGTTAAATATTGGGATGAAGAACAAGAACGAGAATTTACATTCATAACCAATGCGATGCATATATCTGCGCTTCAAGTTGCTGAACTTTATAAAAATCGCTGGCAGGTAGAGCTGTTTTTCAAATGGCTCAAGCAGCACCTTAAAATCAAAAGATTTTGGGGAACTACAGAGAATGCTGTTCGAATACAGATATATGCTGCTATATGCGCTTACTGTTTGGTGGCAATCATTCAACACGATATGCAACTGGACAGAAGTACATATGAAGTGTTACAAATACTGAGCATCTCATTGACTGATAAACTCATCTGAGAGACCTCTTTGATAAAACTAAATTTCAAAATGACAAAGAACGATTGCTGTATTTCTTTTATTTCTATATTTTTTTCTCTAACTCTTTCTTGATAGTCTCTATACTTTTATACAATAATTGTCGTTTATTGACTAATTGTGCCATTTCTTCCTTCCTTTTTCTACGCCTTTGCAAAAAAGAAACAAATCGTAATAATAAACAATAGGACAAGTAACAATAGACAAAAACGATACTGAGTCAAAAATGATTCATAGCGTTCCGTTGATTGATGATATAACACATCCTTCAAAGAAGAAACTACCTCAACCGGTTGCTCGACCAATTTCATGGAATCTTATATATAGCATATAAAGTTTCGTATTCAATGCTTCATTTTTTCCCCAACTTCGTTGCCATTTCTGATAATTTCATATATGCATTTGTTTTTGCATAATAATTATCAGAAGATATACCTCTATTCAAATAAACAGAGGCTGAATCATATTGTTCCAATTGCAAATAAGCACTCCCAATAACTAGATAGTAACCATATCTTTCAGAACTGTCTAACACCAATCGCATACCTTTATTTGCAAACAATATAGCTTCGCGTGATTTCCCTTGATATTCTAGAAGATAACTAAGAGAACTAAACACAAGCTCCTTAATATGTTGTTTATCTGTATCTTTTATTAGCTTTAGGGCTCGTTTTAAATATTTTTCTGCATCTGTATAATATTCTTCTCCTCGCTCCATGCAAATATCTGCACAACTTACTAGCACTACGGCTAAACGCAATGAATCATGATGTGTTTCTGCCAATTCAATAGTCTGTCTATAAAGAGAATCAGCCTCTTCCTGCAATCCATGCTGCCAAAACAATAAACCCAAATTACTTTTCAATAGAATATTCAAATCATAATTATCCACTTTCTCAGCTAAAGGCATTGCCACCAAAAATTCACGTACAGTTCCTTCAATATCACCTCTGTCTTGACAAACTCGTCCAAGATAATAATGAGCTTTTGCCCGTAGGGTAATATCATCGGAAGTATCATAATAATCTACAGCGACACGAATTAACGAATCATCCGTATGAGTAATATAGTTCTTATCTTTGGCTTGTGTTAACAATAGGGCATACTTAGCTCTAGACTGTATAGTAGACAACTCTGCAAGATTCACACCTTCCAATATACTCAATGCACTATCTGCACATCCAACTTCTATCAAAGAATCTGCATGCAATAAAGAAGGAATTACCCTATCTGTGGGAGAAAGGCAAGATGTTAAAAACAGGAAGATGATTCCATAGACATAGTTTACATTCATCACTTTTAATAGATTTCGAATAAGTTTTGTTTGAGAGCAGAAGCAAAAGTAAAAGAATTATAATATATTTGCAACTTAAACCTAAAAATGTTTAACCAAGAATGGCAGAATCTACGATTATTACCGGTCAGTTTGTTCGAATCAGCCAAACGCCCGCCAGTATCGGCGAACGATTGCTGGCTTTGGCCATCGATTATTCCCTGATTGTGATTTATCTATATTCTGTGACGACTCATTGTTAAACTGCATTTATCCTCCGGAGTCGGTACGGTCTTTATTCTGTGCCTCGTCTATTTGCCTGTACTTCTTTACTCGTTCCTCTGCGAAATGTTCAACCACGGGCAGAGTTTTGGAAAACGTCTGATGAATATACGCGTCGTAAAATCAGACGGTTCTACTCCCAGCATCAGTGCTTATCTGCTGCGCTGGCTTCTCTTCATCATTGACGGTCCCGGCACGGAGGTTTAGGACTTTTAGTCGTTCTGCTGACTAAAAACAGTCAGCGGCTGGGTGATTTAGCAGCCGGAACGATGGTGATCAAAGAAAAGAATTATCGCAAGATACACGTCAGCCTTGATGAATTTGATTACCTGACCAAGAATTATCATCCGACGTATCCACAATCTGCCGATTTATCATTGGAACAGGTGAACGTAATCACCCGAACGCTGGAATCCGGTGAAAAGGATCGGGTAAGGCGCGTTACGTTACTCGCCAAAAGGTGCAGGAAATCTTATCTGTTACTCCACGAGAGAATAATCAGGAGAAGTTTCTTCAAACGGTACTTCGGGATTATCAGTATTATGCGTTGGAGGAAATCTAAAATAAGAACTCACACAACACGTATATACACTACCGTCTTCCCATTTCCATATTTCTGAATAATTCCTTTTTCTATGAAAAGATTCAATTGATGCAAAGCCTGTAATCTACTCATCCCGGTAATAGCACAATAATCTGCCCGATTGATACAAGGATGTTTCTCTAAAAAGTCCTGCAATTTTTTCAAGCACTCGTCTTCGGATATTTTCGCATTGGAACGTGTCGGGGAAGATATTCGTTCTAGATCCATTTTAGAGTTCAGTTCTCTCTTATATGTTTGTTTTACCTTCAGCTTAATATTTTTCAGGCGAATAGATGGAGAGCGTACTTCTTTTCTGTCAATAATCTCTTTTTCCAAAGAAAGGGTCAAAGAAAAATGCCCTAAATCTCCAAATTCCACAATATATCCTCTGGACAGCAGTGTCTGTAACTCATCGGTGATAGCCTCTACCGCTCCAACTAATTGCGCATGGGGAATATGATGCATCATGGACACCCGCTCCACAAATTCTTTGGTTGTATATGTTCCGCTTGGCACTACCCGTGCGTGTAGCAACTTCTGTTCTTCAGCATCCTCTTGTTTGGGATTTTCATAAAGGTCGTAATAAATGCTCATAAGAATAATTTTATGTTTGGCTGTTAATAACTTAATGGTTTCTATTTAAGTAATTAGTTGTTTGTTGGCTACATTCTTTCGTATTACTTAAGTGAGACGAATAGATTACTTAAGTAAGACAATTATATCACTTAAGTAATTTGATTATCTTACTTAAGTGATACGCAATAAAACAACGAACAAAGATACTAAAAATCCGAAAGCCCCGAAACTATTTTCCGCATGAGTTTTAATAAGCGATAGAATAAGATTGCCATATTGCATAAACTGTATTCTCAACTGTTTTCACTAACTTTGCAAAAAATGAATGACAGGTATCCCTACACATAAAGCTGTTCAACAATCTGATTTTGGAATATTTGCAAAGGAAGTATCTCCCTTTTCCCCGAATCGGACGATTAATTACGTACACCGAGATGATTATTACATTTTGGGCGTAGTGAAAAGCGGTACGTGTCATGTAAGCATCGATTTCAAAGAGTATGTTTTCTCGGCAGGTGACGTTGTCTGTACCCAGCCCAACCAAGTTCACCATATCATTGATACAGGAAACGCAGACGTTCTTCTTCTTTTTATAGACGGGTGTTTATAGATACTCCAACCAAGCAAATCATTGCCGAATATGTATTATCGCCCGTACCGTTTAAGATAAACGACATACAATATACTGATTTGGGCCAATTATTCTCCATGATTCTGCGAAGAATGAACGGGGGGACCTGATTGCAAATCGAAAGCCGTCATACAGAATTTATCATGTGCCATTGTCGGCATCATTACAGACAACATTCAGAAGTATATAGGACAAAACCACAGAACAGAAGGCATATTGAAATCACATTAGCGCTCAAAGCACTGTTTTCAGAAGAAAAACAACTAAACAGAAGTGTATCTTATTATGCGGAAGCATTACACATCTCACCGGTATACCTGAATGAAGTGGTTAAAAATGTCACAGGCGAAAGTGTGAGCAAATATATTCAGAATGAATTAATATTGAGAGCCAAGCGAATGCTGGTATACACTTCCTTAAACGTAAGAGATTTCCATTGACTTGGGAATGAGGATTATGCATACTTCACCCGATTGTTCACCAAAGCGGTAGGCGTCAACCCGACCTCCTATCGAAAGAAATACCTTGAATAGTACAACTTTAACCTCACATCGTCTATTTCACTATTAATCAGTTCGTTGTAATTTTGCCATCAAAAGATGAGCAGAAACAGATTTATTTATCTCACAGATTTAATGTTAGTTCCCATATTCATTTTGTCGTTTTACACAGGCGTCGAATTACATATCGCAGGACAGGGTGACAACCATGAAATATGGCATAACTGGGCCGTGTTCCATGTTAATGCCAGCCTGCTATTCATCATATTGGGAATAGTTCATGTCAAAAAGCCATTGGGGATGGTATAAAGGCTTGAAAACAATCGGCTGCAAAGGCAAAAAGAAAAGTCGTGTTATCCTTGTCTGTTGTTTTTCTTATTGGTCATTATTACAGGACTATCACTGTTCGGTATTGAAGGAGCCAATTCTCCGATGGGATTACTGCATTACCAAATCGGTATTCTCACAGGAGTTCTGAGCGTTTGTCATATAGCAAAGAGAAAACAGTTTTTATTCAAGGGATTTGCAGCGAATGTACTTGGCAGGAAATACCGGAGAGCGAAAGCATAAGGATGGAAAAAGAAATAGCCTGAAAGACGCGAATCTTTCAGGCTATATTCCTTTCATTTATCTACAGTGGTGACTAGCGACAATTAGTCCACCTGCCCCAGAGAGTTTCCATATTCCATTTCTCCCTGAACCACAAAAAGGATTTCTTCGGGATCATATTCTCCCATTTCGTCCTTCTTGGCTTCTTTCACGATGTAAGCTACGACCTCTTCCAAGTCAATGTTTACGTAGCCGTCGTTATCGGGCTGAGCGTCGAGAATGCCACTTTCTGAATAGTACTCGTCTATCAGATCGAGAAAATAGTACAGTTCATCGTCCTCGAACTTCTCTTTCAGTTCCTGAGGCAGATAGTTCTTGATAAACTCGACGGTCTTTTTCGTCATCGGCATCTTCTAATAAAAAATCATCTTCCAGTCCCATGGTTGTAAGTATTAAGTAATAAGTATTAAATATTAGACAAAGTCTAGAGAAGGTTCTTCACTTTTTTCCACGAATACCGGTTTGGCGACTGCGCCTACCTGCTTGTCTACAATCTCACCATTCTTGAAGAACAAAACAGTAGGAATGTTGCGGATACCGTATTCGGCAGCCACATCGCTGTTATCATCCTGCCGCCACTGTTTAGGCTGGCAGCGCGCCTTTATATAAAGGAAGGTACGCTCGCCCAGGTATCCCTGGTAAGTCACCCAGTCGTTTCCGAAGAAAGGCAACTCTGCCGACCCGGAATAGTCCTCTATCTTGGCAATGCCATAAGGATTGCCGTTTTTACTGATGCCCCGGCGGACGGAAGTAACGATGCCCCCCATAGTTATTTCACGTCCCACAAGGGCGGTCTTGTCCTCCAGTTCCGCCATGTGTGTGTTACAAACATATTCCAGCACCACGGCATATTCATCCAAGGGATGAGCGGAGAGATAAATGCCTACCAAATCCCGCTCCTTGTTCAACCGGTCGAGATCACTCCAACGTTCTGCCTGCGGAATTTCGGGAGTGGCTATGTCCACTACATTTTCTCCGCCGAACAGGGAGTTGACCGCTGCCGCCTTATCTGCCTGATAACGGTTGCCATAGCGCACCAATGTCTCAATAAAGACTTCATTCTTGGTATTGACGGCAAAATACTGTTCGCGCTTCAGCTCAGGAAAACTGTCAAAACCACCGGCAAGGGCAAGGCATTCCAAGTTCTTCTTGTTGCAGGCATTCAGATTGACGCGCTGCACAAAATCGAAAATACCGGTATAAGGCCCGTTCTTCGCACGCTCTTCCATGATACTTTGCACAGCACCCTCACCTACTCCCTTTCACGGCACCCAATCCGAAACGGATATTACCTTCGGGGTTCACGGTAAACTTCAGGTTCGATTCGTTCACGTCGGGTCCAAGCACTTTGATGCCCATGGACTTACATTCGTCCATGAGCTTGGTTATCGTCGTTATATCGGACAAGCTTCGGCTCATTACGGCAGCCATGTACTCTGCCGGATAATTGGCTTTCAGGAACGCCGTCTGATAAGCAACCCATGAATAGCAGGTGGCATGAGATTTATTGAAAGCATAGGATGCAAACTTCTCCCAGTCCGCCCAAATCTTTTCGAGCACCTTCGCATCGTGTCCGTTCTTCTGTCCGCCAGCAATGAACTTCGGCTTCATATGGTCCAGCTTGTCGCGCAGTTTCTTACCCATTGCCTTACGCAAGGCATCGGACTCACCACGGGTAAAGTCTGCCAACAAACGGGACAGAAGCATCACCTGCTCCTGATAGACGGTAATGCCGTAGGTATCTTTCAGATATTTCTCCATGATGGGAATATCATACTCGATAGGCTTGCGTCCCCATTTACGGTCGATGAAGTCAGGGATATAGTCCATAGGTCCCGGACGATAAAGAGCATTCATGGCAATCAGGTCCTCGAAAGTACTTGGCTGCAACTCGCGCAGGTATTTCTGCATGCCGGCGGACTCGAACTGGAAGGTACCGATAGTCCGTCCGTCGCAGTATAATTTATAGGTAGCGGGGTCTTTAATGGAAATCTTGTCGATATCCAACGACAGTCCCCGGTGTAAACGTACATTTTCAACGGCTTCCTTGATAATGGAAAGGGTCTTCAGTCCCAGGAAGTCCATTTTAATCAATCCGGTATCTTCAATGACCGAACCCTCGTACTGGGTAACGAGCATCTTCTCTCCCGTTTCCTTATCATCTGCCGTGCTCACAGGAACCCAGTCGGTGATGTCGTCACGACAGATAATCGTACCGCAAGCATGCACACCCGTACCTCGCACGTTACCTTCCAGCATCTTGGCATACTTCAACGTATCGCGCACCAACGGGTCGGGCGATGCTTCCGCAGCCTGAAGCTCAGGTACATAAGCGATGGCATTGGGAAGATTCAGTTTCTTATCGGGAATTTTATCGGGAACTAATTTTGCCAGACGGTCGGATTCCGACAAAGGCAGCTTTTGTACACGGGCGACATCCTTGATGGCCAGTTTGGTTGCCATAGTACCATACGTGATGATATGCGCCACCTTCTCCTGACCATACTTTTCCGTTACCCAGCGCAATACTTCACCACGTCCGTCATCATCGAAGTCCACATCAATATCAGGCAAGGAAATACGGTCGGGATTAAGGAAA
>VOFD01001651.1_pt1 | contig 16269 bp, 15 predicted proteins | sample 5384101 | NCBI WGS metagenome assembly VOFD01 (sample SAMN12384723, study PRJNA508395) | human gut metagenome | isolation source: healthy gut C | host: Homo sapiens
GGAAGACCTGGGCCTGCCTTCGGGTACGACCGAAGCCTCCTTCGCCGGCTGCTATCCGGCACCCGAGTCGGCCGAAGGCTCCTGAATTCACCTTCGACCTCTCGACCGCCGCGGACAAGGACCTGTTGCTGGCTCCGGCTATGAAGGTCTCTAAGAGCGCCGACACGAAGGTGAATCTGGCGTTCAAGCACGCTATGCACAAGCTGGCGATCAACTACGCTTCGGACGGCACCTATACGCAGGAGCAGCTCGAAGCGGTGAAGACCACCTGCACGGCGAAGTCCTCCTGCGAGGTGGACATGGCTGCCGCGACGGTAAGCAAGACCGCCGACAAGACGGCTGCATTCGAAGCCGCGGGCAAGGCCGTCCGTTTCCTTCTCGTGCCGCAGACCTCGGAAGAGGTGACGCTCAAAAATCGAGATCGGAGGCAAGACCGTAGAGCACACGCTCGCCGGACTGAACGAGGTGTTGAAGAATGCGACGCAGGAGATTCCCGCCGCGCTCGATGGCGGCAAGTGCCTGACGCTGAACCTGACTTTCGGCAAGGACGGTATCGTCGTGGAAGGCTCCCAGATCGGCGGCTGGGAAGATCAGGGAACCGTCGACGGGGATATCTCCATGTAACGGACAGGAATCGGATAGACGAATTCAGACAGGCGGGCCGGAAGTTAAATTCCGGCCCCGCTTATTTGTTGAACTGTTCTTGACTGAAAAATGCAGATTTGAAAGAAATCGTCAATTTCGGCTTTATCGGCTTTAAAAGAATACGGCAGATAGCGATAAGAACCGTACAGCCGCTTCGGATCGCTGTATTTCGTAAATGTGACGAAAAAATTGGATATGGTAAAATAATTCCTAAATTTTATGAAAACCCCGATTTTTGAAGACGCGATAAAAAGGCTTACGCCTGAAATTGCTAAAAGAACGGTTTTATTTTCAGCCAGCCGAGTGAGCCGATGTCCGCCGTTGGCCGCAAATATGTCTGGCATATCGTGGACGACAACGTCGGCGGCGCCAGCGAAAAGTTCAAAGATATCCACCGGCGGACGCCAGGCCGTTTCCCGCGAGGCCTCGCCGAGTTCATCACCAGAGCCTTCGAGGAAGATATGGCCATCGGACTGGACATGCCTCCGCAGGAAAAATATACCACCAGCACGTCGTCTGGGGTGCGGACTACGACGACGAGGGATATGTCAAAGGAGTCTACTATGTGAATCCGAACGATTTCAGTCAACATTCCGGAACGGCAGGCGGCGAGCACATCGGCCTCCTACATGGAGATCGGCTGTCTGGAAGACGGAGGCACGTATACCGAAAGCAGCGTGCCGGGCAGCTATATGCCGATTCAGCGGATCGAGGTCTGCACCATAGGTCAGGACGCCTGAGAGGTGTATTTCCGCAGCCATTCCGAGAAGTAATGCGGCCTCGCACGTAGCGAAAATGCCTGCCGGGAAGACTTCTTCCCGGCAGGCATTTCCGTTGTCCGCCTATACCGCGGGGGGCCTTCCCGACGTCTCCCCCTCCCTGAAACGCTGTTTCGGGGGCCGCTTCTGACCTTCGGCCGATTGTTTTTTTGCAGACGGTTATATAAATTGTCGTATTTCAAATTCCTTTCAAAATCGAGGGGCAATATTTGCAGCGAGAGATTGTCTAACTAAATAAACAAAAGAACGATGAAAAAGACATTTTTGACCCTGTTCCTTATGACGACGATGTTTGAGCGGCGTATGCCGACGGCCGCGAAAAGCCCACGAGCGTGGACAAGCTCCCCGCAGGCGGCGCAGGAGTTCCTCTCCGCGCATTTCAAGGATCTCACGGTGGCATATGCCGTCGAGGAGCAGAAATACACGGGCAAGGAGTACGAGGTGGTTCCTAACCGACCGTACGGAGATCGAATTCCGCAGCGACGGGCAGTGGGAAAGCGTCGGGCGCAAATACAGCCCTGTTCCTGCATCCATCGTCCCGCAGCCTATCCAAACCTTCGTTTCCGGAAGCAACTATCCCGGGCAGTTCATCCGTCAGATCGACCGCAACGCCTACACGTGGGAGGTGGAGTTGTCGAACGGTTTGGAGATCAAATTCGACAATCAATTCAACGTTATAGACATCGACGATTGAGCATCGAATACACGAATCGAGTCATCGTGATAGCGGCCTTCGGCAGCGGTGTCGTCGGTCATGGGCTGCGATGGACGAAGACGGTAGGATGTACTCCGCACTGAGTACAACCGCTGAATGAAAAATCCGTTTTAGATTCGTTGATGAGGGCCGCCGGGAGAGTTTTCGGATTCTTCCGGCGTTTTTTGATTTTGCAGACCGGAATACGGTCTGTCCTATGGAAAACGACTTATCATATTGCTTGTTCGGGTTTGCATTTGCAATTCGTGGGTTCAAGGCCCCTTGTAAGGAACGCACCGAAAGGCGGCGCATCGAGCGCTACGACCTCGGGTATCGGGAAAACGCTGTCTTTCTGACAATAGACAGTGCGGTCGCATCATGCAATCAGCGGATGTACTTCGGCATGTAAAAATCCATCCCGGCTGAGAGAACCGCAGCCGGGATGTGTCTGTTCGGTAATCCACAGGAGGGTTCTATCAGTCAGAATCCTACCGGTAGTTTCGCCGGAAACCGGCGGTGGCGTACCGTAATCGACTAAAAAGACGAAACCGAGTTTTTGCCATTCGGCCTTGCTAGGAAACAGGCTGCCCGCTTCGGAATTGGAGCGACGGAATGAATCTTTCGAACTCAGGGGCCGTCTCCCCGTTAAAAGACAGGTTACGGCGCCTTTTTTTCTCGAAGGCCGTCTTTTTTTTCTTCAACCACAAATAATATCCGCTCAGAGGCAGGATTCCGCCGATGAAGGCCGCCAGAAAGTAGAGCGCCTTGGTCGTCATGCCGCCCCAGGAGCCGGTGTGGAAGGCATAGAACCATCCCTTCATTTTCTGTGCTCTGGGAATATCGTCGTAAGCCGTTACAGACGTGATCTCCCCCGTTCGAGCGTCGAATGCCGCCGTATCGCTGCTGCGCATATTGCCGGGCTTGTTTACCTGTGCCTTCCCTGCCGTCAGCGAGATGGAGGCGTACGAGGAATAACGGACTTGCAGTTCGGATACCACGGCGTCCCATACCGCATAATCGAACTCCGGCTTTTTATCCTGTTTCTCCTTGCCCCGCTGTTGCGGAGCGGACATGGCGGGACGGGCCGTCGACACCCCGAACAGACCGTAAGCCGCCGTGCGATACCATTGGAACGACCAGGTAAGTCCGGTCAGGGCCATGACCAGCAGAAACAGGGTGGCATATATGCCCAGCGAAACATGGCTGTCGTACCAGAAGCGCCGCCATCCCTTCGTACACGACACGAGCAGGCGGTTCTTCAATGCCTTGCGGGTACGCGGAACCCATATCGCGACGCCGGAGACGAGGATGACAACCATGTGGGTTACACCTTCGGCACGGGCTTCGGCGTGGGCGTCGTGATCGACAATCAACTCAACCGCGGCGACAACTCGTGCGTCGAGACCTTCTGCCTGCGGCACAAGAAGATGCCGGAGATCATCGTCGAGGACGGAGTGGCCGTGCGTGCCGTGAAGCGCGTCTACGGCGAACTGTCGGGCGATCCGAATCACGGACTGGAACCCAGGGAGATATGCGACATCGCCGACGGCAAGCGCCCGGGGAACGTCGGGGCGGCGCGTCAGGCTTTCGCCGAAATGGGCGAGATCGCCGGCGACGCCATGGCCGCGGCCGTGACGCTCATCGACGGTCTGATCGTCATCGGCGGCGGCATCACGGCGGCCCGCAAATGGATCATGCCGAGCCTGCTGAGAAAGAACTCCGCTCGAAGATGCACACCCTCTCGGGCGACGAACTGAACCGCGTGCAGATGAAGGTCTACGATCTGGACGACGACGCGGAGTTCCGGGAGTTCGCCAAAGGCAGCATGCAGCCCCTGAAGGTCTACGGCACGGACCGCTACGTGGCCTACGACCCGCAGAAACGCATCGGCATCACGATTTCGAAGCTCGGCGCCAGCCAGGCCATCTCGGTCGGTGCATACGCTTTTGCTTTAAGTCAATTGGACTGTAATGATAATAGACAATGAGGGCTTTTAAATTTACCCCGCTCCTCAAAAGCATGATCTGGGGCGGGAACAGGATCGCATCCTATAAGGGTATTGCCGTCGACCGGTCCGATATCGGCGAGAGCTGGGAATTGTCGGGTGTGAAAGGCGATGAATCGGTCGTCGCTGAGGGGGAATATGCCGGCATGACCCTGCCGGAACTTATCGGGCAACTCAAAGGGGAGCTGGTCGGGCATGCCGTCTACGAACGGCATGGTACGGAATTTCCGCTGCTGGTGAAATTCATCGACGCCCGTCAGGACCTTTCGATCCAGGTGCACCCCAATGACGTACTGGCTCGGATGCGGCATGGCAAGAACGGCAAGACGGAGATGTGGTATGTCGTGGCGGCGGATCGGGGGGCGCATCTGAAATCGGGTTTCTCGGAACAACTCACTCCTGCGGAGTATGAACGGAAGGTCGCAGACCATACGCTGACCGATGCCCTGTGCGACTATTCCGTCGCTGCGGGCGATCTGTTTTTCCTGCCTGCCGGCCGTGTTCATGCTATCTGCGCCGGAACGTTCGTGGCGGAGATCCAGCAGACTTCGGACGTCACGTATCGTATCTACGACTACGGCCGTACGGGGGCGGACGGGAAACCGCGCGAACTGCACACCGAGCTGGCGAAGGACGCTATCGACTACACCGTGCTGCCCGACTATCGCTCCCATTATGTCGCGGCGAAAAACAGGGAGGTGCCGTTGGTATCGTGTCCCTATTTCGTAACTTCGCTTTACGATCTCGATCGGGCATTTGTCCGTGATCTTTCGGAGCTCGACTCCTTCCTGATCGTCATGTGCCTTGAAGGAAGCGGGGCGCTCTGCGACGATGAAGGGAACGAGATGCCGATCCGTCAGGGAGAGACGCTGCTCGTTCCGGCTTCGGCCCGGCTCCTGCGGCTCCTGCCCGATGAACATCTCAAACTGCTGACCGGTCATTTATGAATAAGCGAAAAAGAATCATCATCGCAGCGCTTCTGTTTACGGCGGGACTTGCCCGAGCCCAGACTCCTGCCGATAAGGTCGATCCTTTCATCGGCACGACCGACTTCGGCACGACCCACCCCGGGGCCCTGTGCCCGAACGGCATGATGGCGGTGGTTCCGTTCAACGTGATGGGTTCGGACACGAACGTCTACGACAAGGACGCCCGCTGGTGGTCGACGCCCTACGAGTACCATAACGAATTCTTCACGGGCTTCGCCCACGGAGCGCTGAGCGGCGTGGGATGTCCCGAGATGGGGTCGCTGCTGACGATGGCGACGAGCGGGCCGCTGACGGTGGATTATCGGGAGTACGGCACGGCCTACCGCGACGAGCGGGCTACGCCGGGCTATTATTCGGTGCGCCTCGACAAGTACGGTATTCTTGCCGAGGCGACGGCCACGGCGCGCACTTCGGCCGAGCGCTACACGTTTCCCGCCGGCAAGGGGCACATCCTGCTGAATCTGGGCGAGGGCCTCACGAACGAGTCGGGGGCGGCGGTGCGCCGCGTGAGCGCCACGGAGATCGAGGGCATGAAACTGCTGGGGACGTTCTGCTACAACCCGCAGAAGGTGTTTCCGGTGTATTTCGTGCTGCGCGTGACGAAAACCCCGTCGTCGTCGGGCTACTGGAAGAAACAGCGCCCGATGACGGGCGTCGAGGCGGAGTGGACGCCCGACAACGGCAGATACAAGCTCTATACGGAGTACGGCCGCGAACTGGCGGGCGACGACGTGGGCTACTGGTTCACGTTCGACGACCTGCGGGCTGGCGAACAGGTCGAGGTGCGCATGGGCATTTCCTATGTGAGCACGGAGAACGCCCGCCGGAACCTCGACGCCGAACAGCCCGCCGGAACGTCGTTCGACGCGATCCGCGTGGCGGCCCGCACGCGGTGGAACGACGACCTTTCGCGCATCCGCGTCGAGGGCGGCACGGCGGAGCAGCAGACCGTGTTTTATACGGCGCTGTACCATGCGCTGATCCACCCGAATCTCCTGAGCGATGTCAACGGGGAATACCCGCTGATGGAGCATTCGGGAGAGGTGGGGGTTACCGACGGCGAACGCTATACGGTCTTCTCGCTGTGGGACACCTACCGCAACGTGCACCAGCTGCTGACGCTGGTCTATCCCGAGCGGCAGGCGGACATGGTGCGCTCGATGATCGGCATGTACGAGGAGTGGGGGTGGATGCCCAAGTGGGAGCTGTACGGCCGCGAGACCTTCACGATGGAGGGCGACCCGGCCATTCCGGTCATCGTCGACACGTGGATGAAGGGGCTGCGCGACTTCGACGTCGCGACGGCCTACGAGGCGTTCCGCAAGTCGGCCACGACACCCGGAGCGCAGAACCGGCTGCGGCCGGACATCGACCCCTATGTCGAGCGGGGCTACATTCCGCTGGGTTTCTACGCCAAGGACCTCGCGGGCGATACCTCCGTGTCGCACGCGTTGGAGTACTACGTCGCCGACCATGCGCTGTCGCTTCTGGCCGACTCGCTCGGACACGGAGACGACGCGCGTCTGTTCCGCGACCGTTCGCTGGGGTACAGACACTACTACGACAGGGAGTTCGGGACGCTGCGGCCGATCAACGACGACGGGACGTTCCTCGAACCCTTCGACCCGAAGGCGGGCGAGAACTTCACGGCCGCGCCGGGATTCCACGAGGGGTCGGCCTGGAACTACACCTTCTTCGTGCCGCACGACGTGGAGGGGCTGGCGAAACTCATGGGAGGCCGGCGGAAGTTCGTCGACAAGCTCCAAATGGTCTTCGACGAGGGGCTGTACAACCCGGCGAACGAACCCGACATCGCCTACGCCTATCTATTCAGCCGCTTTCCGGGCGAGGAGTGGCGCACGCAGCGCGAGGTGCGCCGTCTGCTGGACACCTGCTTTACGACCGCCGCGGACGGCATTCCGGGCAACGACGACACGGGTACGATGTCGGCCTGGGCCGTCTTCTCGATGATGGGATTCTATCCGGACTGCCCGGGCGAGCCGTACTATACGCTGACGGCCCCCGTGTTCGACCGCGTGGAGATCGCGACGGAGCGGGGCCCGCTGGTGATCGAGGCCGAGCGGCCGGCGGACGGCGCCGGTTACATCGGCCGCATGACGCTCGGCGGCAGACCGCTCGGCAAGTACCGCCTCTCGCACGACGAACTGCTCGGGGGCGGACGACTGAAATTCGAATTGAAAAACGACAAATAACGCTTGACTATGAAACGGAGATACAGCTTTTTGCCGGCGGCGGCCCTGCTTCTCGCGGCGGCCTGCTCGCCTTCGCAGCCCGCTGCGGAGAGCGATTTCACCCGCTTCGTGGATCCGAAGATCGGCACGGGCGGCCACGGCCACGTTTTCGTCGGGGCGAACGTGCCGTTCGGCATGGTGCAGGTCGGCCCCACGAGCATTCCGCAGGAGTGGGACTGGGTTTCGGGGTACCACCGGTCGGATTCGACGGTGATCGGTTTCTCGCACACGCACCTCTCGGGCACGGGGATCGGCGATCTGTTCGACGTCACGGTGATGCCCGTCGTGGGCGAGGTGACCTATGCCCGCGGCACGGAGGACGATCCGTCGTCGGGACTCTGGTCCTATGCCGACCGCACGCGGGAGATCGTCCGGCCGGGCTACTACTCGGTTCCGCTGACGCGCTACGGCGTCACGGCCGAGATGACGGCCACGCCCCGCGTCGGACTGCATCGCTACACCTTCCCTGCGTCCGACGCCGCGGCCGTAGTCTTCGACTTGGAGAACGGCGGCTGCTGGGACAAGGCGACCGATACGGGCTTCTGCTTCTCGGACGACAGCACGCGCATCAGCGGATGGCGCTACTCGACGGGCTGGGCCAAAGACCAGCGGGTCTATTTCGCGGCGGAGTTCTCGAAACCCTTTGCAAAGTTCGAAACCGTCGGGGACGAATACGCCCGTGCGTCGTTCTCGACGACCGACGGCGAGCAGCTGCTCGTGAAGGTGGCCTTGTCGCCCGTGAGCGTCGAGGGCGCCGAGGCGAACCTCGCCGCGGAGCTCCCCGGATGGGATTTCGAGGCGACCGCGGCGGCGGCCGACAAGGCGTGGAACGACGAACTGTCGAAGGTGAAGATCGCGACGGAGGACGAGACGGCGAAGCGGATTTTCTACACGGCGCTGTATCACACGATGGTGGCGCCCTCCGTGTTCTGCGACGTGAACGGCGATTACCGCGGGTCGGATTATGAAATCCACCGTGCACCACCCGGCTTCACGAACTACACGACCTTCTCGCTGTGGGACACCTACCGCGCGGCGATGCCGCTGATGACGATCCTGCATCCGGAGCGGATGCCCGACATCGTGCGGACGATGCTGGCTATGGCCGACGAGCAGGGGCGCCTGCCGGTATGGCACCTGTGGGGCAACGAGACCGACTGCATGGTGGGCAACCCGGGGATTCCTGTTGTGGCGGACGCCATCGTGAAGGGCATCGAAGGATTCGACAGGGAGAAAGCTTTCGAGGCGATCAAAAAGACGGCCATGAACCCCGATCGGGGCAACGGCCTGCGGATGAAGTACGGCTACATCCCGTGCGACCTGTTCAACGAGGCGGTGGCCTACGACATGGAGTACGCCCTGGCCGACGGCGCCGCGGCACGGGCCGCCGAGGCGCTGGGCCGGACGGAGGAGGCGAACTACTTCACGGAACGCAGCCACTCTTACCGCAACTGCTTCGATCCGGCGACGCGCTTCATGCGGGGCCGTGACTCGAAGGGAGGCTGGCGCACGCCGTTCAACCCCTTCGCCTCGACGCACCGTGCCGACGACTACTGCGAGGGCAACGCATGGCAGTACACATGGCTCGTGCCGCACGACGTCGAGGGGCTCGTCGGGTGTTTCGGCGGCCGCGAGGAGATGCTCGGAAAGCTCGATTCGCTCTTCACGGTAAGTTCCGTTGTCGAGGGCGCCGAGACTTCGCCCGACATTTCGGGCCTTATCGGCCAGTACGCCCACGGCAACGAGCCGAGCCACCACGTGTTGTACCTCTATACGATGCTGGGGCAGCCGTGGAAGACGGCCGACAAGGTGCGCGAGGTACTGACGACGCTCTACCGCGCCGAACCCGACGGCCTTTCGGGCAATGAGGACGTGGGGCAGATGTCGGCATGGTACGTCCTCTCGTCGCTGGGCATGTACGAGGTCGAACCCGCCGGCGGACGCTACTGGTTCGGATCGCCCCTGTTCGATCGGGCCGAAGTGAAGGTTCCGGGCGGGACGTTTGCGGTCGTGGCCGAGAACAACTCCGCGGAGAACAAGTATATCCAGCGTATTTGGCTCAATGGTCAACCCTACACGAAGCCCTGGATCGGCCATGCCGACATGATGAAGGGCGGAGAGCTGCGCTTCGAGATGGGCGCTGAGCCGAAGGTGTGGTACTGTCCGGACGAGCCGGAAACCTATGCCGACCAGCGCCCGGCCGAAGAGAAGCGGCTTTTCAGATCGGAAGCCGTGGAGCAGGAGATCGCGCGCGTGTGCGGTCTTCTGACCAACGAACGCCTGCGATGGATGTTCGCAAACTGCTTCCCCAACACGCTCGACACCACGGTACACTACGGCGAGGACACAGCGGGAAATCCCGACACGTACGTCTACACGGGCGACATTGCGGCGATGTGGCTGCGCGATTCGGGAGCTCAGGTGTGGCCTTACGTGCAGCTGTGCGGTAAGGACGCGCAATTGCAGCGAATGATCGCGGGGGTTATCCGCCGCCAAATGAAACTCATCAATATCGACCCCTACGCCAACGCCTTCAACGTCGCGCCGACGGGCGTACACAACGAGACGGATTTCCCCGAGGCCGATCCGATGGTCTTCGAGCGCAAGTGGGAGATCGACTCCCACTGCTATCCCATCCGCCTGGCGCACCACTACTGGAAGACGACGGGCGATGCGTCGGTTTTCGACGCCGCGTGGGTCGATGCCATGCGGGCCGTTCTCCGCACGCTGCGCGAACAGCAGATGAAGGAGGGGCCCGGGGACTATATCTTCCTGCGCACGACCGACCGGCAGCTCGACACGCGCTGCAATGTGGGTCGCGGCAATCCGGTGAAATCCGTGGGGCTGATCGCCTCGGCGTTCCGGCCCTCGGACGATGCCACGACCTTCGGGTTCCTCGTACCTTCGAACTTTATGGCCGTCACGTCGCTGCGCAAAGCAGCCGAAATTCTGGCGACCGTAAACAATGAGAAGGAGCTCGCCGCGGAGTGTACGGCACTGGCCGACGAAGTGGCTGCGGCGCTGCAAAAATACGCCGTTGTCGAACATCCGGAGTTCGGGAAGATCTATGCTTTCGAGGTCGACGGTTTCGGCGGACGACAGCTGATGGACGACGCCAACGTACCGTCGCTGCTGGCGATGCCCTATCTGGGCGATGTGGAGCGCACGGACCCGATCTATGAAAATACCCGCCGCTTCGTGTGGAGCGACGGCAATCCTTACTTCTGGCGCGGTGCGGCGGGCGAGGGCATCGGAGGCCCCCATATCGGTGTGGAGATGATCTGGCCCATGAGCATCATGATGCGGGCCTTCACCTCCACCGACGACGAGGAAATCCGTGACTGCATCGTCTCGCTGATGACCACCGATGCCGGTACGGGCTTCATGCACGAGTCCTTCTCGCGCCACGACGCTGCGGATTACACCCGCGCGTGGTTCGCATGGCAGAACACGCTGTTCGGGGAGCTGATACTCAAACTGGTGAACGAAGGTAAAGCAGATTTGTTAAATTCCATCCGATAATGAAGAAATACGCATTCATCGTGCTGGCGGCCCTCGCTGCTGCCTGCGGTCATGTTCCTCACGACACCGGAACCGCGATTCGCCCCTCGGAATACGTCTCGACGCTGGTCGGCACCCAGTCGGACTATGCGCTCTCGACGGGCAACACCTATCCGGCCGTGGCCTTGCCGTGGGGAATGAATTTCTGGACGCCCCAGACGGGCCCGATGGGCGACGGGTGGGCCTACACCTACGGGCGCATACCATCCGGGGCTTCAAACAGACCCATCAACCCTCGCCGTAGATCAACGACTACGGGCAGTTTTCGCTGATGCCCGTGCGGGGCCGGGACAAACTCGGCGAGGAGTCGCGTCAGAGCTGGTTCTCGCACCAGTCGGAGACGGCGAAGCCCTACTATTACTCGGTCTACTTGGCCGACCACGACATCGTGGCCGAAATGACCCCGACGGAGCGCGCCGCCGTGATACGCTTCACGTTCCCCGAATCGACGGAATCGGGCGTGGTCATTGACGCCTTCGACCGCGGCTCGCGCGTGGAGATCGTCGACGCGCAGACCGTTGCCGGCTATACGACACGTAACAGCGGCGGCGTGCCCGAGAATTTCCGCAACTGGTTCGTCATCCGCTTCGACAAGCCCTTCGCGGCCGTCGAGCTGACCGATGCTCCCGCCTCCTATGAGGCGGGTAGCCGAGAGCTCTATCCCGAAGGCGGCAAAGCGGTCGAAGGTGACCACGCCGTGGCTAAGGTACACTTTTCGACGGTGCGTGGCGAGCAGGTGACGGCCCGCGTGGCCTCGTCGTTCATCTCCGCGGAGCAGGCCCTGCGAAACCTCGAAACGGAGCTGGGAACGGATGATTTCGAAACGGTGAAGGCCCGGGCACAGGAACGCTGGGACGACGTGCTGGGACGTATCGAAGTCACGGGAGGAACTACGGATCAGTACCGCACGTTTTACTCGTGCCTCTACCGTTCGACGCTTTTCCCGCGCAAATTCTACGAGATCGACGCTGCGGGCAAACCTGTGCATTACAGCCCTTACAACGGCGAGGTGCTGCCTGGCTACATGTATACCGACACGGGATTCTGGGACACGTTCCGGAGCCTGTTCCCCGCTGCTGAACCTCGTCTATCCGTCGGTCAACGCCGAGATTCAGGCAGGACTGGCCAATGCCTACCGCGAGAGCGGATTCCTGCCCGAATGGGCATCGCCCGGACATCGCAGCTGCATGGTCGGCAACAACTCCGCATCCGTAGTCGCGGATGCAATACTCAAAGGCGTGACACCCGAAGAGGATGTAGCAACCCTCTACGGGGCGATGCTCGCGGGACGCGACAAAGTACATCCTACGGTAAGCTCCACGGGACGCCTCGGGCACGAATACTATAACACGCTGGGCTATGTACCCTACGATGCAGGCATCAACGAGAATGTCGCACGAACGCTCGAATATGCCTACGACGACTGGTGTATCGCGCAGGTGGCGAAAAAGCTGGGCCGGACCGAAGATGCGGAGCGGCTGGAAAAGGCGTCGCAGAACTACAAAAACCTTTTCGATCCTGAAACCAAGTTGATGCGCGGCCGCAATGCCGACGGCACGTTCCAGTCGCCGTTCAGCCCATACAAGTGGGGCGACGCATATACGGAGGGTAACGCCTGGCACTACACATGGTCGGTTTTCCACGACGTCGAAGGGCTCGCCGAGCTGATGGGCGGCGGGAAGGAGTTCTTGAAGATGTTGGATTCGGTATTCGTCGTCCCGCCGATCTACGACGACAGCTACTACGGAGTCCGCATCCACGAAATAACCGAGATGCAGGTGGCGAACATGGGCAACTACGCGCACGGCAACCAGCCTGCGCAGCACATGATCTACCTCTACGATTATGTCGGACAACCCTGGAAGGCGCAGTATTGGGTACGAGAAGTTATGGACCGGCTCTACTCCGCCAAGCCCGACGGATACTGCGGCGACGAGGACAACGGGCAGACCTCGGCCTGGTACGTGTTCTCCGCCCTCGGGTTCTATCCCGTCTGTCCCGCATCGGACGAATATGCGGTGGGTTCGCCGCTCTTCAAAAAGCGCTCATCCACCTCGAAAACGGCAAGACCGTGGAGATCGAAGCTCCCGGGAACGGCCCCGAGAACCGTTATGTCGGAAAGATGACACTCGACGGAAAGACTCTCGAACGAACTTTCCTGAAATACGGCGAGCTGCTGAACGGAGCGAAGATCGCTTTCGAGATGCGGCCGGAACCGAACGACAGCCGCGGCGCGAAATCCGAAGACGCTCCCTATTCGATGAGCGATAGGGAATAAGGTCTTCAAAAGGCATATTCTTTTTCCGAGCCGGCCGTCCTGTCGAAGGACGGCTGGCTTTTTATAAACCGGACGACGATTATAATAAGCTGTGGGTATGCAGTACAGTCCCAACGGAAGAGAACGGTTGCATTTTCCGGATATGTTTTCTGCATTTGCAGTGGCATACTGAAAACACGGAACGTGTAAGTTTATTCTCGGTGTTCGATCGGGAAAATTCAACGGGAGAAGAGAATAAGCCGATATCTTCTCGCGTCGTATCCATCCGTGGATATGGGCGTGGGCTGTTGTTTGTTTTATCCCGAGACTGTTCCGGATTCCAGTACTTAAAATAAGCTTTTCGGCGCCATCGCTTCTCTATTTTTTTCGGGCCGTCGGGGTATGGACGGAACTTTTTCGAAGCCTATGGAAAAATTGGTTTTGCCGGCGTGCATCGTGCTGTGTGCAGGGAGTGTGTCGGCGCGGAATGCAGGGATCTATTGCTTCTTCGCCGACGGAGCGAACTCCGTCTATGAGGTCGAAAATCTCAGGGTCGCCATCAGTGTCGACGGCGGAAATCCTTGTCGGGTGGTGGCGAACAAGTTCTGTGACCGGACGTCGGACGCCTCCGATTTCATGGGAATCGGTTTCAGGTCTTGGAAGTTTGCCCGAGGGGCGGCCTTCTTCAAGTAGAAGAAAATTTTGAATGTACTTTTCGTAGGTAACCGATTGGGTTGTAAAACTACTGACTCCGCTGTTTGTCTTACTGGATCTTTATATTTAGTAAGAGAATTACGGATAAATCGTTGCCTGTCGGGATCGGAGGTTTTCAGGTTCAGCTACCTGTTCCGGAACCGGTTTTAGGCTGTTTTCAGCCATACCCTGAAAAAGAAAAAATCCTGCAAGTATTTGTCTTGCAGGATTTGTTGTTTTGTTGCCGCCTGTCGGCTCCAAACCTGGCGGAGAGGACGAGATTCGAACTCGTGGTGCCGGTTGCCCAGCACGTCGGTTTAGCAAACCGGTGGTTTCAGCCACTCACCCACCTCTCCGATTCTGTGGATGCGTGCCGCTGACTTTCAGCAAACGCGGAGCAAAAGTAAGTCAAAAATGCGGAATTACCAAATAAAATCGGTTTCTTTTTCTTCTGCGGGATTTTTTTGCATTCCGTTTCGCGGTCGAACCGCCCGCAGAAAGGACGACAGGATACCGTGTGCAGACCGGTACGGGGGGGCCTGCGCCGGTCTGCGACTGTATGGGCCGGTTAGGGCATCCACTCGACGATGCCCGTGAGCGGGTGTGTACGCCGCCACTCGGCGAAGGCGTCGTAGGTGCGCACGCCGTCGCGTAGCACGGCCACGTAGTATTCGATGCCGGCGATCTTCACGTCGTCGGGCGTGTCGTATTTGAGTTGCAGGATGGCGCGCCGCGTCACGGGTGTCAGCGCGGCGGCGATCCGGTCGGCCACATGTTCGAAATAACCGTCGTAGCGCGAACCCCGCACGATGTGGATCATGTCGAGCTGCCACTCGTCACCGTCGCGATCGCGGTACGTCGCGTGCCATTCGACGCACGCCTCGTCGGTTGCGAGCAGGTTGCGGCACTCGATGCGACCCACGGCCGGATCGGCTGCCAGCTGCGCCATTGCCGCGAAGCTCTCTTCCAGGCGCAGCGGCGACGAATAGATGTGGAAGTCGATGTCGCGGTGCTTCATCAGCAGGCCCGACCGCAGCGATCCGACCTGTCGCACCTCGGCGCCGACCGACCGCCATATCTCCGCGAGCCGCGAGTCGCGGATGACCTCTTCCGCCCGCAACCGGTTGCGGCGGGCGATCCGTTCGATGGTATCCATGATGTTTCGGGATGATTTCGAGGCGCGAAGATACGCAAGTTTTCCGGTTCCGCCGCATCCTCCGGTGCGATTTTGCGTGCGGGTGCCCGTTTTTCGCGCCATGCGGGACGTTCTGGCCGCGCCGCTGCGATTTTTGCCGTCCGGCGGCGCGGCGTTGTACGTTCTGCATTTTTTTTGTACATTTGCATGATATTTCCACAGGTATGTCAGAACAGGATAACATCATAAAAGAGATAGAAGGCCGGGAGTACAAGTACGGTTTCACCTCCGACATCGAGACCGAGACGATTCCGCGCGGCCTGAGCGAGGAGGTCGTGCGCCTGATCTCGGCCAAGAAGGGCGAACCGGAGTGGATGACCGAGTCGCGCCTGCGGGCCTACCGCCACTGGCTCAAGATGGAGCCGCCGACGTGGGCGCACCTCCGCATTCCGGAGATCGATTTCCAGGACATCATCTATTACGCTGCGCCCAGGGTGCGTCCCAAACTGGGCTCCATGGACGAGGTCGACCCCGAACTCAAACGCACGTTCGACAAACTGGGCATCCCCCTCGAAGAGCAGATGCGCTGGCGGGCGTGGCCGTCGACGCCGTCATGGACTCCGTGTCGGTCAAGACCACTTTCAAGGAGACGCTCTCCGAGAAGGGAATCATCTTCTGTTCGATCTCGGAGGCGATCCGCGACTATCCCGATCTCATCAAGAAATACCTGGGCAGCGTGGTGCCCTGCACCGACAACTACTATGCGGCGCTCAACGCGGCGGTCTTCTCCGACGGGTCGTTCTGCTACATTCCCAAAGGGGTGCGCTGTCCGATGGAGTTGTCGACCTACTTCCGCATCAATGCCGAGGGTACGGGACAGTTCGAACGCACGCTCATCGTCGCCGACGAAGGGGCCTACGTGAGTTATCTGGAAGGGTGTACCGCCCCGCGGCGCGACGAGAACCAGTTGCACGCCGCCGTGGTGGAGATCGTCGTCGAGCGCGACGCCGAGGTGAAATACTCGACCGTCCAGAACTGGTATCCGGGCGACAAGGAGGGGCGCGGCGGCATCTACAACTTCGTCACCAAGCGCGGACTGTGCCGCCAGAACGCCCCGCCTGTCGTGGACGCAGGTCGAGACCGGCTCGGCGATCACGGAAATATCCCAGCTGCGTGCTGGGCGACAAGTGTGGGGAGTTCTATTCGGTGGCGATGACCAACCATTTCCAGCAGGCCGACACCGGTACCAAGATGATCCA
>VOFD01001634.1_pt1 | contig 16226 bp, 18 predicted proteins | sample 5384101 | NCBI WGS metagenome assembly VOFD01 (sample SAMN12384723, study PRJNA508395) | human gut metagenome | isolation source: healthy gut C | host: Homo sapiens
ATCATAAAAAATCCTTTCGTAAACATATTATTTAGGGTATTATTTTCAATTTCTCAAAATCCATTGTACCTAAATTAACAAAAATGCAACTGTTTTTGTTGTATAAAGACAGAAAAAAAAATGTATACTATTAATAAACAATTTATGCGGATACAGGAGAGAAGTATTAATATGAATTTAAAAAGAATGATATAATAATTACAAAAGGAAAGGCTTTCCCTCTTGGAGTTTCATGTTATTCCGATAATGTTCAGTTTTCGTTTGCCTATGATAGTAATAAGAAAAGCAGACTTTTATTATACAGGAAAAAGGATAAGAAAGAAACAATGAGCTTTGAGCTTGATGACAGCTATGTTACAGGAGACGTAATAAGCTGTGTACTAAGAGCGCCCGGCCTTCCTGATATACTTACTGAAGAATATGAGTATATGATTGAATATGATGAAAAACCGTACATAGACCCATATGCCGCGCGAATTAGCGGAAGAGAACGATTCGGAAAAAAATGTGATGCTGTAAGATGCGGATTTGACCTTAAGGAATTTGAATGGAATGATGAAAAGCGTCCCTGCCATAGCTTTGATGAACTGATAATTTACCGTATACATGTAAGAGGATTTACAAAGGATAAGAGTTCAGAAGTTAAGTGCAGAGGTACATATGAGGGTGTTACGGAAAAAATCAGTTATCTGACTGAGCTTGGAATAAATGCGGTGCTTTTTCTTCCGACGTATGATTTTAATGAAATTATGAAACAGGATGATGCGTATGGCATACCGCATAATATTTCTTATTCAGGCGCTTTAAATGATGAGGAAGAAGAGACAAGAATTAACTACTGGGGTTATACTGAGGACTGTGCATATTTTGCTCCAAAGGCGTCGTATTCGTCTACGCCTTCATCATGTAATGATTCATTTAAAAATATGGTAAAGTCACTTCATAATGCAGGAATTGAGGTTTTTATGGACATGCATTTTGGAAGCGATATGCCGTATTCCATGATAAGCGACTGTTTAAGATATTGGGCGTACAATTACCATATTGACGGATTTAAGGTTAATGACAGTGTTGTTCCGCAAAAGCTTATAACAATGGACAAGTCCCTGAAATCAGTTAAATTTATTACCAACTACTGGGACCGCAGCGATAGTAGGAATAATCTGGCTGACTGCAATGACGGAAGCCTGATTAATATAAGAAGATTTATTCTTGGAGAAGAAGGACAGGCAGAAGAGTACGTAAGGCGTTATTTATGTGGAAATGATGGTATAAGAGATATAAGGTATGTTGCTGATGTCAATGGATTTACTCTTATGGATGCGGTGTCTTATGACAGAAAGCATAATGAAGCTAATAATGAGAACGGTAATGACGGAACCAATTATAATTACAGTTCAGGATATGGTGAAGAGGGTCCTACCAGAAAGAAAAAAATAAACGAGATAAGAAATACTCAGATTAAAAATGCCCTGCTGCTTTTATTTGTGTCACAGGGTACTCCGATGCTTCTTTCGGGTGATGAGTTCGGTAATTCGCAGAAAGGTAATAATAATGCATACTGTCAGGATAACAGAGTTTCATGGCTTGACTGGAAAAATGCAGGTAAGAATACAGAACTTCTTGAATTTGTTAAGGAATTGATTTCATTTAGAAAGAAGTACATTTCTGATAAGAATAACGGGAATGTTACATTTCACGGTACGCTTCCCTGGAAAGCAGATTATTCTCCGTACAGCCGCGCCGTAGGAATTATGGTTAATCCTCCGGGAATATATGTTGCTGTTAATATGGACAGGCATGATGAAGAATTCAGACTGCCGGCTCCCGATAAGGGAACGAACTGGAAACAATGTCTGGGTTCAAGAATGTGCGGCGAAGCCAGGGAATTGAAAATGAACAGTATGTATGTAATATTCCGGCACATACTGTAGTTGTATTTATATGCGAATGAGGTGTGGAGGTTCACTGAATAACAATGTTATTAGCACTCGCTTGAAGCGAGTGCTAAATTTTCTTGACAATGAGAAAGTATGGAGTTATCATATTTTTTAAATCAAAGGTTACTATTCACGGCGCAGCAGTTTTTAGACAAAGTCTTAGTGCGTAGCACGAGATTGGAGCCTGTTAAGGCGACGAGTGCAATGAGGCGTGGCGATGCCGTGAATAGTAGTAAACCAGAACATAAAAAAGGAGATGATATATGAAGGAAGAACAGGGTAATCTGTCAATTGATTCAGAGAATATTTTTCCGATAATTAAAAAGTGGCTTTATTCAGACCATGACATATTCGTCAGGGAGCTTGTATCTAACGGATGCGATGCGATAACAAAGCGTAAAAAGCTTGATGTTATAGGTGAAGCGACTTTGCCTGATGGTTATAAGGCAAAGATTACGGTTACGGTAAGTCCTGAGGATAAGACAATTGTTTTTGATGATAACGGTATTGGTATGACTGAGGACGAGGTAAAGGAGTATATTAACAGAATCGCATTCTCAGGGGCTGCAGATTTCCTTGAAAAAAATATAAAGATAAGGCAAGTGACGAACAGATTATAGGACATTTCGGACTTGGATTTTATTCGGCATTTATGGTAGCTGACAGGGTAAGTATTGATTCGCTGTCTTATCAGGATGGCGCACAGCCTGTATACTGGGAGTCTGACGGAGGAATGGATTATTTCATGAAAGACGGCAGCCGTAGTGAGGTTGGTACTACGATAACGCTGTATCTTAACGAAGATACCGCTGAGTTTTCCAACGAGTACAGAGTACGTGAAATAATTGAAAAATACTGTTCATTTATGCCTGTTGAGATATTCCTTGAGAAAAGGGCGCCGAGCAGGAATATGAGACAATTGACGCTGACGATATAAGAGAAGATGATGTTGTAGTTGAGAGGATAGTTGAAGAGGCTAAGACTGAGGAGCGTGAGAATGAAGACGGTACCAAAGAGACTGTGGAAGTATCTCCGCGTAAAGAAAAAGGCTAAGATTAATAAGCGTCCGGTATCTCTCAGTGATACAACGCCTCTTTGGACAAAGCATCCTAATGATGTTACTGATGATGAATATAAGGAATTTTACCGAAAAGTATTCAGAGATTACAAGGAGCCTCTTTTCTGGATTCACCTTAATATGGATTATCCTTTTAATCTTAAAGGAATACTTTATTTCCCGAAAGTTAATACAGAGTATGACAATCTTGAAGGTGTAATCAAGCTTTATAATAATCAGGTGTTTATTGCTGATAATATTAAGGAAGTTATTCCTGAGTTCCTTATGCTTCTTAAAGGTGTTATTGACTGCCCGGACCTTCCTCTTAATGTATCAAGAAGTGCGCTGCAGAATGATGGATTTGTTAAGAAAATATCCGATTATATTACTAAGAAGGTTGCAGACAAGCTTTCGGGAATGTACAAGGTTGACAGAGAGAATTATGAGAAGTTCTGGGATGATATAAGCCCGTTTATCAAATACGGATGTCTTAAAGACGAGAAGTTTAAGGAAAAAATGAAGGACTATGTAATCTTTAAGAACCTTGACGACAAGTATATTACTCTTCCTGAATATATAGAGAATATGTATCCTTCTGATAAAGATTCTGAAGAAGAAGCTGATACAAAAGAAGCTGAGGAGGCAGCAGAAGACACAGCTGATAAAGAGCCGGAAGAGAAGCCTAAGAAAAAGGTATATTATGTGACTGATATGGTAATGCAGGGACAGTATGTTAATATGTTCCGCGAACAGAAGCTTGACGCGCTTGTTCTTACACATAATATCGACCAGCCGTTTATCCAGCAGCTTGAGTATCAGAATGAAGACATTGCTTTCCAGAGAATAGATGCCGGAATTACTGATGATTTTGAAGAAAAAAAACCGAAGGTGAGGAATGGGAGAAGACTACAACAGAACTTACCGATATATTCAGAAAGGCGCTTGCCAATGATAAGCTTGTAGTAGAAGTTAAGAAGCTTAAGAATGAAAAAGTTGCATCTATGGTTACATTGTCAGAAGAAACCAGACGTATGCAGGATATGATGAAAATGTATGCTTCAGGCGGAATGGCTATGGGAATGGATATGTTTGAAGGCGGAGAAACTCTCGTGCTTAACGCTAATAATGAGCTTGTAAAATATATCCTTAACAACCGTGAAGGCGAGCATACAGATATGTTCTGTAAGCAGTTGTACGACCTTGCAATGTTAAGCCATAAGCCGCTTTCACCTGAAGCAATGTCAGATTTTGTTTCACGAAGCAATGATATTATGATGCTTCTTGCAAAATAAGTTATAGCTGGGGAAGACCAAGGTAATTTAAAAGTCCCACATATATTCCGTATGCGAATTGATATTGGTCATTAGTAAGCTTTAATGAATCTTCGTAATTGCTTATATACGCAAGTTCAACAAGAACGGAAGTCATAGTAGTATATCTGAGGACATATAAGGACGGACGGGCAAAGATACCATTATTCTTTGTTCCTGTCCGTCTTACTATTTCATTTACAATTGCATCCCCAAGATAATATGCCGGTGAATTAAGTGAATATACATATGCCTCTGTTCCGTTTATTGCAGGATTTACATTGGCATTGCAATGTATGCTTATAAAATAGTCCGCAGGCCAACTGTTTGCTTCATCTACTCTTATTCGGAGACTCGATGAGTTGTTATAGCCTACATTACTGTTGATAGAGGCGCGGGAAGTTCTTACTTCAAATCTGTAATCGGAGCTTAGTATATCTGAAAGATATGCGCCAACCATGTAGGTTATATCCTGTTCATATAAGCCAAATCCCTGTGCCCCTGCATTAACAGTCGGTCCGTGTCCCTGGTCAACATATATTTTTATTGCCATTGGTTGTCACCATATAATTTTTTGTTATATTTAGTATATACAGAAATTATATAACTGTGAAAAAAAATATATCGGGAGGATTTTACATGGCAGGATTAATTATAATTATGATAGGGCTTCTTTTAAGTACGGTAGATATTCGTATTATAACGGCGGCGCAGTATCCTGAGTATCAGATGGTATATGATGATCTGGGACTTGGTCAGGTTATTCAGAAATATGTTGTAAATAATATGCTTGGAAGCAGCGTTAAGATTGATATTGCATCAGATGTACTGGCTTATATACTTATTGCAGTCGGAGCAGGGATGCTTCTTAAATACAGTACAAGGTTCTTAAAAGTATATATTCCTCTTATTATAACGGCAGGATTATATGTTTTTGTAAAGATTAGTCCGTTTTTATTCGTAGGAAAGAACCTTATAGTGTATGCGCTTGCTGCTTCTTTTATACAGCTTCTTGCAGAGCTTTTTATGGAACACCGTTTAATATATACGATAGCAAATGTTACAGGCAAGCTGCCTAATGAAAGAGACACGGTTCTTATGAAATTTGGCTGGGTTGGTTCTGCTCTATGCCGTGCATTTTTATACTTCATAGTTCTTGTAGGCCTTGCTTCATGGATAATAATAATTTATGAAGCAGCGCAGTTAGGTTTCATGGTATTCTGCCTGATTAAAATGTACAATTGCAGATATTACCTTGAAATGGATGAAATAAGTGATAATTAACCTGGTTTATGAATATTTGGCAAGTAATTCTTCAGTAACGTCTCTTACTTTAAGCATATATTCATAATATTCATCAAGGAGAGGTTTTATGCCTTCTATATCATTATCCTTGCCCATATTTTCAAGCTTCAGCGAGTAAGCGGCAAGCTTATTTGCTGAAACTGTTGCGGCGAGTCCTTTAAGACCGTGTACTTCTATAACAAATGTTTTCATATCATCAGGAAATGACTGCCGGATGATATCGTGCTTTTTAGGAATGGTATTTGAAAAATTCTTTAAGGTCTTAAGATATATCGGCATTGAACCAATACGTGAAAGTCCTTCTTTAAAGTCTATATCCTCGTTTGCAGTATCATCTGATTCATAATCATCTGTTTCAACGGCACGGTATTCAACAGCATCACTGTGCATATCAGGTTTAAGCCATTTGGTGAGTTTGTTGTGGAGAGTACGCATTTCAAGCGGTTTAGGTATGAAATCCTGAAATCCCATATCAATGAACATCTCCTTTGCGCCCTGTGATGCATTGGCAGTAAGGACAATGACAGGAAGCGTTTTATACGAGTCTCCTTTAAGCTTTCTTATCGCATGCAGAGTTTCTTCGCCGTCCATTCCCGGCATCATATGGTCCATAAATACAAGGTCATAATCATTATTTTTTATCATTTCAATAGCTTTGCTGCCTGACTCGGCGCAATCCATTTTCATCTTATACGGCTTCATAATGCCGGTAGCTACCTGAAGGTTCATATCATTATCATCAACAATAAGGATATGTTTATCCGGCATTGGATGTATGAGGAACGACTGATGGCTGTTATGAGATTTCAGGCTTCTTATATCTCTGCACAGATATGAATTAATCTGAATAGGGAAGAGCGGTACAAATAATGTGTTATCATCATTTATTGTTCCGGCATGGTCGTATGCAAGCGTTATCAGCTGTGATTTGTCAAATGCATTTTCATCTGATAGCATTTTAATTGTATCAGCGTCTGCAATTATGAATTCATAATTTGTCTCGGAAAGAAGATCGCTGAATTCATAATTATCAGAAGCGATTGAATAGTTTACATATGAATCCTCCAGACAGCTTACGTAATAATTTCTGAGAAGCAGGGAAGGTTCAAGTATAAGTACATTTTCATATTTTTGCTGCTGTTATCTATCGCAGGTACTAAAGGTTCGGTTTTTGCGACACGCTGCATTATACTTACTGTAAATTCTGAACCTTCACCATATACGGACTGAACTTCAATGTTGCCGTGCATAAGTTCTGCAAATTGTTTGGCAATTGCCATTCCGAGACCTGTGCCTTCAACCTTTTTATTACGCAGAGAATCAAAACGTGAAAAACTGTCAAACAGATGTGCAAGGTTATTTTTGATATACCGATGCCGGTATCAGTTACCTTTACAACAAGATTTAACGATGCCTGGTCTATAAAATCACAATCAATAGTAACCATTATGTGGCCTTTTTTCGGTATATTTTACGGCATTTGTTACGATATTGCTTAAAAGCTGCCTTACACGCTGCATGTCGCCTATCATGTAGCGCGGAACATACGAGGCGATATTAACAAGAAAATACACAGGTTTATTTCCAAGACGTACTGACGCTACGGTAGTAAGGTCATATATTATTGATTCAAAGTCGTATTCTTCATCTATTAATTCAAATTTGCCGGATTCAATCTTTGTTACGTCGAGAATATCATTAATCATTGCAAGCAGGTTATTGCCCGCTTCTGATATATATGAGACTTCTTTTAGCTGTCCGCTTTTTAATTCTGACCTTGCAAGTATATCGCTTACGCCTATTATTGTATTGAGAGGGGTTTTAAGTTCATGGCTTAAGTTAGCAAGCATCATTGAACGGCTTTCGGCAACACGCTGGCTTCCGTTATTTCTGACTACAGGTATTATATATATAAGAAGTGCGATAACAATTAATATTGTAAATATAACATTAGTAATAACTATATATGAACCATAGTTGTCAGAGTTATTGTACTCAGGTTCAAACAGAATAGAGATATAAAGAACCCAGTCTGAAAATACAGCAGGAGTACGGTATATGTACTGTGTATATTTGTCATATTCGTGAATGTATAAGGAATCTTCCGATTCTTCCGAAACCTGACTGAAACAGTCTGTAAATCCCGGTGTGGATACAAGCTGGTATAAAGGTGTGAGTGAACCTTCAGATTCATATTCGGAGTTTGAATATGCTATTATTCCGTTGTTGGCGCCGCTTAAAAGAACCTGTATATTACTTGTGTCAAATTTGAATGAATCAATTATTGCAGATGGTTTTATAAATCCGCATAATACGTTGGATATACTGTCGCTGCCGAATTCTGTGACAGGCTTTGCAATAACTATATTGACGGCAGGGGTAATTCTGCTTAGGATAGTGTTTGATGTGCTTATGGAGGATTCTCCGTTAAGGGCTGTTTTGTAGAAATCTTCACTGCGGATATCAAGGTTTTCGTTAATTCCTATAATTGTAAGGCTGCCGTTAAGGTCTGCGATTCCGTAAGTTATATCCGTGCTCGTAAGAGCAAGTTCATTGAGGTATTTGACACGCTCGTCCTGATTTTCTATATGGTCAAGTGCATTAGCGGCAAATGAAATGGAGCTTTCGTACATTTTAAGACTTGCAGACATACCTTTTGAAATCGTAGATGTAAGCTCGCCAAGGCTGTTATAGGATTCTGTTTTTAACGAATTTGTAAGTGCTTTATTAAGCCTGATATTATTGTATGTAGTAAGTAATATCAGAATAAGAACCGTAATTATCATAATAGCAAGTTTTAAAGGATAAATATTTATTTTATGCTGTTTAATCATATTGTACACTCCATGAGATATAATAATCTATTAGTTGGGGTCAAAAGGCGTTTTGCCCCTTATTGATGTCGCAGGATTGCTTTATTGCTTCGCAATCCTGATATGTGTTATTATAGCAGAAATATTTATTATTGTATAGTTTGCACTTGACACAAAATACATACGAAAAGTATTATTGGTATTGTGATTGGAGGTCTTATATATGACCAGACAGGAATTTTATAAACTGACTAACGATAATATAGTTATTCTTGACGGCGCCACCGGCTCAATGCTCCAGAAAGCAGGAATGAATCCGGGGGTATGCCCGGAAGAGTGGATTCTTGGGCATAGAGATGAAATGATTAAGCTGCAGAAGAGTTATATTGAAGCAGGAAGCGATATAATATACGCACCGACTTTTACGGCTAACCGTATCAAGCTTGAAGAATACGGACTTGCAGATAATATTGCAGAAATTAACAGAGAACTCGTTAATCTGTCAAAGGAAGCGGTTTCTTTAATGCAGCCGTATTCAGAACGCAGGGTATATATAGCAGGCGACCTTACAATGACAGGAAGACAGCTTTATCCTATGGGAACGCTTTCTTTTGAGGAGCTTGTAGATATATACAAGGAGCAGCTTTCTTATATGTACGAGGCAGGAATTGACCTTGTTGTTGTAGAGACTATGATGAGTCTTCAGGAATGCAGGGCGGCAGTTTTAGCTGTTAAAGAGACTTCTGACCTTCCTGTAATGGTTACGTTATCATTTGAAGAAGATGGAAGAACCTTGTACGGAACAGACCCGGTAACAGCAGTAACTGTTCTTCAGTCAATGGGTGCAGACGCAGTAGGCGCTAACTGTTCTTCAGGTGCAGACAGAATGCTTGATATTATTAAAAAAGATGTCATCGGTTGCAAAAAGTGCCTGTTATTGCAAAGCCTAACTGCGGAATGCCTGTACTTAAAAACGGCATGACGACATATTCCGATACTCCGGAGGAATTTGCGCTTGGAGTAAAAGAACTTGTGACCGCAGGCGCAGGAGTAATCGGAGGGTGCTGCGGAACAGACCCTGAATGTATAAGGTTTTTAAGAAACCAGTCAGATGCATATGTTAAGCCGGTTAAGCAGTATAACGGCGGCAAAAAGATTCTGACCGGTGAGAGAGCTTATGTGGATATTGCTTCAGGAGAAAAGTTCTTTATTATCGGGGAGAGAATTAACCCTACAGGGAAAAAGGCGCTTCAGGCAGCTCTTAGGGAAGGCGACCTTGACCTTGTTATATCAATGGCTGAGGAACAGGAGGAATATGGAGCAGATATTTTAGATGTTAATGTAGGAATGAACGGAATTGACGAGAAGGAAGTTCTGTATCAGGCAGTTACAGAACTGTCACAATCTGTGAACCTTCCTTTATCAATAGATACAAAGCGACCCAGCCGCTATGGAAAAGGCGTTAAGGTATTATCCGGGAAGAGCGCTTATGAATTCAATAAGCCTTGATGAAAATAAGACGGACAGGCTTCTTTTGCTTGCTAAAAAGTACGGAGCAATGTTTGTTCTGCTTCCGCTTTCGGAAGCCGGACTTCCAAAAAGCCTTGATGAAAAGAAAGATATTATTAATACATTAATTAACAAAGCACATGAATACGGAATAGATAATGACTGTATAGTTGTAGACGGGCTTGTAACTACTGTAGGAGCCAACAGACAGGCAGCAGTAGAGACACTTGAAACTATAAGATATTGTAAGGAAGAGCTTGGAGTTGAAACTGTATGCGGATTGTCTAATATATCATTCGGACTGCCTGAAAGGTCATATGTTAATGCGGCGTTTATGGCGATTGCAGTATCGAACGGGCTTACAATGGCAATTGCCAATCCTATGCAGGAGCTGCTTATGAATATTACTTATGCATCAGACCTTCTTATGGCAAAGCCTGATTCGGATACAAGATATGTTGAAAGAATTACTGTATTTAATGAGGAGCATAAAAAGAAACGGTTCCGGTACAAAAAAATGATGTAAAAAAAATGATGCTGAGGCAAAAAAGAAGACAGAGCTTCAGATAAAGAGGCTGAATGTGATATATGCGACGCCGATATTTATGAGTCAGTCTTAAAGGGCAGAAAGGAAAATGCATTAAAACAGGTAAAGAATGCCATTGATAATGGCAAAAGACCTGATATAATAATCAACAAAGCGCTTATACCGGCGATTAATAAGGTAGGAGAGCTGTTTGAATCAGGAAGGTATTTTCTTCCGCAGCTTATGAACAGCGCTGAGGCAATGAAGGCGTCGGTAGATTATCTTGAACCGCTGCTTGATGATGAAAGCGCAGGAAAAACTAACGGTGTTGTAGTTATTGCTACAGTAAAAGGCGATATACACGATATAGGCAAGAACCTTGTTGCGATAATGCTTAAGAATTACGGTTTTACAGTATATGACCTCGGAAAAATGTTCCTGCCGAAGATATTATTGATGCAGCTAAAAAGTATGACGCAGATATTATAGGCTTATCTGCGCTTATGACGACGACAATGACAGAAATGAAAAATGTTGTTGATTTGGCAAAGAAAGAAAATGTACGTGCCAAAATTATGATAGGCGGTGCGGTTGTAACAAGAGATTTTGCAGAAGATATAGGGGCAGACGCATATTCAGCGGATGCAAAAGAAGCCGTAAGCGTAGCGCAGAAATTGATATGAGGGTATGTGTAGAATGAGTTTAGATGTAATAATTCCCGTATTTAATCCAAAGGCCGGATTTAATGCAGTGCTTGATGCGGTCTGTAAGCAGACGCTTACACCGGATACAATAATACTTATGTGGACAATTCCGCATAAAAGTTCTAAAGAAGCAGAACAAAAAGAAAGCGGAGAATTTTCTTGGCGGTAATATTAAAATTGTATACGTAAAGCAGAAGAATTTTGATCACGGCGGTACGAGAAGGCTTGGCATGACATATTCAAAGCAGATTATGTTGTGTGCATGACGCAGGATGCTCTTTTAGAAAATGAATATGTATTTGAACATCTTAATAAAGCTTTTGCAGATGAAAATGTCGCGGCGTCTTATGCAAAGCAGGTTCCGTACGATAACTGCTCTGAAGTAGAAAAGACTTGTCAGGTCATTTAATTATCCTGATAGTGTGCGTATCCAAAATAAAGGCACTTTTGAAAAATATGGAATAAAGACTTATTTTTTGTCTGATGTGTGTGCGATGTATAGAAAATCATGCTATGAGGAGACAGGCGGATTTGTAAAAAACTATTTTTAATGAGGACATGCTAATGGCAGCAGCGCTTACGGACAGAGGATATACCGTAATGTATGTGCCGGACGCGCATGTAATACATTCGCATAATTATTCGTGTATGGAGCAGTTCAGACGTAATTTTGACCTTGCCGTGTCACATAAGCAGTATGAGGAAGTATTTTCACGTGCTTCATCTGAATCGGAAGGAATAAGGATGGTTAAAAAGGTGTCGAAAATATTATGCAGAAGGCATAAGGCTTATCTTATACCGGAATTTATTATTCAGAGTGGATTTAAGTTTATGGGCTACAGAGTCGGAAAAATATATAACAGGCTGCCAAAAGCCGTAATAAGACGGTGTACGATGAACAAAGGTTATTGGAATGATTAATGGAGTTTGGAGAATGAAAAAATGTCAGGATATAAAAAAAAAAAAGAAGAAAAAGAAAGGTTTTTGGATATTTTTATCCATTATGCTTGTTGTTTCGGTTATTGCAGGAAATCAAGCAGCGGCGCTGAACCATAGGATTCATGGTACGTTAAATCTTATGACCCATGATGATTCAGGTGTTATAGCTAATGTTGAGAATGAACTTGCAGGTGCCTTAGGAAATGTGGAAAAAAGTAATGATGTTATTAATATACTTCTTGTAGGGGCTGATGAAAAAGAAGCTCATGGAAAGAGGACGGACGTTCAGATTCCTGTATGATAGCGACTATTGATAAAAAAAATGAAAAAATAAAGATTACATCATTAATGAGGGATATGTATGTCGATATTCCGGGATACGGAAAGCACAAATTTAACGCGGCGTATTCATACGGGGGGGAGTAGAACTCCTGTATAAAACAATACTTAGTAATTTCGGAGTTTCAGTGCAGGGCTATGCGATAGTTGATTTTGAGGCTTTCAGAAAGGTCGTTGATACTCTTGGAGGGGTTGAAATTAACCTGACTGAAGAAGAACACAGCATACTGATGTCAAGATATCACAGAACATCGGTGCTTAAGCTTAAACCGGGAATCAATAATATGAACGGTACCCAGGCGCTTGCATACTGCAGGCTCAGGCAGGATAAAAGGGCTGATTTCGGACGTACTGAAAGACAGAGATATGTGCTTAATCAGATATTTCTTTCAATGAAATCGCAGCCTATAAGCAAATGGTATGAAACAGCAGAAGCAGTTATGCCGGAGATTTCTACCGACCTTTCATCAGATACAATACTTGGCTATCTGAAGGATATTATATTTATGGGTACTACTGATATTGAGCAGTTTAGAATACCGGTGGACGGCTCATTTGAAAATGGTTCTGCGAACGGTCAGGATATACTTGAAATAGATATGGATGAGAACAGAAATGCTCTACATGATTATATTTATGAAAAATCCTCTTGACATAAACAGACATATATCTTTAAAATATAAGATTATACATGAAAAATCTATTTGAAAGGATGAGGAATATGAGAAGTGACAATGTAACTAAAGGAATGCAGCAGGCTCCGCATCGTTCATTATTTAATGCGCTCGGGCTTACAAAGGAAGAACTTAACAGACCGCTTGTAGGTATTGTAAGTTCATATAATGAGATAGTGCCGGGGCATATGAATATTGATAAGATTGTTGAGGCCGTCAAGCTTGGTGTCGCTATGGCGGGCGGTACTCCAAGAGTATTTCCTGCAATTGCCGTATGTGACGGAATTGCAATGGGACACATTGGCATGAAATATTCACTTGTAACAAGAGACCTTATTGCAGACTCTACAGAATGTATGGCTATGGCGCATCAGTTTGATGCACTTGTAATGATACCTAACTGTGATAAGAATGTTCCGGGACTTTTGATGGCAGCGGCGAGAATTAATGTGCCGACAATATTTGTCAGCGGTGGTCCGATGCTTGCAGGTCATGTCGGAGGAAAGAAACGCAGCCTTTCCAGTATGTTTGAGGCTGTAGGAGCCAATGCGGCAGGACTTATGACAGAGGAAGAAGTTGCAGATTACGAGAATAATGCATGTCCTACATGCGGTTCGTGTTCAGGTATGTATACAGCCAACAGTATGAACTGCCTTACAGAGGCGCTTGGAATGGGACTTAAGGGCAATGGTACAATTCCTGCAGTATATTCAGAAAGAATCAGACTTGCAAAGCATGCGGGAATGAAAGTTATGGAGCTTCTTGAAAAAGATATCAGGCCAAGAGATATCATGACAGAGAAGGCATTTGTCAATGCGCTGACTGTTGATATGGCACTTGGATGTTCTACAAACAGTATGCTTCATCTTCCTGCTATAGCTCACGAAGCGGGCGTTGAACTTAATCTTGACATGGCTAATGAACTAAGTGCAAAGAGACTCTAATCTGTGTCATCTTGCACCGGCAGGTCCTACATATATGGAAGACCTTAACGAGGCAGGCGGCGTATATGCCGTTATGAAAGAACTTACAAAGAAGAATCTTTTATATACAGATTTGATTACGGTAACAGGTAAGACGGTAGGAGAAAATATAGAGAATTGTGTCAACAGAAATACTGATGTAATAAGACCTGTAGAGAATCCATATAGTGAGACAGGAGGAATTGCTGTTCTTAAGGGTAATCTTGCTCCTGATTCATGTGTGGTAAAGCGTTCGGCAGTTGTGCCTGAAAATGATGGTACATGAGGGACCGGCAAGAGTATTTGACTGTGAAGAAGATGCAATTGCCGCTATTAAAGGCGGAAAGATCGTTGACGGCGACGTTGTCGTAATACGCTATGAAGGCCCTAAGGGAGGCCCCGGAATGAGAGAAATGCTTAACCCAACATCCGCAATTGCAGGAATGGGACTTGGCTCAAGCGTTGCCCTTATTACAGACGGAAGATTTTCAGGGGCTTCAAGAGGAGCATCTATAGGACACGTTTCACCGGAAGCAGCTATGGGAGGTCCTATTGCCCTTGTTGAAGAAGGTGATATAATCAAGATTAATATTCCTGAGAATACAATAACACTTGATGTATCCGACGAGGTTCTCTCGGAGAGACGTAAGAATCTTAAGCCTGTGGAGCCGAAGGTTACAACAGGATATCTTGCAAGATACCGTGAGCTTGTAACATCAGCTAACAGGGGAGCTATATTGGAAATACGATAATATTTGACGAGTAGGAGAGATAATATGCAGTTAACAGGAGCTCAGATTGTACTTGAATGTCTTTTGGAACAGGGTGTAGATACGGTATTCGGATACCCTGGCGGTACAATACTTAATGTATATGATGAATTATATAAATATCAGGACAGAATAAGACATATACTTACTTCGCATGAACAGGGCGCTGCCCATGCAGCGGACGGCTATGCAAGGTCAACCGGAAAAGTAGGAGTATGTATGGCTACAAGCGGTCCGGGAGCAACCAATCTTGTTACAGGAATCGCTACAGCTTATATGGATTCTATACCGCTTATTGCAATAACATGTAATGTTAATGTGCCGGCATTAGGTAAGGACAGTTTTCAGGAAATAGACGTTGCCGGTGTGACAATGCCGATTACGAAGCACAATTTCATTGTAAAGGATGTTAATGTACTTGCAGAGACAATCCGGCGTGCATTCAGAATTGCACAGAGAGGACGTAAAGGTCCTGTACTTATAGATATTGCGAAGGATGTTACGGCAGCGTTATGTGATTATGAGAAAAAAGAAAAATATATCCCGACAAGAAGCACTGAAAATATATCTGAAAATGATATAAGCGCAGCGGTAGAAGCTATTAAAGCTTCAAAACGTCCTATGATATTTGTCGGAGGCGGATGTGTTGCGTCAAGAGCAGAAAATGAACTTTTGGAGTTTGCATCACTTATTGATGCGCCTGTATGCGATTCGCTTATGGGTAAGGGTGCGTTTGATAATACCAATGAAAGATATACCGGTATGCTCGGAATGCATGGAACTAAGACCTCTAACCTTGGGGTTATGAAAAGCGACCTTCTGATTGCTCTTGGTACAAGATTTTCTGACCGTGTACTTGGCAATCCTAAAAAGTTTGCAGAGAATGCAAAGGTTCTTCATATAGACGTAGACCCGGCTGAGGTTAATAAGAATATACGAGTTGATTACAGTATAATCGGCGATGTAAAAGAAGTTCTTAAGATGCTTAATGAGAAGTTGGATAAGTGCGACCACAGTGAATGGATGGATTTTGTAAAGGATATGAAAGCAAAAATGCCTCTTTCATATGATATGGACAGACTTACAGGTCCGGCAATTGTATCTTACATAAATGAAGCAACTGACGGAGATGCAATTGTAACTACTGACTGTTTCATCATGCTTTCTATCCGAGCCGGTAGATGTTTCTAAATACGGCGTAATTTATGGCGGTGTCCAGAAAAATATAGGTCCTGCCGGCGTTGTTATTTCTATTATCCGTGAAGATCTTATTACTGAAGATGTATTAGAAGGCACTCCTACAATGCTGAAATGGAAAACTCAGGCTGACGCTGATTCTCTTTATAACACTCCTCCGTGCTATGGTATATATATCTGC
>VOFD01002402.1_pt1:0-15000 | contig 16204 bp, 20 predicted proteins | sample 5384101 | NCBI WGS metagenome assembly VOFD01 (sample SAMN12384723, study PRJNA508395) | human gut metagenome | isolation source: healthy gut C | host: Homo sapiens
GAATGAAACTTCCTTTTATTTAAACTCTGTAAGTCAGCAAGTGCCACAATTGACTTAGCATGAATTGTGCAAAGGAAAAGGTTCTACCTCATCTGTTTTTTGCAAGACTAGGAAATGGCTATTTTTAATCTTTACCTTTTTCACTTTGCTCCACCCACCATAAACTGTTTTACCATTATATACAGTGTAGGCACGAACCCGTATATAATAAGTTTTTTTTTTCTCAATTTTTGATAACATATTGTTTTTTTTGAGTGACTGTTTTTTTTGCCTTTTATATTTCTTATTGGTTGCATACTGAATCTGATAGCCAGATATTCCAACAACATTTTTCCATTTTACAACAACCTTCCTACCCCTTATATTTTTACTGTCCCCACAACAACTCTTTTTCCAATCTATTGACTGATATTGGTGTTACCTTCGGTTTTTCCGTTGGGGTTACTGACGGGCTTACCGTTGGCGTTGCTGCTGGACTCACCGTTGGCGTTGCTGTCGGGCTCACTGTCGGCGTTGCTGTTGGGCTCACCGTTGGCGTCGCTGTCGGGCTCACTGTTGGGCTTACTGTCGGTGTCGCTGTCGGCTCACTGTTGGCGTCACCGTTGGCGTCGCTGTCGGGCTCACTGTTGGGCTTACTGTCGGTGTCGCTGTCGGGGCTCACTGTTGGCGTCACCGTCGGGCTTACTGTTGGCGTCGCTGTTGGTATTACCGGTTTCTCTTCAGTTTTATACAGTGATTTTACAAAAGATTCCAACTGATACAAGTACTTTCTGCCCACTGATCCAATTCCTCACGGTGATTAGACCAACTATCTTTCCCTGTTATCCATGTTGTCATATCAATGGCTGAAGAATTATAACTATTTTCCTTTGCTGCCAAAAAAATTGTAATCCATTATGGTTTCAAATACTATATCATCACTGGAAGAATAACTTCCACGATTATCCAGATATGAGGAAAAATACGAGTATCTTCCTAATTTTTCTTTTTCTAGTGGTAAGAAAAATCCCTGTACACCAGCACATAATCTTTTTTACATATGTCGTTGTTTTATCTCCAATATTAGCGATATCCTTATATGTACCTATCCCCAACTCAATGTTTGCATACATATCTTCTGTAATAACAATTCCAGTGTGTTTTGCAAGTTCTGTCGACATTATATCAATGAGACCATTCTCTAATCTTTTTGTCCATGTTTTTTCGTATTCTTTAAAAACCTGGTCATCAACTTCACTCATGCCATTTAATTCTGACTTAAAGTATTCAATTAAGTTATCAGATAAATATTTTGTATTCTTATCACTTTGTGACAATTGACTATCAATGTTTGAACGAATAAACATTGATAACGCATGAATATCAGCTAATAATTGATCTACATCATCATTATATGATGACAAATCCCCCGTCAAAAGTTTATAATATTTGTCGTTCGTCAAATCAACTTCTTCATATTTTGAATCGTTATACACAAAAGCTAAAAATTGTTTTGCATCATCTGCTGACAGTTTAGGTATTTTTTTAGCATATTTTGCAATTTGTTTGTCAAGCATAACTCCCTCACTGGATACACTTCCTGCATAAGTCCAAATATTATCATGGGACAAATCTATATGCACTGCTGGACGAACTCCTAAATCAAGGTAATTACTAATGTGGTTACATGCACCTAAGTTATTTACAACTCTATACATATACTCATCTAATACTGCAGAATCATACTCATTTTCTGAAGATCTCAGCCACCAAAAAGTTGCTCCTTCAAAACATCCTACTTTTCTAAAATCTACTGCATACTTCGTTGGCGTTCCTACACGTGTCTTAGAATTCGTTGCCGTACTTTGTTATAAAAAAACCATATTTTTCATTTGTTACATCACTTTTTGATATTAAAAAAAAACCTTATCCTGTGTATTATCAGATTCTCCATTTTCCAGTGTGGATGCTATTATATTTTCTCTTTCCTCTTGTTTAAAAGCTTCCAGATAGAATTCAGAATTTAAATATTCTCTAATACATGAATTTTCCCATATATCAGGCTGTTTATAGTGATTATACCTATGGTTAGACTCCATACATTGATCAGCCAACAAAAACGCATCATCCCCATCTACAGAAAGCACTCTCCACTTAATTGGCTCCTTTTTCATCATTCTGATCCGCCTTTCCATCACCATTTGTATCATTTTGCCAATAATTTCCAAAATATATACAATCCCAAGTCGAAACTCCATCACAAACTACAGGATTACTAAGTCCATAAGAAACATTACTTCCTGCTCATCCGTTTTAGCCTCAATATTTAAAACATCATTCGGCAAATTTATTGATGTCAAAACCAAAGCAACGGTTACGAGTAATGGTAAACATCTATTATAATGCGCCTTGAATACCTTCATTGCAATCAATCCTCCTCTTCTTATTTTGCCTATGTATGAGTAACATCAATAATTCACATAGACAACCACATAAAACTTCCTGTATTAATCATAGCATGTTTTCGATGCAACAAAAGCGCCTTTCCATCCTCATACCGATAGCTTTTCAAGAGTAATAACCAAACCGCCCGTGAGACGGTGACAAAGGTTTTAATTTTCAGTAATTCACATAGAAAAGTCTTGCGGGAAGTGGGTTTTAAGTGCGTCGGTATGAGGTGCTTGTATATGCGTCAGCATAAGCACCCATACCGCTATGCACTTAATAGCGAAAGCACCCACGAAGCGCAGACTTTTCTATATAAATCACAAAAACTATACCACCCTTGTCACCGCCTCACCTGCGCCGTTTCTTACTTCCACCGCCCCGGTTTTTGGATCCGGAATTTCTCTGGTGACTCTGATGGTTCTTATGCTCCATCTTCCGTGGCGGGATAAGACAGTGGGCATCGAAACCGATCAAGTCTTTCCGCCCTGCCTTTAGAAGTGCTTCCTTGACCAGGTCGTAGTTTTTCGGATTGCGGTACTGGATCAGCGCACGCTGCATTGCCTTTTCATGAGGGCTCTTTGGCACATAGATTTTCTTGCCTGTGCGGGGATCCACGCCGGTATAATACATACAGGTAGAAATCGTAGCCGGTGTCGGATAAAAAGTCCTGCACCTGTTCCGGCATATAGCCGAGGTCCCGCAGATATTCCGCAAGTTCCACCGCCTCTTTCAAGGTTGAACCGGGATGAGAGGACATAAGATACGGCACCACATACTGTTTCTTCCCGGTAAGTTTATTTACCCGCTCGTAGCGTTTCAAAAACTTTTCATAAACAGCATTTTTCCGGTTTCCCCATGGCCTGAAGCACTGCATCCGATACATGTTCCGGCGCCACACGCAGCTGACCGCTGATATGGTCTTTACAAAGTTCCTTCAAAAAAGTATCATCTGCATCTGCCATTACATAATCAAAACGGATCCCAGATCGGACAAATACCTTTTTGACTCCCGGCAGTTTTTTTTTCAATTTCCGCAGCAGTGCCACATAATCACTGTGGTCTGCTTTTTACATTGGGGCAGACCTTCGGAAACAGACACTGCTTATTCTGGCACACCCCTTTGGTCATCTGCTTTTTGCAGGCCGGTCCACGAAAGTTGCCGGTAGGACCGCCTACATCATGAATGTATCCTTTAAAATTCGATTTTTCCGTGATCTCTTTTGCCTCCCGCAGAATGGACTCATGGCTCCCGCACCTGCACGATTCGTCCCTGATGAAAAGTCAAGGCGCAGAAACTGCAGCCGCCGTAACATCCCCGGCAGCTGGTAAGGCTAAACTGGATCTCCTGAATAGCCGGTACTCCTCCCAGTTTTTCATAACTTGGATGATAAGTTCCTACATAAGGATAATCATAAATATCATCCATCTCCTGGGTCGTAAAAGGCATAGACGGTGGATTTTGCACCACTGCCATTTTGTTTGGATACACCTCAACTAGCGGTTTTGCCGTAAACGGATCTGTATTTTCATACTGCTTCATAGAAACTCTCTGCGTACTTTTCTTACTTTTCGCAGATTTCTTCATAAGAAAGGAAGCCAGATCGGTTCGTAACAGGACACCTTCTCCATCCTGCACTTGTACACCGTTCCCGGTATAAATACAATGTCTTCCACCGCCAGTCCGCTGTCCAACGCCTCTGCCACTGCTAAGATACTGTGTTCTCCCATTCCATAGGACAAAAGATCTGCCCCGGAGTCCATCAGTATGGATCGTTTTACTTTGTCCGACCAGTAGTCATAGTGGGCCATGCGCCGCAAGCTGGCCTCGATCCCTCCTATGATGATTGGTGTCTTTTTGTAAGTCCGTCGGATCAGGTTACAATACACTACCGTAGCATAATCCGGTCTTTTTTCCCATGACGCCCCCCGGCGTATAGGCATCTTTTTTTCTGTGTTTCTTCGCCACGGTATAATGGTTTTACCATGGAATCCATATTGCCGGCACACACCAAAAATCCCAGTCTTGGCTCTCCCAGTTTCTGGATGCTGGTATCATCTTTCCAGTCCGGCTGGGATATGATCCCCACCTTTATAACCATTGGCCTCCAGATGGCGGCTAATCACCGCCGGGCCAAAGGATGCATGATCCACATAGGCATCTCCGATGACAAACACAAAATCGCACTGCTGCCAGCCTCTTTGTTTCATATCTTCCTTTGAAATGGGAAGAAATCTCTCTCTTATCCTGCATATATTTATTTCCCTTTTCTCAAAAAAAATTCAATAACGGACCGTGCCGCTTTTTCGTTCATTCCCGGTACTGCCCGCAAAGCAGACAGGTCAGCTTTTTTTATATCTTCCAGTGACTGAAATTGCCGCATCAAAGCCTTGCGTCTTGCCGGTCCGATCCCCGGTATATCATCCAAAATAGAATGAACTTGTTTTTACTCCGTATCTGCTTGTGGTACTCTATAGCAAAGCGGTGGGTTTCATCCTGTATCCTGGTGATCAGACGAAATGCCTGGCCGTGGGTGTCAATAGGAATCTCCTCGTCGTTAAAATACAATCCTCTGGTACGGTGATGGTCGTCTTTTACCATACCGCACACCGGAATATGCATATCCAGCCTGGCAAGTACTTGCTGAGCTACATGGATCTGCCCTTTTCCACCATCCATAAACAAAATGTCCGGCAGGATCCGGAAGGCATCATTTTCCTCCAACCCTTCCTGTCTGCTATGTTCAAACCTTCTGGTGAGCATTTCCTCCATGGCACCATAATCATCCGGGCCGCTGACTTCCCGGATACGGAATTTACGGTAGTCATTCTTTTTGGGTTTTCCATCTTCAAACACCACCATGGATCCCACTGTTTCAAACCCGTTAATATTGGATATATCGTAGGACTCTACCCGGCGGATGGGTGGCATTTGCAGTAATTCCCGGATCTCTTCCATGGCTCCAATGGTCTTTGCCCGCTGCTCTTTCAGTTTCTCTGCATCTTTGGTCAGAACCATAAAGGCATTCCGCTTGGCAAGTTCCAGAAGTTTTTCCTTTTGCCCCCGCTTCGGCGTGCGAAAATACACCCGCCTGCCTCTCTTTTCCGACAGCCATTCCAGGATACTCTCTCCATCTTCTACTTCCTCTTCCAGCCAGATTTCCTTTGGGAATATAAGGCGTTCCGGCATACATCTGTTTAATAAAAGCACTCAACACAGAGGCATCCGGCTCTCCTTCTACACCTGTAAGATAATAGTGTTCCCGGCCAATGATCTTGCCGCCACGGATAAAAAACACCTGAACCACCGCTTCGTCGCCGCCTCTGGCCATGGCAACCAGATCCCTGTCCTGCTGGTCATCGGAAGTAATCTTCTGCTTCTGGGTCACCGCCTGGACGCTGTTCATAAGATCCCGGTACATGGCTGCCTCTTCAAAGTTCATGGCTGCCGAGGCCTCCAGCATTTTTTCTTCCAGTTCTTTTAACACACGCTTTGGTATCCCCCTGGAGAAATTTCAGTGCCTTGGTCAAAATTTTCTCCATAGGCTTCCTGACTGATATGTACCCCTGGCATGGTGCCGGGCACTGGCCGATCTGATGATACAGGCAGGGCCGCTCTTTTCCCCGGTGTCCCTTTGGCAGGACCCGGTGACAGTTCCGTAAATGATATATTTTATTTACCAATTCGATGGTATCCCGGATTGCTTTACCACTGGTAAAAGGTCCAAAATATTTGTTGCCATCCCGTTTCATCTGACGCGCAAAAAGAAGCCTTGGATAGGCTTCTTGGATATTTGCTTTCAGATATGGATAGGACTTACCATCTTTGAGCATGGTATTGTACCGTGGACTGTGCTCTTTGATGAGGTTACTTTTCCAGCACCAAAGCTTCGAGTTCCTGAATCCGTCACAATATACTCAAACCACGCGATATGGTCAATCATGCGCTCTATCTTCGGCGACACATGACGGCTTTTCTGAAAATACTGCCGTACTCTGTTTTTCAGACTGATCGCCTTTCCTACATAGATGATCTCATCTTTTGCATCGTGCATTAAATAAACGCCTGGTCTTGCTGGTAATTTTTTAATTCTTCTTCCAGATTAAACACCCATATTCTCCTTTCACCAGTCTTTGATAAACCGCTGGATCACATCTACTACACCATCCTCATCACAGGTTGGTGCAACATAATCTGCTTTGGCCTTTCGGATGTCTTCGTGAGCATTTCCCATAGCCACTCCCAAGCCTGCATACTCGATCATGGAAAGGTCATTGAAACCGTCTCCCACAGCATACCATCTGGTTGCGGGGAAAATCCCAGTCTTCCCAGCAGTTTGGATATACCATATGCTTTATCCACGCCCAAAGGCATCATTTCCAGATAAAACTCCTCCGACCGGTATACCGACAGCACACCTTCATATTTTTGGGCGGCCTCCGGCTCCAGTTTCCGAAGCAGCGGGCTCTCCGGTAAGGATGCATTTATTCACTTCAAAATGAACATCTTTGTGAAAATCTTCCGGCACATAAATCGGAATATCACAAGCTTTTGCATCCATGAGAATATAGGGATCATCTGCCGGTCTGCCACGATAGAGCCATGATAATAACTTAACAATCCTGTATGCTTTTCCATGGCATAATCATATAATTCATGGATCATGCCAATCCGGAAGGGTAATATCGTACACAACCTCTCCGGTAGCAAAGTTGGTGATCTTGCCTCCGTTATAAGAAAGAATATAGCCGCCATAATTTTGAAGTTCCAGTTCCTCTGCCTGATGTCGTATTCCCTCTGTACATCTTCCCGAGGCAATCACTACTTTAATGCCGTTTTGTTGGCACTGTATAACCGCCTCTTTGGTAGCTTTTGTTATTTCTTTTTTGGAATTTACCAATGTTCCATCTACATCCAGCACCAATACTTCATATGCCATAAGTTATTCATTCTCCTCCACTGTTACACTGTCTTCCGCATCTATTTCTGCTGCCGGCGTCTCTGTTTCAGTCTCCTGCGCCGGTTCTTCTATGATCTTGCCTTCCGCATCTTTTTTCTTTAATTTGATGCCTGTTTCATTTTCAAAAAATCTCTACAAATTCTTTACCCGTAATGGTTTCTTTTTCAATCAAATGGGCTGCCAGTTTTTTCAGCACTTCCTGGTGTTCCCGTATGATCTTCTTAGCTTCTTCATAGCAATGATCCAAGATCTTCATTACCTCACCGTCAATCTGGCTCTCTGTCTCTTCGCCACAGTTCAAAACTGCTCTTCCGTCCAGATAACGGTTCTGAATGGTCTCCAGTCCCATCAATCCAAACTTCGCGCTCATTCCGTACTGTGTCACCATGGATCTGGCAATGGATGTTGCCTTTTCAATATCATTAGAAGCTCCGGTTGTCACATCATCAAAACTGATCTCTTCTGCTGCACGGCCTCCTAACAGGGGTAGTGATCTCCGAGATCAACTCTCCCTTTTTCATCAGATATTTTTCTTCTTCCGGCACCTGCATGACATAACCAAGGGCTCCCATTGTACGAGGCACGATCGTAATTTTCTGTACCGGTTCCGCTTTTTTCAAAAGGTAGCCACCAGAGCATGTCCGATTTCATGATAGGAAACAATTTCTTTTTCTTCCTGTCCCAGGATCCGGTCTTTTTTTCTTTTCCGGCCAGCACAACCTCTACCGCCTCAAACAGATCTTTCTGGCTCACTACATTTCTTCCGTCTTTGACCGCCATAATGGCCGCCTCATTTACCATATTGGCAAGGTCGGCACCTACGGCACCGGAAGTCGCCAGCGCGATTTCTTCCAAATCCACCGTCTCATCCATCAGCACATCATGAGAATGTACCCGAAGCACATCCACACGGCCTTTCAGATCCGGTTTTTCTACGATGATACGGCGGTCAAACCGTCCCGGACGAAGCAGTGCCTTATCAAGTACCTCCGGACGGTTGGTAGCTCCCAGGATAATAATACCTTTGGAAGAATCAAATCCATCCATCTCGGACAAAAAGCTGGTTCAAAGTCTGCTCTCTTTCATCGTTGCCACCGCCATACTGGCTGTCACGGCTTTTACCAATGGCATCGATCTCATCAATAAATATAATACATGGTGCCATAGAAGTAGCCTGTTTGAACAGATCTCTTACACGAGAGGCACCTACACCTACAAACATTTCCACGAAATCAGAGCCAGACAAAAGAAAAAAACGGCACTCCTGCCTCTCCGCCAAAGCCTTGGCAAGCAGGGTTTTACCAGTTCCCGGAGGTCCTACTAACAGAGCACCTTTGGGCAGTCTGGCACCGATTTTTTTATACTTGTCCGGATTTTTCAAAAAGTCCACCAACTCTGTCAGCGATTCTTTGGCCTCTTCTTCTCCTGCTACATCTTAAAAGTAACACCGGTTTTCTTCTCTACATACATCTTGGCGTTAGACTTGCCGACACTGCCCATAAGACCGCCGCCTTTGGTGGCTGAACGCATCAAAAACCAGAACAGCCCCCACAGCACAACGATCGGCAGCACATAAGAAAAAAGAATATCTAAAATACCCGAACTGGTATCCTCAATCTCTGCGCTAAATTCTACATTATATTTCTCCAGCATATTCTGGACCAGAGAAGTATCATTTACATAACCTGTATAATAAGTCACCTTAAACATAGCCGCTTTCTGCTCTGTTTTTGGCTCGATGACGATCATATTGCTCTTAAAAAGTAACTTTTTTACCTTTCCTCTTTCATCATATCAATGAACTTGGTATAGGTAATTTCTTTTTGTGTATTTCTCTGTATCTCAGCATTCAGGAACATGATCATACTCATGGCAAAAACGGCTGCCACAATGCAGATAATGATATTGATCCGTTCCTCTTTTTGCGGTTCGGATCCTGATTGGAGAGATTATTATTTTCGTTCATATTCATCTGCAATACCTCTCATTCGCTTAGTGTATTTATAATATTATTAGTATAAAAGATTTCCCCTCCATAAATCAATGGAAAGAATGTGAATAGTTTGTGATAATTTGGGGCAAAAATCACTTGAAACAATCGTGTAAAACGGTTATACTTATACCATATGTTTTTTTTTTTACTATGCTACTTAAATATGCAAATGGAGGATAAAAAATGGCTGTAAAATATGTATTTGTTACAGGCGGTGTTGTTTCCGGTCTTGGAAAAGGAATTACTGCCGCCTCTCTGGGTCGTCTTTTGAAAATGCGCGGTTACAAAGTGACCATGCAGAAATTTGACCCTTATATTAATATCGATCCAGGTACAATGAACCCGGTACAGCACGGCGAGGTATTTGTTACCAATGACGGAGCTGAGACAGACCTTGACCTTGGACACTATGAACGTTTCATCGACGAAAGCCTGACAAAGCAGAGCAATGTAACCACCGAAAAAGTATACTGGTCTGTTCTTTCCAAAGAACGCCGTGGCGATTATGGTGGAGGAACCGTTCAGGTTATCCCTCATATCACAAACGAACTTAAGAGCCGTTTTTACCGCAATGATGGATGCAAGGAAACCCAGATTGCCATTATCGAGGTGGGAGGAACAGTCGGTGATATTGAAAGCCAGCCTTTCCTGGAGGCAATCCGTCAGTTCCAGCTCAATGTGGGACATGACAATGCGATTTTGATCCATGTTACACTGGTTCCTTATCTGAAAGCATCCCAGGAATTAAAATCCAAACCAACTCAGGCCAGCGTAAAAGAGCTGCAGGGGAATGGGTATTCAGCCGGATATTGTTGTATGCCGTACTGAAGTACCTCTGGACAAGGCTATCCGGGACAAGATTTCCCTGTTCTGTAATGTACCAAACAGTCAGGTTATCCAGAACTTAGATGTGGAAACACTTTATGAAGTACCTCTTGCCATGGAGAAGGAAAACCTTGCACAGACTGTCTGCAAATGTCTGCGGTTAGACTGTCCTGAACCGGATATCAAAGGCTGGGAAAACATGGTTGAATCTATCAAGCACCTGGACAAAGAAGTGACTGTTGCGTTAGTTGGTAAATATACAGCTCTTCATGATGCTTATATCAGTGTCGTCGAGTCTTTGAAACATGGTGGTTTTGCCCACAATGCACAAGTTAACATCAAATGGGTCAACTCCGAAAATGTAACACCTGAAAATGTGGCTGAGCAGTTAGCCGGTGTAAGCGGTGTTCTCGTTCCCGGTGGTTTCGGTGACCGAGGCATTGACGGAAAGATTTACGCTATTCAGTATGCCCGTGAAAACAACATTCCATTCTTGGGATTGTGTCTCGGCATGCAGTTAAGCATTGTAGAATTTGCCCGCAATGTCATTGGCTGGAATGATGCACACTCCGCAGAGCTGGATCCATCCACCACTCATCCCGTGATCCATCTGATGCCGGATCAGAACGGCGTGGAGGACATCGGCGGAACCTTACGCCTTGGTTCTTATCCTTGTCATTTGGATAAAGACAGTAAAGCTTACACACTGTATGGTGAAGAGATCATCCATGAACGTCACCGTCATCGTTATGAAGTAAACAACTACTACCGTGACGATCTGGAAAAACATGGTATGTCATTGTGCGGACTTTCACCGGATGGCCGTATCGTAGAAATGTGAGATTCCTTCTCACCCATGGTTTGTTGCTACTCAGGCACATCCGGAGTTTAAATCTCGTCCAAACAAACCACATCCGCTGTTTAAGGGATTTGTAGGCGCTGCTTTAGAATACAAAAACTAAAATATAATTTCAATACAAAAAACGCAGGATCCACTCACTTGAATCCTGCGTTTTTTATTCTAATAAATAAATCATTTGATGCCACAATGCTGTCACGTGCATCTTATGACTGAACAAACTGTGAAAAATCAAATAATTCTCCCAGGGAAGCCCCCTCTGTTTTCGGATGCAATGCCTCTTTCACCCGGTTCAATGCCTCTTTGTCTCGCTTATCATCAAAAACAACTGCATATATTTCTGCTGTATTCCTAGCTAATCATCATTCAAGGCATCATGCTGCCTGCCCTGAAAGTCTAATCCCATGAGTTCAATGGCCTTTACCCGTGTTACCGCCGTGAAAGGGCGATGTCTTAACCGCTTGACCAAGGCCATATACTATTATAATAAAAACTCTAACATCAGATATTGTAACATATTTAACGCTTTCCCTGTCTTCTTTTCGAAAAAAAAATAAAAAGTTCACAGAACCTCATATTCAAAAAGCCCAAGGGCTGATTAACAACTTTTTTAACAGCCGAGTGGCTCTACCATAATTGGTCAAGCCTTCGACCTATTAGTATCAGTCAGCTGCATACATTACTGCACTTCCACCTCTGACCTATCTACCTCGTCGTCTTCAAGGGGTCTTATTGACTTATTGTCAGGGATATCTTATCTTGAGGGGGCTTCACGCTTAGATGCCTTCAGCGTTTATCCCGTCCCGACTTGGCTACCCGGCCATGCATTTGGTAATACAACCGGTACACCAGAGGTCAGTCCACCCCGGTCCTCTCGTACTAAGGGCAGCTCCTCTCAAATATCCTACGCCCACGCCGGATAGGGACCGAACTGTCTCACGACGTTCTGAACCCAGCTCGCGTACCGCTTTAATGGGCGAACAGCCCAACCCTTGGGACCTGCTTCAGCCCCAGGATGCGATGAGCCGACATCGAGGTGCCAAACCACTCCGTCGATGTGAACTCTTGGGAGTGATAAGCCTGTTATCCCCAGGGTAGCTTTTATCCGTTGAGCGATGGCATTCCCACTTTCTTACCACCGGATCACTAAGTCCTAGTTTCCTACCTGCTCCACCCGTCGCTGTCGCAGTCAAGCTCCCTTCTGCCTTTGCACTCTTCGAATGGTTTCCGACCATTCTGAGGGAACCTTTGAGCGCCTCCGATACCCTTTCGGAGGCGACCGCCCCAGTCAAACTCCCCACCTGGCGTTGTCCTCCCGCCGGATCACGGCGGTTAGTTAGAAACCCAATACTGCAAGGGTGGTATCCCAACAGTGACTCCATAAAACTGGCGTCCTTATTTCACAGTCTCCCACCTATCCTGTACATGCAGTACCGAATCCCAGCACCAAGCTAGAGTAAAGCTCCATGGGGTCTTTCCGTCCTGGCGCGGGTAACCAGCATCTTCACTGGTATTTCAATTTCACCGGGTGCATTGTCGAGACAGCGTCCAAATCATTACGCCTTTCGTGCGGGTCGGAACTTACCCGACAAGGAATTTCGCTACCTTAGGACCGTTATAGTTACGGCCGCCGTTTACTGGGGCTTAAATTCAGACCTTCGGATTGCTCCTAAGCCCTCCTCTTAACCTTCCAGCACCGGGCAGGCGTCAGCCCATATACTTCACCTTTCGGTTTCGCATAGACCTGTGTTTTTGCTAAACAGTTGCTTGGACCTATTCTCTGCGGCCTGCGTTAGCAGGCACCCCTTCTCCCGAAGTTACGGGGTCATTTTGCCGAGTTCCTTAACAACACTTCTCCCGCCGGCCTTAGGATCCTCTCCTCATCCACCTGTGTCGGTTTACGGTACGGGTTCATATATCGCTATAGCGGCTTTTCTCGACAGCCAGCTCACCAGCTTCGCTACCCTTTGGTTCGCTCCACATCACGTCTTCGTCTTATGCTGCGGATTTGCCTGCAGCACGACTACCTCGCTTGTACCGGTCTTTCCATTCCCGGCTCTGGCTCTCTGCCTGTGTCCCCACAGTTCTGAATATATGAAGTACAGGAATCTCCACCTGTTATCCATCGACTACGACTTTCGTCCTCGCCTTAGGCCCCGACTTACCCAGAGTAGATCAGCTTTACTCTGGAAACCTTAGATATTCGGCCGGAAGGATTCCCACCTTCCTCTCGCTACTCATTCCGGCATTCTCTCTTCTTAAAAATCCACAGCTCCTTCCGGTACTGCTTCGTTTCTTTAGCAATGCTCCCCTACCAATCATAAATGATTCCACAGCTTCGGTGTCATGTTTTAGCCCCGGACATTTTCGGCGCAAGACCTCTCGACTAGTGAGCTATTACGCACTCTTTGAATGAATGGCTGCTTCTGAGCCAACATCCTAGTTGTCTTCGAAATCTCACATCCTTTACCACTTAACACGCACTTTGGGACCTTAGCTGGTGATCTGGGCTCTTTCCCTCTCGACTACCCAACTTATCTCGTGCAGTCTGTCTCCTGAGCATCGGCAACATGGCATTCGGAGTTTGATAGGCTTTGGTAAGCTTTGACGCCCCCGCGGCGATTCAGTGCTCTACCTCCATGTGTCTAACTCAAGGCTAGCCCTAAAGCTATTTCGGGGAGAACCAGCTATCTCCGGGTTCGATTGGAATTTCTCCCTACCCACACCTCATCGCCACCCTTTTCAACGGATGTGCGTTCGGTCCTCCACCGCCTTTTACAGCGGCTTCAACCTGGACATGGGTAGATCACCCGGTTTCGGGTCTATGTCTGCTGACTATGCGCTCAGTTAAAACTCGGTTTCCCTTCGGCTCCAAACTTTTCGTTCTTAACCTCGCCAGCAACCATAACTCGCCGGACCGTTCTACAAAAAGTACGCGGTTCCACTCATAAGGTGGTTCCACAGCTTGTAAACACAGGGTTTCAGGTTCTCTTTCACTCCCCTCCCGGGGTTCTTTTCACCTTTCCTTCACAGTACTATGCGCTATCGGTCACTAAGTAGTATTTAGCCTTAGGGGGTGGTCCCCCCGACTTCCCACAAGGTTTCACGTGTCTCGTGGTACTCTGGATCCCACTGGCTTCTCTCAGATTTCGCGTACGAGGCTTTCACTCTCTTTGGCTGGCTTTCCCAAAACCATTCTGCTATCTTTAAGAAATACCGTCTGTGGTCCGAACCCCGGAATGCACGCATTCCGGTTTAGGCTCCTCCGCGTTCGCTCGCCGCTACTTACGGAATCACTGTTTTTTTCTTTTCCTCCGGGTACTTAGATGTTTCAGTTCCCCGGGTTCCCTCTGCATATGGCTATGTATTCACCATACAGTGACTGGAGTTTGTCCAGCCGGGTTTCCCCATTCAGAAATCTCCGGATCAATGGATATTTGCTTCTCCCCGAAGCTTATCGCAGCTTATCACGTCTTTCGTCGGCTCTTAGTGCCAAGGCATCCGCCCTGCGCTCTTTCTTGCTTGACCTTTTTGTCTTTCGATTAGCGTATCGTAAAACAACGGTTCTTCTTGGTTCTCGTTCATAAACAAAAAATAGATTCTCGTTTATCGGTGAAATTAAATTTGTTCTTTTATTTATAAGATATTTTAATTTCAGGTTCCGGATGTAGTTTTCAAGGTACAATGATGAAGTTTTTCAAGGTACGAAAACGGATTTCGAACTGAATCAATGCTTCGCTCTTAAATTCTCCCAATGGCTAAACCCCCATAGCTGCCTTTTACATCAAAACTCGAACCCGACCCCCGCTTATCAAGGCGGTGCTTTTATACCCCCATTGAATTCTGGCGGCCACCTGCTCTCCCACATCGTCTCCAATATAGTACCATCGGCCGTTTAGGTCTTAACCAACGTGTTCGGGATGGGAACGGGTGTTGAC
>VOFD01001325.1_pt1 | contig 16192 bp, 29 predicted proteins | sample 5384101 | NCBI WGS metagenome assembly VOFD01 (sample SAMN12384723, study PRJNA508395) | human gut metagenome | isolation source: healthy gut C | host: Homo sapiens
TATTACGTATTGCTGTGGCTGCTGGACTGGGCGGGGCCCGCACCCTGCAGATCTGGCGTGGGCAACTTTGCGGTGACCTACTTCGCTGCGCCGGGGACGGAGCGTGGGCCTGAAATTCAGCTCTATCCCGGGCCCAGGCTGAATCCGTCCTCGCTGAAAAAGGAAAGATGCCCGGCGAGGAGCATCTGACCAGATCTGGGCCATGCCAAGGCCCCAAGCGTTTATGCCCTGGTGACGGCAAGGGTCTGTGCGGTAATCTTCAGCGTCCACAAACCTGACGGATTCGATACGGCGCAGGCGGAGAACCGGGCCCAGCAGGAGCTGCTCTCCCAGTGGTTCTGCGCTTCCGTGGTCAGCTCGGAGACCCCTACTGCGCCAACGGGGCGCTGAGCATCACAGCGCCGCACAACCAGCTGTGGTGGGCTACTGCGTCGAGGTGAGCCACGGCTTCGGCGGCGTTATCACCGGTGGTGGGCGTGACCTGACGCAGTAAGGTCACCGGCGTGGCGGCAATCAACGGGAGGACGCCCAATACCGGTCAGAAGGCCATGACGCCTGAGCCCGGCGTAGTATGTCGGGTACCATTCGCACAGAAGGGAGAACGCGGTGGATGTGTCAGCGCGCCACCGCCCACCTCCGGCCATTACCGCCGGGTCAACCGGGCGCTGCCATTGTGGCGGAATCTGGATACGGATTTGAGGAGGCCAACTATGTTGACGGCGAGGTATAAGGGCCAGCTGAGACCCTGGAAGGAGGCGGGACCGGTATGAACGGCAATTGAGCCGGCCGGCGTGGCGGTGAAGTCGCGATTGAAACGAAATTTTTGGTGACTGAATGCATTTAATTTTTCATGGCGTTGCTTTAGTTCACCAGTATTACCAGTAAGTTTATAAAGATAGCAATTCTGGCCTGAAGATTTTCTCATTGAATTTCATCTTACCTGCTGAACAATAGTTTTAGATTGATAACGTACAAATAAAACGCTTCCTAAGGTTTGTTGTATACCGTTTATCCAATCTAAAATATTGATTTGAATGAGGAATCGGGCAGGTCAGGATGAAAATTCAGGAAATATGATGAGAAATCTTTAGGTGAATTGCTTTTTTTGTATCTTTGTAACTTACTGGTGAAGTATAATTAATTTAAAAACAGCATAAGGTGAAAAAAGATTAAAAGTGCACTGATTTCAGTCTTTTACAAAGATGGTTTGGAACCGATCGTCCGCCAATTGGCAGCCGATGGTGTGAAAATATATTCAACGGGTGGAACGCTCTCATTTATCGAAGGTCTCGGTGTCGAGGCAACCGCAGTTGAGAGTTTGACCGGTTATCCCCTCGATTCTGGGAGGTCGTGTGAAGACCTTGCACCCCAAAGTGTTCGGTGGTATTTTGGCCCGTCGTGACAATGCTCAGGATGGTGAGCAGGTGAAACAGTATGAGATTCCTGAGATCGATTTGGTGATCGTTGACCTCTATCCTTTTGAGCAGACCGTTGCATCGGGTGCAGAGGAGCAGGCTATTATCGAAAAGATCGATATCGGAGGAATTTCGCTGATTCGTGCAGCCGCCAAAAACTATAAAGACGTGCTGATCGTACCGTCTGTCGATCAGTATGCTGAATTGTTGGAGATCATCACAGCACAGCAGAGTGCAACTACTCTCGAACAGCGTCGTCGTTTTGCTGCTTATGCATTCAATGTCAGCTCACACTACGATACAGCTATCTTCAACTACTTCAACCGTCAGGAGCAGATCCCGGTATTCAAGCAGAGCTACATTAAGGGCACCACGTTGCGTTATGGCGAGAATCCCCATCAGAGCGCTATGTTCTTTTGGTGATCTGGATCGCCTCTTCGATAAACTGCATGGTAAAGAGATCTCTTACAATAACATGCTCGATATCGATGCCGCAATCAATTTGATCGAAGAGTTCGAAGAGCCGACCTTTGCCGTATTGAAACACAACAACGCATGTGGAGTCGCTTCGCGTGCAACCTTGTTCGAGGCGTGGAAAGATGCATTGGCTGGTGACCCAGTTTCTGCATTCGGTGGTGTGTTGATCTGTAACCGTGAATTGGATGCCGCAACTGCTGAAGAGGTTAACAAGATCTTCTTCGAAGTGATTTTGGCTCCTTCTTATACCGAAGAGGCACTGAAAGTGCTCGAATGCAAGAAAAACCGTATTATCCTGCGCCTGAAAGATACTACCCGCTGCAACAAACAGTTCCGTTCACTGCTCAATGGCGTAGCTGTTCAGGATCGCGATTTGAAAGTAGGCGGCCGTGACGGCGAGGTGCGCAGCGTCACCGAAAAACAGGTTACGCCGGAGCAGATGGCCGATCTGATTTTTTTGCCAATAAGATTGTGAAGAACTCAAAGAGCAACGCAATTGTCTTTGCTAAAAACGGTCAGTTGTTGGCTAGCGGTATCGGTCAGACCTCACGTGTGGATGCACTCAAACAGGCTGTAGTTAAAGCTAAGAGCTTCGGATTTGATCTCAACGGAGCTGTGATGGCATCGGATGCCTTCTTCCCCTTCTCTGACTGTGTGGAACTGGCTCATGCCGAGGGCGTGGATGCTGTGATACAGCCGGGTGGTTCAATTCGTGACCAGGAGAGTATCGACTATTGTAATGCCAACGGTATGGCCATGGTATTTACAGGACTGAGACACTTTAAACATTAAACCTATGGGTCTGTTTTCATTGACACAGGAGTTGGCCATCGACCTCGGCACGGCCAACACGATCATAATCAGCAACGGGAAAATCGTCGTGGACGAGCCGTCGATCGTGGCGCTCGACCAGCATACCGGTAAGCTGGTGGCTATCGGTAAGCAGGCCCGCCAGATGCATGGTAAAACCCATCAGAATATTCGCACGATCCGTCCGTTGAAAGACGGCGTGATCGCCGATTTCAATGCGGCAGAACTGATGCTTCGGGGATTGATCCGTATGGTCAAAAGCAATGGCCGTTTGTTCAGCCCTTCGTTGAAGATGGTGATCTCTATCCCTTCGGGCAGTACCAATGTGGAGATTCGTGCGGTGCGCGATTCTGCAGAACATGCCGGTGGTCGTGAAGTGTATATGATTTACGAACCGATGGCTGCTGCATTGGGTGCTGGATTGGACGTCGAGGCTCCTGAAGGACACATGGTGGTGGATATTGGAGGTGGTACGACTGAGATCGCCTGCATTTCGTTGGGAGGTATCGTCTGCAGTGAAAGTATCAATGTTGCCGGTGATGTTTTTACCGAGGATATTCAGAAAATTTTATCCGCCAGCAGCACAATATGCGAATCGGTGAACGTACGGCTGAGGATATTAAAATTGCTGTCGGTGCAGCCATGTCGGAATTGGACGAGGAACCCGAAGATTTTGTCGTAACAGGTCCCGATATCTTAACTTCGCTGCCTTCGACCCTCCAGATCTCATATACAGAGATGGCGTATGCTCTGGAGAAGTCTTTGGTCAAAATCGATGCAGCTGTGATGAAGGTGTTGGAGATGATCCCGCCTGAACTCTATGCCGATGTGGCTAAGAACGGTGTTTATCTGGCAGGCGGTGGCGCTTTGTTGAAAGGTCTCGACCGTCGCCTCTCAGAAAACCAAGATCCCGTTCCATGTAGCGGAGGATCCTCTGCGTGCCGTGGCTCGCGGTACCGGAATTGCGCTGAAGAACATCGGACGTTTTTCGTTCTTGATGAAATAAATGATTTCCTAAAGATGAATAGTGGCGCTCCTCGTTGTCAGTGTTTACTGACAGCGGGGAGAGCGTCGTAAATAGAGCTGGCAAATTTTGCGTAGCCGTTCAACGGTATGAATCGGATCGGAACACGTCTGTAGTGTTTGGATCACATAGCGAGTTTAACAGATGATCAAGTTTTTTCTGTTCAAAAAAAAATTCACTTCCTGCTGCTGTTTATCCTGCTGGAATCGCTCGCTATTCACTATTATGCCAACAGTACGAGCTACACGAAAGTAAAATTGGTTACCGCCTCCAACTATGTTGTGGGCGGTATCTATTCCCAGATTTCGGGTTTGAACAGCTATTTTTCATCTGCGTCGCGAGAACCAGGAACTGGCACGTGAATTGGCCGTATTGCGCAATCGTCTCGATGGTATGAAGGTACCCTTATCTGCGGATGATTCTTTGTCGTTGGCTGCAGGCGACTCTTCAGTATTGTATGCGAACGGTGTGCGCCAATATGAGTATTTCAGTGCCAAAGTGGTCAACAATACGATTACCCGCCAAGAGAACTACATTACCGTTAACCGTGGTGCTGAAGATGGCATGATGCCCGATATGGCGTTGATTTGTGATGGCGGTATCGTGGGGTATATTCTCGGATGTTCCGATCACTTTTCGGTCTGCATGTCGGTGCTGAACCGCGATTTCAGAACCAGCGGTCGGATCAAGGGTACTGACTATTTTGGCTCAATTTATTGGGATGGTGGCAGTTATGAGTATGTAACTCTTTCTGAGGTGCCGAAATATGCTCCTCTGCACAAAGGAGATACGATTGTAACGACTGCTTATTCAACGATTTTTTCCCCCGAGGTCATGATCGGTACTGTCGAAAGCTTTGCATTGCAGAATGCAACGTTCTACAATGTGAAGGTGAAATTGCATAGTAACATTGCAGCATTGGACAATGTGTTGGTCGTAAAAATACCTCGATGCCGATGAACGCAATATGCTGGAAGAGGGGTAATCAATCAAACAGATGGTGAAGAGATCAAACAATAGAAGCGTATGTATCGTTTGATTGAATATGGAATTCTTTATGTAGTGATGGTGATCCTGCAGGTATTTCTCTTCAGCCGGATTGGAATCAGTGTGTATGTACACCCTTTAGCCTACATAGCTTTTTATTATTTTGTTGCCAATGTCCACTCCTGGGGCCGTTCTTTTGTTGTTGGCGGCAGCTTTGGGAATGACCATCGACCCTCTTTATGGGTACGGCTGGAATCAATACTATTGCTACACTTTTTCGCCGCTTTTTGTCGTCCATCGGCTTTGATCCTTTTTATTGGGAAGGACGAAGTGAAAGAGGGTGGGGTTCCCAATGTCACTCGTGTTGGATTGTCTCGCGTTTTACGTTACGCAACAGTCATGGTTTTGTTGCATAGCACCCTCTTTTTTTTATTTTGGAGTCATTGACGTGGCACTTCTTCTATTTGACGCTGTTGCGGATCATTTGCAGTTCGGTGGTCACGTTGATTCTGGTCTATTTTTGTCAGAAGTTTTTCTCAGTTAACCGTCAGAGCGGGTATGATCAAAACTGATCTGATTGCGTTTGAGAATTGAATGAGTAGTTCAAATTTTATTTGCTAACGGAGAGTCTAAGGTGAGTAATCTGTCTCGGGTAAAATGGTTGCAATGGTTTGTCGTGGCGATGTTCTGCATCTTGCTGCTGCGACTCTTTTATCTGCAGGTGATCGATGGCAGTTACAAAACCAGTGCGAATAATAATGCTTTACGTTATACGGTGCAGTATCCGCCGCGTGGTGAAGTGTATGACCGCAATGGCAAATTTTTTGGTTCAGAGTAAGGAGGCGTACGATCTGATGGTGATTCCACGAGAGGTGGAGCCATTTGATACAGCGGCTATGAGTCGCATCATCGGTTATCCGGTCGAACGCATTCGCAAAGAGTTGATCAAGGCCTCGAACTATTCTCGTCGTCGAGCTTCCGTTTTGTTCAAACAACTTCCCCAAAGAGGTCAAAGTACGGCTCGATGAACGCAATTTTCCCGGTTTTATACGGTTTATCGCACGGTGCGTTCCTATCCGACTAAAATCGCTGGTAACCTGCTGGGCTATGTAGGAGAGGTGGATGATCGTATTATTGATAGAGATCCCTACTATCGCCCGGGAGATTACATCGGACGCAGCGGAATCGAGCAGGCCTATGAAGAGGTGTTGCGTGGTGAAAAGGGGTGAAGATTGAGATGGTCGATGTACACGGTATCCCTCAAGGCTCCTATGCCGGTGGAGTGTAGATACGCTGCCATTGCCTGGTGTGGCGATTACCTGTACGATTGATTTGCGGTTGCAGGCTTTGGCTGAAGAGCTGATGGCCGGCAAAGTGGGTAGTGTCGTGGCGATTGAACCTGAGACAGGAGAAATATTGGTCATGGCGAGCAGCCCGACTTATGATCCCGATGAACTGGTCAGCCGAGAACGTGGCAATAACTATATGAAACTGCTCTATGACCGTCGCCGACCGCTGTTTAACCGCGCCGTTATGGCCAGCTATCCTCCCGGATCGACATTCAAAACCTTGAATGGTTTGGTTGGTCTGCAAGAGGGCGTTTTAGTCCCGTCTCAAACTTACCCGTGTCATGGCGGTTATCCCTATGGCCGTGGGGTAAAATGTCACAGCCATTGGTCTCCGGTGGATTTGATGGAGGCGGTTCAGACCTCATGCAATGCTTATTTCTGTTATGTGTTCCGCGACATTATCGAGAACCGTAAATATGGGGATATTGCCAAAGGTCTCGATGTGTGGAAGGAGTATGTGAACAGCTTTGGGTTTGGACGTAAGCTCGGATCCGATTTTACGAGTGAGCTGAACGGTTACGTGCCGAATTCGGAATTTTATGATAAGGCGTATCGTGGTCGCTGGAACGGGTTAACGGTGATCTCATTGGCAATTGGTCAGGGTGAATTGGGTTGTACGCCGCTGCAGATGGCCAATTTCGCAGCTACAATCGCCAATCGTGGTTACTATAAAATTCCCCATGTGGTTAAACGAATCCATGATCGCGATTCGATCGATGCACGTTTCTATGAGAAACATTATACAAAGTTGAGTCTCGTTATTTTGACCCGATTGTCGAAGGAATGTATCGTGCCGTAAATGTTGACGGAGGTTCGGCCCGGATGGCTCGTATTGAAGGTATCGACATTTGTGGTAAAACTGGTACGGCCCAAAAATCCGCATGGTGCTGATCACAGTACCTTTATCTGTTTTGCTCCACGTAATCATCCTAAAATTGCCGTTTCGGTTTATGTCGAGAATGGCCGCTGGGGTAGCGTTGCTGCAGCTCCGATCGCCAGTCTGATTACTGAGCTTTATCTGACCGATACGATAACTCGCCCGCAATTGGTTGAGTATGTTAAAATCTCCAAATCAGTTACCCCTACTATGGAAAATAATTTCAATTCTCGATTGTCGGTAGGGCGTGTCGACTGGTGGTCGATTCTGATCTATGCAATATTGGTTCTTGCAGGTTGGCTCAATATCTATGCTGCGGTCTATGACGATGCACTCGAGTATCTTCGATATATCGCAACGCTATGGTATGCAACTATTGTGGATGGGTGTGTCGGCGTTTTTGGCCATTTCGATTCTGTTGATCGATGCGAAATATTATCATATCCTTGCTTTCCCGCTCTATTGGATTACTATCCTGATTTTGATTGTGGTGCTTTTCGTGGGCAAGGAGGTCAACGGAGCCCGATCGTGGATCATGATTGGCCCCATAGCTCTGCAACCGACAGAATTCGTTAAGTTTACAACTTCGTTGGCATTGGCCCGGTACATGAGCTCCTATTCGTTTGATCTGCGCAACTGGCGGGATCTGTTGCGGGTGTTTGGCATCATTGGGCTGCCCGTTGCGATTATCATGCTGCAGAATGATACAGGATCTGCGTTGGTATATGGTTCGTTCCTCTTCATGTTCTACCGGGAAGGATTTAACCGTTGGATCTATGTCGCTCTTTTCATGGTGATTTCGCTGTTTGTCTTTTTATTTTTTTGCTTGAACCAGCCACTCTCTTAATCCTCATGATATTAGGATGTGTGTTGAGTGAAGGAATCTCCAACGGCTATTGGCGTAGCAAATTGATCTATTTGGCGGCTTTGACGCTGTTTGTTTCTGTTGCTTTATTTGATTGTATTTTTTTGCTCGGGGGCATCTTTCATTATATGCCGCTATATTGATCGGAGTTGTCCTTTCCTTGGGACTGGTGGCTGTATATGCCTACCGTTACAAGATCCGCAATATCCTGTTGTTTGTTTTACTCTTTTTCGGCTCTTTGGCTTTTTACCTCCACAATCGAATACGGTTTTAATAACATCCTGCAAATTCACCAACAGAAACGTATTCTTGACTTGTTGGGCCTGGAGTCAGATTTGGCTCACTGGGGATACAACGTCAATCAGTCGAAAATTGCAATCGGTTCAGGCGGTTTTGCGGGCAAGGGGCCTTTTTGGAAGGAACACAAACCAAATTCAATTTCGTTCCCGAACAAAGTACCGATTTTATTTTTCTGTACAGTCGGTGAGGAGTGGGGATTTTTAGGCAGCGCTTTAGTGATTCTGTTGTTCTGCATGTTGATTATGCGCTTGATTCGTATGGGCGAACGACAGATGGAACCCTTCGGGCGCATCTATTGTTATTGTGTGGCTTCGATCTTTTTTTCTTCCATGTATTGGTGAATATTGGTATGACAATTGGGTTGATGCCTGTGATCGGTATCCCATTGCCATTTTTAGCTATGGAGGTTCATCGATGATTGCCTTTACCCTTTTTTGCTTTTTGTGGCTATTCGTTTGGACTCTGCCAAAAGCGAATTAACAATTTGATTACATACAAGAGCGAATAAAGGTGCAAAATATGTAGTATCTTAGTTCGTTAAATTTTCTCATATTTATTAGTGTCATAAATATACGAGTAGATATGTCACAACAGTTGAAAGGCCTTACGCAGGCTCAAGTTCAGGAGAGTCGCGAACGTCATGGCCGCAATGTCTTGACCCCACCCAAAAGAAAATCGTTGTGGGTGCTTTTCTTTGAAAAATTTTCTGATCCGGTGATTCGGATCCTGCTCATAGCAGCTTTCCTATCGTTGGGTATTGGGTTTATCCACAATGAATTTGCCGAAACAATCGGTATTTTCTGTGCCATTTTTCTGGCTACGGAATTGCCTTTTGGTTCGAGTACGATGCCATGCGCAAATTCGACCTGTTGAACAGTACAAACGATGATACGCCGGTCAAAGTGATTCGCGAGGGTGCAGTTACAGAGATACCCAAGCAAGATGTTGTGGTCGGAGATGTTGTATTGCTCGAAAGCGGAGAAGAGGTTCCTGCTGACGGTATTTTGCAGGAGGCTGTTTCGTTGAAGATCAATGAATCGACGCTGACTGGTGAACCAATGATCGACAAAACGGTTGACCCGGCCCATTTCCATGCAGATGCTACCTATCCCTCGAACGAGGTGATGCGTGGTACGACGGTGATCGAAGGTCATGGAATTATGGTGGTTGAACGGGTCGGTGACGCTACCGAATTCGGTAAAAGTAGCTGAACAATCGACCATAGAGAGTGACGAAGAGACTCCGCTCAATCAGCAGCTTCACCGTCTTTCGAAATTGATCGGTCGTGCGGGTATCTCATTGGCAATATTGACCTTTGTTGCCTTGTTGGTGAAAGGGGCTTTGATGGAAAAGCGGTTTGAGGCGGATTGGCTGACCATTGCCGAAAGGGTGTTGCAGTACTTCATGGTAGCCGTCACGCTGATCGTCGTGGCCGTGCCGGAAGGACTGCCGATGAGCGTCACGTTGTCGTTGGCGGTCAATATGCGTCGTATGTTGAAAACCAATAACCTGGTTCGTAAGATGCATGCATGTGAGACCATGGGCGCCATTACCGTAATCTGTACAGATAAGACGGGTACATTGACCCAGAATCAGATGCGGGTACATGAGATGAAATCGTATCGCCCTGAGAGCGATGAGATTTTGGCCGAAGGTATTGCTGCCAATTCGACTGCCTTTCTTGATGCAGAAGGTAAGGTGATCGGCAACCCGACAGAGGGTGCACTGTTGTTGTGGTTGCGTGACCGGGGGATCGATTATGCGGCACTGCGCGAAAAAGTGTCCGATGGTGGATCAGCTGACCTTTACTACCGAACGCAAATTTATGGCTACACTGGTCGATTCATCGCGCGGTGGCCGTTATCTTTATGTGAAGGGCGCGCCTGAAATTGTTTTAGGTAAATGTACCTCCTTTGCTGATAAATCGGCTGTAGAGGCTCAATTGACCGAGTATCAAAATATGGCAATGCGTACTTTGGGGGTTCGCTTTTTGTTCGTTGTGACGATGCAAAAAAGTTGCGATGAGGCGTTGGCTGCAGGTGAACTGACCTTTATTGAGTGGCTGCCATCTCTGATCCGGTACGTGCTGATGTACCGGCAGCAGTCAATGAGTGCTTGAGTGCAGGAATCGGGGTGAAGATCGTTACTGGCGATACTCCCGCAACAGGCAAAGAGATGGGACGACAGATCGGATTGTGGACTGCTCAGGATACAGACTATAACCATATTACTGGGGTGGAGTTTGCAGCATTGAGTGATGAGGAGTTGTTGCCGCGTGTGCAGGCGTTGAAGATTATGTCACGTGCGCGGCCTCTTGATAAACAGCGTTTGGTTCGGCTGTTACAACAGCGCGGAGAGGTTGTTGCTGTTACCGGTGACGGTACGAACGATGCTCGCATTGAACTTTGCGCAAGTGGGACTTTCGATGGGTACCGGTACCCTGTTGCGAAGGAGGCAAGCGATATTACGCTGCTCGATGACTCCTTCAGCAGCATTGCAACTGCAGTGATGTGGGGCCGATCGCTCTACCGCAATATTCAGCGTTTTGTGTTGTTCCAGTTGACCATCAATGTGGTGGCTGTCGTGATTGTGCTGCTCGGTTCGATTTTTTGGCAGTGAGTTGCCCCTGACTGTGACGCAGATGCTGTGGGTCAACCTAATTATGGATACTTTTTGCCGCATTGGCACTGGCATCGTTGCCTCCCAGCCGTAGCGTAATGAAAGAGAAGCCGCGTAGTAGCAAAGATTTTATCATTACACCGGCTATGACCCGTTCGATACTGGGAGTTGCTGCGCTGTTTGTGGTCGTGCTGCTCGGGATGCTCTTCTGGTTCGGCAGCGCCATCACTCCATACGAACTGTCAGCATTCTTTACCGTCTTCGTGATGCTGCAGTTCTGGAATATGTTCAACGCAAAAAGGATTTGCTTCATCGATGCCTTTTGGCCCTTTCGTGGCGCGGATGTTATGCCTTCTTCGGGGTGTTGGCCTTGATCCTGGTCGGACAACTGATCATTGTCAGCTGGGGTGGGGAGGTGTTCCGTACCGTACCGTTGAGCTGGCAGGATTGGCTGTTGATTATTGGCTCCACTTCAGTTGTGATGTGGGTCGGTGAAATCTACCGTACGATCCGCTATTTTACAAAGAAAAAAAGAGCGCATAACTTGGGTAATGTTGGACCAAAGTAAGAGCAAGTCTTTGCATCGTGTTGCGGTAAAGCGTCAGAAAGACACGGTTGCCAAATTGTTATTCAAACTTTGGTTGGGTGTACTGTTTGTCAGTTGTGCCTTGACTGTAGGGCTATTGTGGTTGCAAACACAAGATGCGGAAGAGGTAGTGCTAAAAAACAGGACTCACTCCGAATATGCTTTTGTTGGCAGGAGGCCTGGCAGTGTTAGTGCTCTCCTGTGGTGCCACTACGATGTTTTTGAATTGTGCAGCCCGCATTCGAAATAATGGATTTGGCTCTTTCCTCTCGTTCTTTTTAGTACCGATCGTGATGATTGCATGGTCAAGGACCCCCCTATTTTTATGCGTTCATGGGACCTTTCTTGATCTGTCTGATTATTGCGTATCTGCTTTTTTAGATATAGATTTCGCCAAACGAACAAAGTCGATCAGAAAGATGTGTTCAGATAGATTGAGTCAAAGGCCTTTTAATAATTTTTTTGTGTTGTTGGGATGTAGCGTGAATAGAATGTCTGACGTGTTGAAAGGTGAATTCTTATAATAAAAAAGAGAGCAGTGCAAAACTGCTCTCTTTTTTATTTTGTGTGAGGTGGATGCATTCCCATTGAGTTGCGCTTGCATTCCGTGGCTTACTTTACCGATGACGCTATCGTGTTGTTACCCGAGAAATAGTTGCCTTTGGTCAGGGAAGTTTCCAATGCCTTCGATTATGCAAGTAGCAGCGATTGCTGTTCTTACCTCCCGTGTTAATCCTTGCGTTAATTCTTGTCTGTTTGTGCAGAGAGTCGTGCTGCCTCCTCGCGCATGAACTTTTCGGATACCACTACGCGAACCGCCCTGTCGATCACCTCAAATTCGAAAGGAGACTCTCCGAGGGCCTCTCCATCCACTTCTATGGCGATCTCCGGGGAGGATTCGATCCGAATGGTGCGTCCCCGGTTCAGACTGGTGGAGTGTAGCCGATAAATCCGGCCATTGAACAGCACTTTGAAATTATACAACACCTGCAAAGGATTCATCCGGCGAATCACCGTCAAATCAAACAATCCGTCGTCGGCAACCGCATCCGGAGTCTGCAACATACCGCCTCCGTTGTATTTACCGATACCAATCGTTGCGCTGTACACCAGATCGTTGACCTCAATTTGTCGTCAACATACACTTTTACTCCGGTTGAGTTGTAGCGCATGATGGCTTTGAGTGTACTCCACAGATAGAGCCATTTGCCCCGTTTGCCCTCCTCCTTGAGGTGGTTGTAGCGGCGGTTCACCGCCGCATCGAAACTCGACACCCGCCACATTGGCCATGTATCGGGTCTGTTTTGTAGGAAGATTGGTAGTAGCTGATCTTTCCTACATCCTGCAAAAAAAAAGTGACCTTCGACAATGGCTCGAATCGCCTCGGGTATTTTCTCGGAATCCCGAACATCCGGATCCAGTCGTTGCCGGTACCGACGGCGATTACACTCAGAAGTACATCTTGTGTCGGCACGACCTTTTTGGATAAAAAGACCGTTGACCACTTCGTGAATTGTGCCGTCCCCCCCCGACAATAATCTTGCGGAAACCGTTGTTGACCGCCTCGACGGCCAGTTCGATCGCATGGTATTTGCGTTCGGTGAACGCGTATTCCGGCACAATATGGTGATCGCGCAGTAGTTTGCTGATCTGAGGCCAATCGGTCAACCCCGTCCGCTGCCGGCGACGGGGTTGACGATGGCAAACCATTTTTCGGTATTTTCCATAGAATTGACGATTTCCGCTCTGTTGTCGAACAAGTGTGTTGAACGGGTTGACAATTACTTTTTTCGGGGCGTGAGCCAGCGTGTGCAGCAGGTAGTCCCAGAATTTACCGACCGATGCGATATTGACTTTCTCGTCCGGAGAGTGCGGATAGCAGATCGTCGGACCAAATGAGATCATGTCGAGGCCGGGATATTTGCCTCCCAACAAACCGCATTCCAAACCGGCATGAATAGCCATAACTGCTGGCTCCTGACCATACAACGCCTCATACGATTCGGTCATGGTCTTCAGGATGGGAGAGCTCATATCAGGATTCCAGCCAGAATAACCGCCACTCGGCGTTACTTCTGCACCGGCAAGAGTGAATACTGAACTCATTGTTTCGGCTAAATACTCTTTTTCGCTGTCAACGGAGCTTCGTAACAGAGCTTGCATCCGTATCGTGCCATTTTCGGATACTACACGAGCCAGGTTGGTCGAGGTTTGTACCAACCCTTTGATAGAAGGACTCATGCGGAAAACACCATTGGGACATCCCTGGATGGCATTCAACAGACGATTTTGGCTGTCGAGATCCATTACGGAAGCAGGAATGGCAGTATCGCTAAGCAGAATGGTCACATTGTCATCGACTTCTTTCAACTCTGCACTGACTGTTTCAGCAATTGTCTTTACCAATTTGCTGAGAGACTCAACTTGAGCTTCAGGAACCATTACCGTAGCAATGGCTTCGCGAGGAATGGCGTTTCGCAGACCTCCTCCGTCAATTGCAGCGAGACGCAGGCCAACCTCCTTCTGAGCTTTCAGCAGCAGACGGGCCATGATTTTGTTGGCATTGCCCCGCTCGAGGATAATCTCGATGCCGGAGTGCCCTCAAGCAAACCTTTTACATCGATCTTTTGGGCTACATAGCCAGCCGGAATACTCACCTCTTTGTATTTCAAGGTAACGTTGAGGTCCAGCCCCTGCGCAACCAACATAGAGCTCTCCTTCGGTCTCTGAGTCGAGATTCAGCAGAATATCCCCCTGCAATACTCCGGTTTCAGTCCGAAAGCGCCGTACATGCCGGTCTCCTCGGATGCGGTGATCAACGCCTCCAGTGGGCCATGTTGCAGATTCTTTGCCCCCATAACGGCCAAAATGGCAGCAACGCCCATGCCGTTGTCAGCTCCTAATGTGGTGCCGTCGGCCGTTACCCATTCGCCATCTACATAAGCTGAGATGGGTTCTTTGGTGAAATCGAAATCTTTATCGTTGTTTTTCTGCGGCACCATGTCCATGTGGGCTTGCAGAATAATGCCTTTGCGATCCTCCATGCCCGGAGTGGCCGGTTTGCGCATGATGACGTTGCCGGCTTCATCGGCAAAACTTTCGACGCCGAAAGCCTTGCCTTGGGCAACTAAATATTCACGTATGGCATCTTCGTGTCCTGAGGGGCGGGGAATGGCGCAGAGCTCGGCAAATTTGGTCCAGATCTCCTGCGGTGCCAATGCCGCAATGTTTTTATTCATCTTATTATTGGTTGTTCGTTAGTTTGTTAGGATTAAATCACTGCATGCAATTTTGCAAAACACTCCGTTGCGGCCTGCTGGTCACAACGGGTATTGGTGTGAATGATCGCGTGAAAGGTATGTTAATACTATTTCAGGCGAGCCAGCATATTTTTAGTGTTGTTCTCGATGCGGTCGAGAATGTCATCAGTGTCGTCTTTGACAAACTTCTCGCCGGTGATGTGCTCGTAGAGCTCGATGTAACGATCACTGACGCTGTTGACAAACTCATCGGTCATCTCTGGAACCTGTTCGCCCGGACGACCCTGGAAACCGTGCTCCATCAGCCATTCGCGAACGAACTCTTTTGAAAGTTGGTGTTGAGGCTCTCCTGCATCGAAACGCTCCTGATAACCGTCGGCATAGAAGTAGCGTGAACTGTCCGGCGTGTGAATTTCGTCCATCAGCAAAATTTCACCATCCTTTTGCCGAACTCATATTTCGTATCCACCAGGATCAATCCCTGTTTTGCTGCAATCTCGGTGCCGCGAGCAAAGAGTTTCAATGCGTACTCTTCCAACTTTTCGTAATCCTCTTTGCTGACCAAACCGCGTTTGATGATCTCCTCTTTGGAGATATTCTGGTCGTGTTCACCGATTTCGGCTTTGGTAGTCGGGGTGACGATCGGGTGGGGAATTTCTGGTGCTCTTTCATGCCGTCCGGAATGGGTACCCCACAGATCTCACGAGCACCGGCTTTGTAGTCACGCCATGAGCTACCGGTCAAATAGGCGCGTACGATCATCTCGACAGGGAAACCTTCGCAACGGTGACCTACCGTTACCATTGGGTCGGGAGAAGCGATTTTCCAGTTGGGGCAGATGTCTGCTGTTGCATCGAGAAATTTCGAAGCAATTTGATTCAGTACCTGACCTTTATAGGGGATGCCCTTGGGCAGAACCACATCGAAAGCTGAGATGCGGTCGCTGGCCACCATCACCAGGTATTTATCGTCAATGTTATATACATCACGAACCTTGCCTTTGTAAAGACTCTTTTGTCCGTCAAAATGGAAATCGGTCTTCAGAATTGCTTTTGCCATGTTTTTATTGATTTATGATGTTGTTTTTTGATTTTCGGATATTGTGTTGGGAAGCCTTGACATCTGGCACAGGGAAAATGCGGTCAGGGTTGCCCTTTCGTTTTTTCTTTGTTACGGTCCGGGTATTCGATTTTGTGGCGGCAGTATTACCTGGGTAGACAGAGACTTAGTTCCTGTAGAGGACATGCCTTTTGGTGTCATTCGCTGCTGATGCGGTATCTGTTGCATCGTTGTACTTTGGCTGGTCGTTGGCGTTTGGGTGGCTGTCTCATCGGAAAACAGTTCCGGTTCCAGAACTTTGGCCTGTTGGTCGAATGCCTCGATGATGTATTCGGGCCCGAATCGCTCTTTTTAGTCGATCTGTGTGAGATCGCCCGTCACGATAATTGGGCACTGCGCCCCATACGGGTCAAGGAACATCTTGATTTGAAGGCGTAGTGTTTTGCGCCTCATCGAATGACGAACGCATTATCAATGTACGTCCACGCATGAATGCCAATGGAGCAATCACGAACCGTACCCTCTTCAGATGCGGTACAGTTTGGCCGGTGGGGTCAAGCAATA
>VOFD01002229.1_pt1 | contig 16172 bp, 30 predicted proteins | sample 5384101 | NCBI WGS metagenome assembly VOFD01 (sample SAMN12384723, study PRJNA508395) | human gut metagenome | isolation source: healthy gut C | host: Homo sapiens
TGACTACCAAAATGACCGGCTTGCCGCTGGAGCGGAGGATGCGGGCGATATGTTCATCCTGAGGCTGAACGCCGGCATTCCCATCGATGACGTACTAGGATCACGTCGGCTTCGCGGATAGCCAGCTCTGCCTGATAGCGCATGCTCGTGAAGATATGATTTTCCGAATCGACGAATTCGATGCCGCCCGTATCGATCATAGTAAATTCTGATTGAGCCATTCTGCGTCATAGTAAATGCGGACCCGCGTGACGCCGGGAATATCCTCTACGATAGAAATGCGCTTCTTGACAATAGCGTTGAATAACGTCGACTTGCCTACGTTCGGCCGACCGACGATAGCTACTAACGGTTTATACACTACCAGTTTCCTGTTGTCCTTTCTTATATGAAAAAGGATAACCGGGCATGCCGGCTATCCCCCTTCGTTGAAAAGGGGTATTCGCCTTCTACAGCGTCGTCAGCTGCTTCGGCCTGTTCTTGTTTGTCCAGATAGTTGCGAACTTCCTGTTCTTCTTCATCTTTCTGAATAGCCAGGACACTCAGGATATTTTCTTTTTATCCGTGTCGATGCCGATGATCTTGACGTTCATGACGTCGCCGATGTTGACCAGGTCTTTAACGACGGCGCCGCGTTTTCCGTCAGTTCGGATACGTGGAGCAAGCCCTGGGTTCAGGATCGATCGCTAAAATAGCGCCAAAGGAAGGAGCTTCTTAACTACTCGCTTTTTACGACGTCGCCGACTTCAATTTTTTCGATAGCGGCAATCAGGATTCTTCTGGGCGCTTTCAAAGACAAGAAATACGGTTCCGTTCTGATCAATTTCTGTACCAATACGTTAAGCTTTTCACCGACCTGAAGAACAGCGTCGACAGAGCTTACGCGCTTCCAGGAAATGTCAGAAATGTGGAGCAGGCCTTCTACGCCGCCCAAGTCGATAAACGCGCCGTACGGCATGATTTTAACGACTGTGCCTTCGAGAACTGCGCCTTCTTCGATATTCTGCAGCGCTTCAGCCCGTTTCTGTTCCCGTTCTGCTTCCAAAACGGCTTTACGGGACAAGACGAGACGGTTTTGTGTTCGTCAATGTCGATGACTTTGACCTGGAAGGTCTGGCCGACGAGATTATCCAAGGATTTTACGAATTTAACGTCGCCCTGGGACGGGAATAAATCCGCGCAGGATTTAATGGAAACGACAAGGCCGGCCTTGTTTGTTTCTTTGCCTACGCATTCGACGAGCTGATCGTTTTCAAAAGCGTCGCGAACTTTCCAGTCTTCGACTTTCTTCATCTTGACGAGAGACACGACGATAGAGCCTTCTTCTTTAATATTGTTGGCAATTTCTACGGTCAGTTCGTCGCCGACGTGAATGACGTCGCTGGCTTTTTCCGGAGCAGGAACGGCAATTTCCTTCTTCGGCAGAATGGCTTCTGCTTTCGTACCGATGGAAACATAGGCAGCATCATCGTTCACAGAAATAACCGTGCCCTTTACCACGTCGCCTTTCTTTGGATTTTCTTCATAGTCGTACTGATCCAACAATTCTTCACTCATTACTTCTGTGCCTTCAGCTTGCAAATTTTCCATAATATCAACAACCTCCTGTATTATCCAATCCGGTGGAAGCACCGGCTGTAATGCCTATATGATTCATACCACGAAAGGCCGCTGTGTCTAATTCAGCCGCCGTTTCAATATGGTATGTAGGGCAACCCTGTTCTCTGCATACCTGCGCCAGCCTTCCCGTATTGGCGCTGTTCCTGCCGCCGACGACGATCATGGCGTCTACCTTGCCGGCCAATTCCACAGCGGCGTTCTGGCGCTGCTGCGTCGCCGTGCAGATAGTCATGTGCACGTCTAAATCGTTCGTCTTCGTCTTCAGGATTTCGGCAATGCGCTTGAATTGCTCTTGGGAAAGGTCGTCTGGACGACGACTCCCAGTGATTCAGAAGGGAATTTGTTCTGCTTCAATTTCCCTATCTATTATAATAGCACGATTTGCCCCCCATTGTGAAATACTAATTACTTCAGGATGGGCTTTTTCGCCTATAATTACTAAATTTTTCCTTCTTCGACGATTTTTTTCGCGTCTTGCTGTGCTTTTTGACATGGGGACACGTCGCGTCGATGACGCGTATGCCCCGCCGGGAAGCTTCTTCATAGACGCTGGGGCCAACGCCGTGCGAACGGATCAGGGACCGTTTCGCCGTCGCCCACTTCGTCGAGAGAATCGACGGGAGCCACTCCCTGTGCGGATAGACGGGCTACGACCTGTGGGTTATGAATGATGGGCCCCAGGGTTTTCGTCCCCGTTTCCGCCTGCGACGCCATGTCCACGGCCCGGCGCACACCGTAGCAAAAACCGCAGGCCTCGGCAATAGTTACCTTCATTTTTCTGTCCCTCCATGCCGATTTAGCATAGCTAAGACAATTTCCCGAATTTCTTCTGAAAAATTGCCGTATCGCTTCCTTATCGGCCTTTTTATTGCCGGCGGCATGACCGGTTCGCCGAATACGATCTGTACGGGTCCCGTTTTCTTCGGCAGCTCTCGAATTGACGACGACTGCCGGAAGGACCGGCACACCTGCCTTGATGGCAATGCCGGCGAAGCCGTCGTGAAACGGCCCGAGTATGCCCTGGCACTTGCGCGTCCCTTCGGGAAAAATGCCGAGAACGCCGCCGCTTTTCAGCACGCGGAACGATTCTACGATGGCCTTTTTATCGATGCGGCCCCGATGGACGGGAAAGGTATGGACATACCGCAGAAACCAATTCATAATCGGGTTGCGGAACAGCTCTTCTTTCGCCATGAAGTGGATGAGGCGATGGCGCACCGCCGTTCCCAGCAAAGGCGGGTCGAAGTAGCTGGCGTGATTGCACACGATGATAAAAGGCCCCCTCAGCCGGAATACGCTCTTCGCCGTAGACTTTCATGCCGATGAGTGTGTAAGTCACGAAGTTGAATATCCGGCGGATAATCCAATACGAAATGGCTTTCATCGACAGCGCTGCTGAATTAAATCGGTAATCGCATCGGCCGTTTCTTCCAGATTTAATTCGCTGTTGTCGAGAAGGATCGCGTCGTCGGCCTGTCGCAAGGGACTGACGGCGCGGTGAGAATCCATATCGTCGCGGGACGCTATGCTGGCCGCAATGTCCTCCAGCGTTTCCGTACCGCCTTTCGCCTGTACTTCCAGGTAGCGGCGGCGGGCCCGCGATTCGACGGACGCCGTTAAGAATATCTTCAAATCGGCCTTCGGCAGCACGACGGTGCCGATGTCGCGGCCGTCCAAAATGACGCCGCCTCCTTCGGCCATGTTCCTCTGTAATTGTACCAGTTTTTCCCGTACGACTGCAAGAGCTGAAACGGAAGATACGCGAGAAGATATATCCTGCGTGCGGATGGCGTCGGTAACTTCCCTTTCGCCGACGAACCCGCGGCACTTATCTTCCAGCGGCTCCAGCCGGATGTCGATGCGCTCCGTCAGCGCCCTGACGGCCTCCGCGTCTCCTATATCGATTTTTTTCCTGCAGCATCGCCCAGGTAAAGGCCCGGTACATCGCGCCCGTATCAATGTACAAATACCCCAGTCTCTTGGCCACCAGTCGGGCGGCGCTGCTCTTGCCGGCTCCGGCCGGCCCGTCGATGGCTACGGTCAAACGTTCCATCCCTTATTCCTCCTTTGCCGCTGCCATGCCGGCTACGTAGCCCGTCGAAAAGGCAGCCTGCAGATTATATCCGCCCGTATAGGCGTCTATGTCCATTACCTCGCCGGCAAAATACAGTCCCGGCGTCAGCTTGATTCCATCGTCTTGGGATTGATTTCCCGCACGCTGACTCCGCCGGCCGTAACGATGGCTTCCTCGATAGGCCGCGTCCCCGTAATCGTCAGGGTCAGCGCCTGCAGCGAATCGACCAGATCTTGCCGCTGCTCGCGGAAATCTGGTTGACCTGACAACGGCCGTCGATGCCGGCCTGTTCCAGCACGATGGGAATGAGCCGCTGCGGCAGCAGGTCTTTCATAGCGTTTTCCGCTTCCTTGCGGATGTATTTCTGGAAATCGCGCTGTACGCGCTGATCCAGCGTTTCCTTAGACAAGGCCGGCTTTAAATTGATGCGCAGCTGCATGGGATATTGGCATTGCTTCTTGTGCGCCGCCGCCGCGCTGAGCATGAGGATAATCGGCCCCGATACGCCGAAATGAGTGAAAAGCATTTCTCCGAACTGCGAGGCGAGCATCTTCCCCCGCTTCCACAAGGAGGCTTCGACGTTGCGCAGCGACAAGCCCGACAAGGCATGAGGCCACGTTTCCTTCGTCGTAAAGGGGATGAGCGACGGCTTGAGCTCCGTCACGGCATGGCCCAGGCCCTTAGCAAAGCCGTATCCGTCGCCGCTAGAACCCGTGACGGGATAGGACATGCCGCCCGTCGTAATAATGCAGGCGTCGCCTTCATACTGCCCGGCCTGCGTACGGACCGCAAAAGTATCGCCCCAGCGCTGCACGGCCGTCGCCGCCTCGTTCAGGCGGATATGCACGCCGGCGCGGCAGAGGCGGTCATACAAGAGCTTGCGCACTTCAATGGCGCTGTCGGACTGGGGAAAACGCGGCCGCCGCGTTCTACCTTCGTTTCCAGTCCCCACTGATGCAGCAAGTCCAGCAGGTTTTCATTGGAAAACTGGCCGTAGGCGCTGTACAGGAATTTCCCATTTCCCGGCGTATGGGCGACGAACTCGTCCATGGCGCAGGCATTGGTCAAAATTGCAGCGGCCCTTGCCGGTAATGCCCATCTTTTTCCGACGATATTATTTTTTTCCAGCAGCGTAACCGACGCGCCCTGTCCGGCCGCGGCCAAGGCGGCCATGATGCCGGCGGCGCCGGCGCCGATGATAATGACGTGTTTCATCAGACGTTCCCGCCTTTTTATTTGTATTTATACAGTTCAGCGACTTCTTCAGGCTTCAGGCTGCGGTACGAGCCGCGCTTGACGCCGCTCAGGGTCAAGAAGGCGTACTGGACGCGGCGCAAATTGTGCACCTGAAAGCCAAAATGCTCGATCATGCGGCGTACCTGGCGGTTTTTTCCCTTCGTGAATCGTAATTTCTATCGTCGTCAGGCCGCTCTTGCTGTCGAAGCCGACGTAGTATACGTCAGCAGGAGCTGTCATGCCGTCTTCCAGCGGCACGCCGTCGGCTAGATTCTGCAGTATCGTATCGGAAATGCGTCCTTTGACCTTGACTTCGTAGGTCTTATCGACCATCGTGCTGGGATGCATGAGGATGTTGGCCAGCTCACCGTCATTGGTCATGAGCAGAAGGCCTTCCGTATTTTGGTCCAGCCGCCCTACGGCGTAAATGCGGTCCTTTTTCCTTGCGGAAATAATCCATGACCGTCGGCCGGCCCTGGTCGTCGCTGGACGTCGTAATGACGCCCTTGGGCTTATTAAATAAGTAATAATGCTTGGGCTGCGCTTCCAGCCGTTTGCCGTCGACGAGGATGATATCCTTATCGGGATTTACCTTCGTCCCGAGCTCGCGGACGATGACGCCGTTTACCCGGACCCGTCCGTCTAAAATCATCTGCTCCGATGCGCGGCGCGACGCGATGCCGCAGTTACTCATTACCTTCTGTAGCCTTTTCCATCTATATCCTCCTGTATCTCTTCGCCGGCAGGCGCCGTCAGCTCCGGCGGCACGCGGCCGGCCAGTTCTTCCAGCGAATCCATGCCGATGCATTCCAAAAATATGCCGACGTGCCGTACATGATCGGCCGTCCCGGACTATCCTTCCGTCCCAAATCTACGATCAGTCCCTGCTGCAGCAGAGACGATAAAAATGCGCTCCGACGACACGCCGCGCAACTTTTCGATATCGGCCCGCGTGACAGGCTGCTTGAAGGCCACGATAGCCAGTACCTCCAAGGCCATGGGCGACAGCTCCGCCGCGCCTGTCCGCACCCATTTGACTGCATCGTACAGCTCGGGCCGCGTGACCAGCTGATACCCTCCGGCAACGCGGATGAGCTTGAGGCCGCGCCGTTCGTCGAGAACCTGCTCCAGCGCCGAAGCCGCCGCTTCCGTTTCTTCGCGGCTCCAGCCCGTATGGGCGCAAATATCGGCCGCCGTCATAGGCTGGCCGCTGAGAAACAGCAGCGCCTCGAGCAGCGCTTTCCGGCTTATGCGTATGCGCCGGCATACCGCAAGGCAACGGCATTCCCATCCTCTCCCTCCGAAACAGTATGGCAGGTTCCCAGCTTGATGAGCTCCAATACGGCCAGGAAGGTGACGACGAGCTCGACTTGGAGCGGCACCGGCGGAATACGGCCAGCACGGAAGCCGGCCGCGCCGTTTGGCGCAGCTGGTACACGACGCGCTGCATGCACTCTTCCACGCTGTATATTTCCTGCCGGATATGGACCTCCGGCGGCTTTTTTTTTCTTCCAGCGCCCGATATACGAGGCGAAAAGCCCGGTACAGGGCATCGCGCTCGATCGTCCCGACAAAGCGGGCCTGATAGGGCATAGGCGTCGCCGGCCGTTCCAGCATATGGCTCCGCTGCTCCCCACAACGCGCCCATGACGCCGGAAATTTCTTTCATCCGCTTGTACTCGACGAGCTGGCGGACTAACTGGTCCTGCAAATCCTCTTCGTCCTCTTCCGGCTCCGCCTTAGGCGGTTTAGGCAGCAGCAGGCGCGACTTAATCTGCAGCAGCGTCGCCGCCATGACGAAAAACTTGCTGGCGTAATTGACGTCGAAGCCGTCGAGCTGGTCGACGTAGGCGTTGAACTGATCGGTAATCTCCGCTATGGGAATATTGTAAATATCGACTTTATTTTTTCGATTAAATACAACAGCAAACTAAAGGCCCTTCGAAATCAGATACTTTGTACTGATATGCTTCCATACAGACCGCCATTCTTATATTATAAATTAAATGAAAGAATATTACAAAAAAGGTTTGGATTTCCATCCAAACCTTTAAACATTCTGTAAGACGCCGGCTGAAGCCAACGTAACACTCACAGTACTGTGTTATTCATTTGGTGCCGGGGACCGGAATCGAACCGGTACGGATATTTCTATCCGACGGATTTTAAGTCCGTTGCGTCTGCCAGTTCCGCCACCTCGGCACGACGAGAAATATGGAGGCGGCACCCAGAATCGAACTGGGGATGAAGGTTTTGCAGACCTCTGCCTTACCGCTTGGCTATGCCGCCATATTATGGAGCGGAAAACGAGGCTCGAACTCGCGACCCCCACCTTGGCAAGGTGGTGCTCTACCACTGAGCTACTTCCGCATGTAGATGGTGCTCAGGGACGGAATTGAACCGCCGACACGGGGATTTTCAGTCCCCTGCTCTACCGACTGAGCTACCTGAGCAAAATATGGCGACCCCGATCGGATTTGAACCGACGATCTTCGCCGTGACAGGGCGACATGTTAAACCGCTACACCACGGGGCCGTTTCATACTTATCGGAACCTCTCGCGTTCCGACAAAAAAGTATTCTACCATGTCCCACTCGTTTTGGCAAGCCCTTTTTTTCATTTTTTTTATAATTTGCCCATTACGTTTCCCGAACTCCTTTGGCCCCCTGTATCAGGCGAAAAAATCCCCTGCCCGGACAGGGGCAAGGGACTTGTATTCCATATTATTTTGCATAATCGATCATTCGCGTTTCCCGAATGACGACGACTTTGATCTGACCGGGATATTCCAGTTCGGCCTCGATCCGCTTGACGATGTCGTGAACGAGGAGAACACAATCCGATTCGTCGATCTTTTTCCGGTTTGACCATGACGCGGATTTCGCGTCCGGCCTGTATGGCAAAGCAATCTTCGACGCCGTCGAAAGATTTTGCGATTTCTTCCAGTTTTGTCAATCGCTTCAGGTAGTTTTCCAGCGTTTCCCGTCTTGCCCCGGCCGCGCCGCCGATACGGCGTCCGCCGCCGACACGAGGACGGCTTTCGATGCTCCGCGGCTCTTCGTCGCCGGGTGCGCGGAAATACAGTTGATGCTCAGCTTGATTCGCCGTACTTCTTGGCGACTTCCGCGCCGATAGATACGTGGGTGCCTTCCAATTCATGATCCAGGGCTTTGCCGATATCATGAATCAAACCGGCCCGCTTGGCCAGCGTTTCGTTCTACGCCGAGCTCGGCGGCCATAATGCCCGCCAGCTGGGATACTTCGATAGAATGGCGCAGTACGTTCTGGCCGTAGCTCGTACGGTACCGCAGACGCCCCAGGATCTTGATGAGTTCCGGATGCAGGCCGTGAACGCCTGTTTCATACGTCGCCTGTTCGCCGGCTTCGCGGATCTTCTGGTTGACTTCCTTTGCGGGCTTTTTCCACCATTTTTCAATGCGCGCCGGATGAATACGTCCGTCGGCGATGAGCTTTTCCAAGGCGATGCGGGCGATTTCGCGGCGAATGGGGTCGAAGCACGACAAGATGACGGCTTCCGGCGTATCGTCGATGATGAGGTCGACGCCCGTCAGGGTTTCGATAGCCCGGATGTTCCTGCCCTCGCGGCCGATGACGCGGCCTTTCATTTCGTCGTTCGGCAGGGATACGACGGAGACCGTCGTTTCCGCTACGTGGTCGGCAGCGCAGCGCTGAATCGCCGTGGCAATAATTTCCCGCGCCTTTCCTTCGGCTTCTTCCTTCGCTTCGTCTTCCATCATCTTGATCATTTGAGCCGTTTCGTGCTTTACCTCCGACTGCACGTTGCAAAGGAGGAGCTCCCTTCGCCTCGTCGTATGTAAGGCCCGAAATCCGTTCCAGTTCAGCCATTTCCTGGGCGTGAAGCGCTTCGATCTTCTCCTGGATTTTCGTCACTTCGTCTTCCTTACGCTGCAACGATTCCTCTTTTCTTTTCTATGGACTCAAATTTCTTGTCTAAATGTTCTTCCTTCTGCAACAACCGCCGTTCCATGCGTTGTAATTCGCTGCGGCGCTCCTTATTTTCCCGTTCGGCGTCCGTACGCAGTTTATGCACTTCTTCCTTGCCTTCCAGGACGAGTTCCTTCTTGCGGGCTTCTGCATTCTGCTGGTGGAAATAATCCGCTGCGCTTCTACTTCGGCCTGCCCGATCTTGCCTTCGGCAATGTTCTTGCGGTAAATATACCCCTGCGCCTACGCCTATGACGCCGCAGACGATTGCTGCGACAATGCTAGCTAACATGTACTGATTTCACCTCCCCTTCATCAAAAAAAGCCGAACGGCAGTCCGGCTTTTTATATGAGTATGTGTTGTTTACGTCATCTTCAAAAAACCTACAATTATGCAAAATATTTGACCAGTGTCAACCGGCTCATTTAATTGTAAAATTTTTGATAACTATGTCAAGAATAAAAAGTCATCCACGACGTTTCGAATCACCGAGGGTGAAAAGCCGCGGTATTGAAGAAAACGGGCGATTTTCCGCGCGTCCCTCCGCCTTTGAAGCGCTGGGCCACCAACCGCCGCGCCGTTTCGTCCTCGTCGGGCCGCTCCAGCTCGTCGGGAACGGAAGGTCCCGGCGGCGCAGGCAGTTGACGATACAAATGGCCGTACCGGCCCTTCTGGGCATACTGCTTGTACACGGCTCGGGCCAGGCGCTCGTCGTCGACGAACCGCTCCTCCTTCAGCTTGGCGATGACGGCATCTATTACCTCGCCGTCGGCATCATGCCGCTCCAGCTTGCGGCGCAGCTCGCCTTCGCTGAGAAAGCGGACGTTCAGCAGGCGCAGCGATTTTGCATAGGCTTCCTTATAGTCCATGCTTATTCGCCGTCAGTTTCTGCCAGCGTGTCGGGCAAGTCGTCGGCCTGCATCGGTTCTTCCATCACGTCTTCAAATTTTTTTTCCGGCTCGGCGGCTAAGGTATCGCGGATAATCTGTTCAATTTCGTCGGCAATGTCGCCGTGCTCTTTCAGGAATACCTTGACGTTTTTCCTTGCCCTGGCCCAGCCGTTCGCCCTTATACGAATACCAGGTGCCGCTCTTTTCGATGATGTCCATGGACGCGCCCAAATCGAGAATCGTCCCTTCGCGGGAAATACCCGTGCCGTACATGATGTCGAATTCGCAGTTTCGGAACGGCGGCGCGACTTTATTTTTTACGACCTTAACCCGGGCCCGGTTGCCGATGACGTCGCCGCCGGCCTTAATGGCTTCGCCCTTGCGGATTTCCATGCGGATAGAGGCGTAGAATTTCAGGGCCCGGCCGCCCGTTGTCGTTTCGGGGTTGCCGAACATTACGCCCACCTTTTCGCGCAGCTGGTTAATGAAGATGACGATGGCCTTCGATTTAGCGATAATGCCGGCCAGCTTCCGCAGGGCCTGGCTCATGAGGCGGGCCTGCAGGCCGACGTGGGAATCGCCCATTTCCCCTTCGATTTCCGCCTTCGGCACCAGGGCGGCTACGGAGTCGACGACGATGATGTCTACAGCGCCGCTGCGTACCAGTTCTTCCGTAATTTCCAGAGCCTGCTCGCCGGTGTCCGGCTGGGAAATGAGCAGCTCCGCCGTATCGACGCCGAGATGACGGGCATAGACCGGGTCTAAGGCATGTTCCGCGTCGATGAAGGCCGCAATGCCGCCGCTCTTTTGGGCCGAAGCGATGGCGTGAAGGGCCAGCGTCGTCTTGCCCGACGATTCGGGGCCGTAAATTTCAATGACGCGGCCGCGGGGATAGCCGCCGACGCCGACTGCCAGGTCAACGGCCAGGGAACCGGAAGAAATGACTTCCATATTCATCTTGTCGGCTATATCGCCGAGACGCATGATCGCGCCCTTGCCGAAATCCTTTTCGATCTTGCGCATCGCGTTTTCAAGCGCAGTTTGTTTCGCATCCATAATATGTCTCCTTATTCTCCTTGTTTCAAGATATATTGAACGGCGTAATAAATGGCCCGAGCCGCCGCCCGGCGCTTGACTTCCGCCCTGTCGCCGGGATAGATGTCGCGATGGGATACGGTGCCCCACGGCCCGTCTATGCCCGTATATACGAGGCCACAGGCTGTTCTGCCGTACCTCCGTCCGGTCCGGCGATGCCCGTCGTGCTGATGGCGACATCCGAGCCGTACAGCCGCCTGCTGCCCTGAGCCATTTCGCAGGCCGTCTGGGCGCTCACTGCCGTATACCGTTCCAGCGTCTCATGAGATACGCCGAGTATCTGTTCTTTCATTTCGTTGCAGTACGTGCCGGCCGAACCGCGGAAGTAGGCCGACGCGCCGGGCACGTCCGTAATCAGGGAGCCGACGAGGCCGCCCGTACAGGATTCAGCCGCGCTGATCGTCAAATTCCGGCGCAGGGCTTCCCGCCCCAATACGTGAGCGACTGTTTCATCGTCGTAGGCTACGGCCGTCCGCTGCAGGCGGCGGCGCATTTCTTCTTCCAGCGGCGACAGCATGTCCTTAGCCTCCGCTTCCGTCCGGGCCCGCGCCGTAATGCGCACTTCGACGAATCCCGGACGGGCGTACATGGCAATCGTCGGGTTTGACTGCTTCGTCACTAAATCCATGAGCTTTTCTTCAATGAAGGCTTCGCCCATGTCGTAAATCTTGATGTACAGCGACTGGATATAGCCCCTGGGAGCCAAAGGTGCGGAGCAAATAGGGGCTTCAGCCGGTTCTCGTACATCCAGCGCATTTCCGTCGGCGGCCCTGGCAGGTGGACGAGAAGCTTGCCGCCCTTATGTATGGCTACGCCCGGCGCGGTGCCGGCTCCGTTGGAAAAGATATCGGCTCCGGCGGGAATCATGGCCTGACGCTTCTGATTTTCCGTCAGCTCCCGGCTGGGATGATGCTCCTTCACCCACTGGCGTATGCCTTCGACGATGTCGGGATGATATTCCAGCGGCGCATCCATGACCTTGGCGCCGACGATTTTCGTCACGTCGCCCTGCGTCGGCCCGAGGCCGCCCGTCGTGATGACGATATCGGCCCGAGACAGGGCCGTGCGGAATACCTGTTCCATCCGCTCGGGATTGTCGCCGACCGTCGTGTGGTATACGACGGAATAGCCGAGCCGATTGAGTTCTTTAGACAAATACCGCGAATTCTCGTTGACGATTTCTCCGAGCAGCAGCTCCGGAGCCCGTCGTAATGAGTTCTACTAACACTGGATTCACCTCGCCGTCATACCAGCTCCGCTACTAAATCGTAAGCGAAGCCCTGAACGATGCGCACCTGCACCATATCGCCGGGCTGCACCGTTTCCGCGTCTTCCAGATAGGTCAGGCCGTCTACTTCCGGAGCCTGCACCTCGATGCGGCCTACGGCCTGGCGCACGCCGCCTTCTTCCTGAATGCTTTCGACGAGGAAGGTATGAATCGTCCCCTCCAGCTCCTGATTGCGCCGTTCCGATACCTTGGCCTGAATAGCCATGAGAGCGTGATACCGTTCTTCCTGACGTCTTCCGGAATCTGGCCGTCCATCCGTGCCGCTACAGTGCCTTCTTCCTGGGAATACGTAAAGACGCCGACGTCGTCGAATTCCGTTTCGTCGACAAAATCGCACAATTCCTGGAATTCTTCTTCTGTTTCGCCGGGAAAACCGACAATAAAGGTCGAACGCAGGGTCAGCTTGCGGCCGTGGCTGCAAAGCTTCTTCATCAGATTGCGCACGTCTTCTTCCGAATCGCGGCGGTTCATGCGTTTAAGCACGGACTGGGAAATGTGCTGCAGCGGCAGGTCGACGCTAGGGGCAAATCTTTTCTTCTTCGACGATGAGATTCATCAATTCGTCCGTAAAATAAGACGGATATAAATAAAACAAGCGGATCCAGCGGACGCCGTCTATTTTAACCAGCTCCCCGCAGCAAATCGGGCAGGAGGGAGCGGCCGGCCAAATCGACGCCGTAGCTCGTCGTATCCTGGGCGATGATATTGATTTCCTTCACGCCGTCGGCAGCCAGCTGCTTTACCTCTTCTACGACCGACGCGACGGGACGGCTGCACAAGCGCCCCCCCGCACGTGCGGAATGATGCAGAAGGAGCAGCCGTTGTTGCAGCCTTCGGCTATCTTGACGTAGGCGCTGTACGACGGCGTCGTGCGCATGCGGCTCGTGTGCTCGTCGTACAAGTGGCTCACGTCGTCCATGAAGCAGGCTCGTTCGCCCTGATTCGCCGCTTCGACGGCCTCCCATATCGGTCCCACGAGCCCGTGCCCAGCAGGGCGTCGATTTCAGGCATTTCTTTCAGCAATTCTTCCTTATAGTGCTGGCTGAGGCAGCCCGTCACGATCAGCAGGCGGCATTTGCCTGTTTTCTTATATTCAGCGGCCTGCAAAATCGTATTGACCGATTCTTCCTTCGCCTTTTCAATAAAGGTACACGTATTGACGATAATGATATCGGCATCGGCCAAATCGTCGGTAATTTTCCATATGTTTATCGCGGAGAATGCCAAGCATTACTTCCCGTATCGATGAGGTTTTTCGAGCAGCCCAGGCTGACGAATCCAATTTTTCCATTTACGGCTCCTTTCCGAAGCGGACCGACTTGATCCACCAATCCTGCAGGGACCGGCGGCCTTCGGCCGTATATTGTTTTTTTCACCGGGAACAGCGCCAGGCCGTCCCCTTTGGCGTCCAGCACGTTCTTTCCCGTATCGCTGGTATAGGTCAAATAGATGTGGTTTCTGCGCAGGATACCGTCTACGTCGTCTGAAAACAGCCAGTTCAGGAACGCGTAGGCCATTTCGCCGTCGGTGCACCACTTGGTAATAGCCGCGCCGGTCAGCCAGTACGACGTGCCGTCGCGCGGATAGATAATGTAAATCGGCGCGCCGTCTTTGCTGTATTGACGGGCCATAGCCGCGTCGACGACGCCGGCGTCGGCGTCTCCTCCGGCTACGATGCGCACGTTCGACGACATAGACTGGGAATAGGACGTCACGTGGCGCTGCAGCTCGCGCAGATATCTTCCCGCGCCGTCTCTGCCCCGCATTTCCTAAGGAGCAGAGAAATCGCCGGCCATATCCATGGCCGCCAAGTCGGGAAAGACGAGGGTCAGGTTCGGATCCTGGAGCAGTTCGTCCCACGTCTGGGGGAGACAATCCGTTGCGTTCATAATAGCTGCTGCTGATGATAAACACCATGGGATTCAGCCACAGTCGGTCCAGTACCCGCCGGCGTCCTTCAAGGCCGGCGGCACGGCGTCGGTCTGAGGCGACGTATAGGCCTGAAGCATGCTGTCCTTTTTTTTGATCCTGCAGCACCTGTTCCGACGCGATGATCATATCCGGCGGCGACGCTAAATCCGGCGTCTTCAGGAGCCGTCGGATCTGCCCGTCCGTGCGGGTCTGCACCTGCACGCGCCAGCCCGTCTTTTTATAAAATTCGTCGGCCAGCCCCTGTTTACGTCGTCGGGCATGGCCGAATATACGACGAGGTGCCGTTCGGCTTCATACGCGGCCTGCTCCTCTGCCTGCTTTTGTTTTTCCCATACGTAGCAGCTCAATCCCAGCAGCGCCAGGATGAATACCGCCACGGCCATCCATGGCATATATCGTTTCATTTTCTTCCCTCGTATCCCTGCGCCTCGTCTTCTTCGGCGGCTGCAATCTGCCGCCGCGGCGCTGCGGCGTCTGTTCCGGCCGCGCCTTGAAGACGGCGCGGCGGAATGAGACATTTCGGCCCAAAGCCGATGAGATCCCGCCGTCCGGCCTGGCACAGGGCCTTGTACACGATATCGTAGTTCGCCGGGTTCTTATACTGCATAAGAGCCCGCTGCATCTGCTTTTCTTCCGGCCTGCGGGCGACGTATACCTTTTTCGCCCGTAAGCGGATTCATGCCCGTATAGTACATGGCCGTCGACAAGCTGCCCGGCGTGGGAATAAAGTCCTGCACCTGTTCGGGCTGCATATGCATGTCCTGCAGAAATTCAGCCAGCTCCACGGCGTCGCGAAGCGTACAGCCTGGATGACTGGACATAAAATAAGGCACGAGGTACTGCTTTTTGCCCAGCTTGCGGTTCGCCTCGTCAAACCATTCCTTAAATTTCAAAAGGCCTGTACGTCGGCTTTTCCCATCAAGTCCGTCACGTGCTTGACGACGTGCTCCGGCGCTACCTTCAGCTGGCCGCTGACGTGATACTGACACAATTCTTCAACGAATTTCTTATTATGATCCGCCAGCACATAATCATACCGCAGCCCCGAGCGGACAAAGACCTTTTTCACGCCCGGAACCTGCCGGATTTCCCGCAGGAGCCGGCGGTAATCCTCATGGGACGTATCGAGATTCGGACAGATTTCGCTGCCGATGCAGTGGCGGTTGCGGCAGGCGCCGGATATGCGCTGCTTGCCGCAGGCTTCATGGCGGAAATTGGCCGTCGGGCCGCCGACGTCGTGGATATATCCTTTAAAGTCAGGCAGCTCGGTCATCCGCTTCGCTTCCCGCAGCAACGATTCGTGGCTGCGGTGCTGATAATCCGGCCCTGATGACTCGTAATGGCGCAAAAGTGACAATGGCCGAAGCAGCCGCGCTGACTCGTCAGGCTGAACTGTACTTCCTGCAGGGCCGGCACGCCGCCGGCCTCGTCGTACATGGGATGCCAGCGCCGCTGAAAGGGCAGCTCGTAAATCGCGTCCATCTCCTCTGTCGTCAGCGGCAAAGCCGGCGGCGTCTGCACGACAAAGCGGGATTCCGACGGCTGGATAATCGTCCGGCCGTAATACGGGTCCTGCTCTTCATATTGGATTTTAAAAGCCTCGGCAAAAGCTTTTGTCGTCCCGAACCTCTTCATAGGACGGGCACATGACGGCTTTATCCGACAAGGGCGCGCGGTTCGTCACATAGCAGATGCCGCGTATGTCGTACATTTCCGCCGTCGTCTTTCCTTCGGCCAGGGCGTCGGCAATCTCAGCGACGGACCGCTCTCCCATGCCGTAGCTTAATATATCGGCCTTGCTGTCTAACAAAATCGAATGGCGGACCTTATTGGACCAGTAGTCGTAGTGGGCGAAGCGCCGCAGACTGGCTTCAATGCCGCCGATAATGATCGGCACGTCCTTATAGGCCTCGCGCATGCGGTTGGCGTAGACAATCGTCGCCCGTTCAGGCCGGCGTCCCGTTTCTCCGCCCGGCGAGTAATTGTCTCGGCTGCGGAACTTCTTCGCCGCCGTCTTTTCATTCAGCATAGAGTCGAGGTTTCCCGCCGTAATCAACGCCGCCAGGCGA
>VOFD01001837.1_pt1 | contig 16147 bp, 17 predicted proteins | sample 5384101 | NCBI WGS metagenome assembly VOFD01 (sample SAMN12384723, study PRJNA508395) | human gut metagenome | isolation source: healthy gut C | host: Homo sapiens
TCCGCTGTTTATGGGTCGGTGTGGAAAAGAGGAAAACGAATTGAATTGATATAAAATAATAAAAACCATAAAGCAGATGAGAGTATTGATGTTCGGATGGAATTTCCGCCGCATATCGCGGGAGGACTGGGAACCGCATGCTACGGATTGACCCGGGGACTGGCCAAGCACGACGCCGGGGGGATCTTCGTGGTGCCGAAGGCTTACGGGGACGAGGACGGCCGTTTCGTACGGGTCGTCAACGCGAGCGACGTGGAAGTGTCCGCGGACGATACGCGGAGAAAGAAATTTGGGAGAAGCTGACGTTTATCCATGTGGATTCCAATATGGTGCCCTATGTGTCTCCCGAGGAGTTCGACGATTATTCGAGGCAGTTCCGCGAAACCGGGGAGTTGCCCGGGCGACACGACGTATGGAAAGAGCGTTATGCTTTTTCCGGGAAGTACGGGCCGAACCTCATGGAGGAGGTGGCGCGCTATGCGATGGTAGCCGCGCAGATCGCTCGGGATCTGGCGGGGCAGTTCGACGTGATCCATGCCCACGACTGGCTGACCTACTATGCGGGGATCGCCGCCAAACGGGTGTCCGGCAAGCCGCTGGTAGTACACATGCACGCGACCGAGTTCGATCAGGCGGCGAGCATGTCAACCAGTCGGTCTATAACATCGAACGGGCCGGCATGGAAGCCGCCGACCGCGTGATCGCCGTGAGCAACCTGACGCGCAACATCGTGATCGAGAAATACGGGATTCCGGCGGACAAAGTCGTGACCGTGCACAATGCGGTGCGTTTCGACAAGCGGGATTCCGGGGAGAGCGAACGGAACGTGGAGGATAAGATCGTGACGTTCCTCGGGAGGATCACCTACCAGAAAGGGCCCCGACTATTTCGTCGAGGCGGCGGCCAAAGTGCTCAAACGGTTGCCGAACGTCCGTTTCGTCATGGCGGGCAGCGGCGATATGTTGGTCCATGTGATCCGGCGCGTCGCCAAGCTGGGGATTGCCGACCGGTTCCATTTTACCGGGTTTCTGCGCGGGGACGAAGTGCAAAAGATGTTCGGTATGAGCGATGTGTATGTGATGCCGTCGGTGTCGGAACCGTTCGGCATCTCGCCGCTGGAAGCGATGAAGTCGAACGTGCCGGTGATCATCTCCAAGCAGACCGGAGTGGCCGAAGTGCTCGACTACGCGCTCAAAGTCGACTATTGGGATGTGGACGCGATGGCGGACGCGATTTACGGCCTGTTGAAATATCCGTCGCTGGCGGCGATGTCGGCCGAAAAGGGGAAAAGCGAAGTGATTAATCTGAAATGGGACAACGCGGCCGGCGAAGTGCTCGATGTTTACCGCAGTTTGGTCGGATAAGGGACGGACTATAAAATACGAGGTTATGAAAACAATCTGCATCTATTTTCAGGTACATCAGCCGATGAGACTGAAAAAGTACCGTTTTTTTCAATATGGGTAAGGGACCACGAGTACCTGGACGATTACGCCAATCGTGCGATCATGCAGAAAGTGGCGCGGGAATGCTACCTGCCGATGAACGAGCTGTTAGCCGGACTGATCCGCAAAAACGGCAAAAAGTTCAAAGTCAGTTTTTTCGATTTCCGGGATCGCGGTCGAACAGTTCAGGATGTATGCGCCCGAAGTGCTCGACAGCTTCCAGGCGTTGGCGCGTACGGGCTGCGTCGAGTTCTTGGCCGAAACGTATTCGCATTCGCTGGCGGCGCTGGCCGACCGGGACGAATTCGTGGCTCAGGTGAAGCAGCACTGTGCGTTGATGGAGAAGGAATTCGGCGTAAAGCCCACGGCTTTTTCGCAACACCGAACTGATCTATTCGGACCGTATCGGGGAGATCGTCGCCTCGTTGGGCTTCCGCACGATGCTCACCGAGGGGGCGAAGCACATGCTGGGTTGGAAAAGTCCCAACTTCGTCTATGCCAACGCGATCGACCAGAAGTTGCACCTGCTGCTGCGGAATTTCAAGCTGAGCGACGATATTGCGTTCCGTTTTTCTGACCGGGGATGGTCGCAGTGGCCGCTGACGGCCGAGAAATACGTGAGCTGGCTGAACAATCCGGAACTTCCGGGCGAGGTGGTGAACCTGTTCATGGACTACGAGACGTTCGGGGAGCATCAGAAGGCCGACAGCGGGATCTTCGAATTCATGAAACACCTGCCGAATGCAGCGCTGGCGACCGGGTCGCTGAAGTTCGCCACGCCGACCGAGGTATCCAAAAAGTTCCAGCCGGTGGCTATCTTGCACGCTCCCCTACCCGATTTCGTGGGCCGACGAGGAGCGGGACATTACGGCCTGGCTCGGCAACGAACTCCAGAACGAAGCGTTCAAAAAACTTTATGCGTTGAAAGATAAGATCCGGGCGATCAATCATCCCGATTTTTACCATGCGTGGAATTTCATGCAGGTGTCGGATCATTTTTATTACATGGCGACGAAATGGTTCTCGGACGGCGACGTGCACTCCTATTTCAACCCGTACGAGTCGCCTTACGAAGCCTTCATCAACTACATGAACGTACTGTCGGATTTCGAGATCGAGGTCGACCGGAAATATAAGGAAACGATGCAGGAATCGGTTCCCGCCTGACGGGCGGGAACGCTGTTCTGCAAAGCGGGCCGGGTTTCGAAACCCGGCCCGCTTTGTTTCGAGATACTATAAATGCCGGGAAAATCGTTTTATATTGTGAGAAAATTAATCTATTTTTGTAACTTTAAAAAGTCACGGGTTTCGTGCTTCGGCCCGGCCGTGACGACCGTATTGATAATACGAGAGGAAACTGTATGAAAAAGATTCTTTCGGTCATTACCCTGACCGTGTTGATCGCATCTTGCGGACAGGATCGCAAAGCGCGTGTCCAGGGCTCTTTCTCGGGACTGTCTCACGATACCGTGTTGCTGGAAATGGTTACGACGCAGGGACGCCGGATCGTGGATTCGACCGTTATCGACCAAGGGGGCGATTTCCGTTTTCGGGTGAAGCTGCCCGAGAAAGGCCCCGTATTTTACAACCTGCTTTGCGACGGCAGTGCGATTCCGCTGATCGTGACGCCCGGAGACCGGATCGAGGTCAACTCGCTGTGCGACCTGGCCCGGAACTACACGGTCGAAGGCTCCGAGGAGTCGCAGTTGCTCAAGCAGTTCAATACGCAGTACGGCAACGGCGTCGCGACGCTCGATTCGTTGTCGAAGATTTACCGGAATACGCCCGTGGTGGCGGATACCGAAAAGCGGCGGAAAACCTGCTGGATCAGTACCTGGCGGAGTATTACCGGATCAAGCGCGAGCACATCGCTTTCATTATGGCCCATCCTTCGTCGATGGCTGCCGTTTATGCGCTGTACCAACGGTTGCCGGACGACCCGTGGCTGTTCAATGAAAAAACCGATCTGATCTATTACCGGATCGTCGCGGATTCGTCGTCGGTGCGCTATCCCGATGCTTCGCGCGTGAAGGTGCTTCAAAAAGAGATCGAAGAGCGGAAAAAGGTGCTCGAACTGGCCGACCGGATACAGAACCAGTCGGGGAACGCGCTGAATTATCCGGAAATCGACTTGCAGGATGTGTACGGCAAGGATCAGAAGTTGTCTTCGCTGGACGGAAAACAATCCTCGTCAGTTTCTGGTCGACCCGGGATTCCCGCTATCCGGTGCAAAACGCCGAAATGGGGAGCTGTACTAAAACTTATAAAGACCGAGGACTGGCCATCTATCAGGTATCGCTGGACGACGAGAAAGCCGACTGGGTGACGGTGGTGCAGGATCAGAAGCTCCCGTGGATCAACGTGTTCGATCCGCGCGGCACGGGCGGTATCGCGGCCATGAGCTATAACGTCCAGGCCGTGCCGTCGAACGTGCTGATCAGTTCCGACGGTGCGATCGTGGCTCGTAACCTTTTCGGGGATCAACTGAAAAATAAAGTCGCCGAACTGGTCAGGTAATGTACTATTTCGCATCGGATATCCATTTGGGCCTCAAGGTGGGGCAGACGCACGCTACGCGCGAGCGGTTGTTCGTCCGCTGGCTCGACGAAGTGTCTGCGGATGCCGAGGCGATTTTTCTGGTGGGCGATGTTTTCGATTTCTGGTACGAGTATCGGCGCGTCGTGCCGAAAGGGTTCACGCGGCTGCTGGGAAAACTGTCGGAACTGACCGACCGAGGGTCGCCGTCCATTTTTTCCCGGTAACCACGACCTCTGGGCGTTCGACTACTTGCAGACCGAGTGCGGGGTGGTACTGCACCGAGCCGATTACGAAATTCTCGCGTTGGCCGGGAAACGGGTTTTCATCGGACACGGCGATGTGTTCGGCAAGCGGGGGGCGCGTTTCGCAGCCGGGGACGGCATTGTCCATGAATGCGGCGGGTCGGCCATTGGTGGAGCGGCAACCGCAAGGCGGATCCGATCCGCGGCGCAGAAGAGCCGATCGACATTCGTCCATTTCCTGAAAGAACATCCGGGGATCGACCTGTTCGTTTGCGGGCCATTGCGCGGAGATCGTTCCGTTCGGCAGCCGCGTCCCTCGGCGAGTGGATCGACCGATCCGGCATGCGATTTCCGAACAGGACAACATCATAATCGATGCCCGCACGGGTACCGGTACGATCAGCACGTTCGGCTATCAGATGCGTTTCGACCTCGACCTGCTCCGCCATATCCGACCTGACGACCAAAAAAGGCGACCGCACTGCACTTGCGTTCGATTATTCATGATGCGTTTGCTGTGGTTCCTGCGCGGCGATACCAACATCCGCTATCTGCACGACAACAACGTGACGATTTGGGACGAATGGGACCGATGCCAACGGCGACCTCGGACCTATTTACGGATACCAGTGGCGCAGCTGGCCGGCGCCCGACGGCAGGCATATCGACCAGATCGCGCAGGTCGTGGACCAGATCCGCAGCAATCCGGACTCGCGCCGGCTGATCGTCAGCGCGTGGAACGTCGCCGAGATCGATAGGATGGCGCTGCCGCCGTGCCATGCGCTGTTCCAGTTCTACGTGGCGGACGGCAAACTCTCCTGTCAGCTTTACCAGCGCAGCGCGGACGTTTTTCTCGGCGTGCCGTTATCGGAACTGCACCGCGCAGGCCAACCCATGACACGAAAAGGCGCGACCGCATGTTGATGTTCTTGAACGGAAGGAGGCACAGCATGACGCTTAACGGTCTTCCGATGACTATCATGAATATGCCGATGAGCAATGCAACGGCTGCCACTTCAAGCATTTCGTGCGGATTGACGAGCAGTCCCAGGCAGAGGAACATTATTATCTGGAACAGCCATGTCAGTCCGTCAATGAACGTAATTGTGTCCTTGCGGTGCGCAATCTTGCTGTTCCCGACAATCATTCCGCAGATATACACGGCCAGATAGCCGTTGCCGTACGCCAAATCGGTAATACTGAAGGTGAAGAATACAAACGCCAGCAGCAGTATCGGGTAAAGGGCCTGGTTGTCGATGTTCAGCCTGTTGAGGATGATTACCGCCAAGCGTCCGAGCAAATAGCCGAAAACAATGCCTATGAGGAACTGCACAACGAACATTCCCAGTATCGATGCGAACGACATTCCGGCAGAGTTGATTATCTGTATGAGCACAATCGTCAGCATGTAAGCCATCGGGTCGTTGCTTCCGCTTTCAAGTTCAAGCATTGGACGGAGGTTATGCTTGAGGTGCATTTTTTGCGAACGGAGGATGGCGAAGACCGATGCCGAGTCGGTACTTGACATCGTTGAGGCCAGCAGCAGAGATGTTGTAAACGGCAGTGCGATGTTAGTCCAGCTCATGCCGGACAGCCACCAGATGAACAGTCCAGTGAAAATGGCGGTCAGCAGTACGCCGACGGTTGAGAGAACAATTCCCGGCGAGAGTACAGGCCGTATGTCCTTATACTTTGTGTCCATACCACCAGAGAACAGGATTACGCTTAACGCCACCATGCCGATGAACTGCGCCTCGTTGGCATTGTGGAACTGCAAACTGGTCGACCTGAGTACGTCGCCCAGCGCCGACCGAAAACTGACCGTCGTCTGGAACAGCTTCCTGAGCGGATTGCTGAGCGGATCGGACGCGTTCAACATGGAACTGACCGTAAGGGCTATCAATCAGTCGTTCGTGCAGTCCCCCTATCTGGTCAGAAGCGCCGCAGTCGGGGAATAAGTTCCGTTTCAACCCATGTAGAATTTAAAAACAGCAGAATATCATGAAAACATAAAAAGCAAATTAACGGGATGGGCAGCGGTTGCCGTTGCGGCGTTGTTGCTGCCGTCCGTCGGTCGTGCTCAGGGCAACGACAACATCTATCTGAATATCGACTGGCAGTACAACGTGCCGCTCGGAGCCAGCTTCGCCGATAAATCGAGCGGCTGGGGAATGAACTTCGAGGGCGGTTATTATTTCCCGAATAATTTCGGCGTGGGTGCGTTCATCGCTTACCATACCAACAACGAGTACATTCCGAGGCAGACTTTTCCGGTCGGCGAGACTTCGACGGTGACTACCGACCAGCAGCATTCGGTCTTCCAGTTGCCGTTCGGCGCCACCGGACGTTATCGTTTCTTGCAGACGAACGTGCTGGAACCTTACGTAGCCCTGAAACTCGGCGCCAATTACGCGCGCATTTCTTCCAACTTCTACATATTGGAAGCCTATGAAAAGACGTGGGGATTCTATATGTCGCCGGAAATCGGTCTGAACGTTCGCCCGTTCGGGGCATCCGGCTTCGGGTTTCACTTCGCTCTTTTTATTATAGCTATGCGACCAACAGCGGGACGGTGTTGAAATACAAGACCGACCAGTTGAATAATTTCGGTTTCCGGATCGGCGTGGGATTCTGACGACCGTCAAAAATATGAATCCGGCGGAGTCTTGAACAGACTCCGCCGTTTTTTTGTCCGGAACTGCAGCCGGGAAACGGGGCCGCCTCGGATCAGCCCCCCGATGTAGTGGTAGACGATCGACGTGCCGTCGAATTCGTGTTTGTCGTAAATGTTGCGGCCGTCGAACAGCGCCGGACAGCGCATCGTCCGTTCGATGACCGGCCAGGACGGTATCCGGAATTCTTTTCCATTCGGTGACCAGCAGCAGGGCGTCCGCATCGACGACCGCTTCGTACATGTCCTTCGCATAGGCGACTTTGTCTCCGACGACGCGGCGGCATTCGTCCATCGCTACCGGGTCGTATACGGTGATCCGGCCGCCGGCCCGGAGGATCAGGTCGATCAGCACCAGCGACGGAGCTTCGCGGATGTCGTCCGTCTGCGGTTTGAAGGCGACGCCCCACATCGCGATCCGCTTGCCGGTCAGATCGCCGCCGAAATAACGCATCAACTTGTCGAACAGCACGCGTTTCTGCTGCTGGTTGACACTTTCGACCGCGTGGAGCACCTGCATCCGGTATCCGCGCTGTTCTGCCGTATGAATCAGCGCCTTGACGTCTTTCGGGAAGCAGGACCCCCCATAACCGCAGCCCGGATAGAGGAATTTGCTGCCGATTCGCGGATCGCTGCCGATCCCTTTGCGAACCATGTGGACGTCGGCTCCGACCAATTCGCACAGGTTGGCGATGTCGTTGATGAAGCTGATGCGGGTGGCCAGCATGGCGTTGGCGGCGTATTTGGTCATCTCTGCCGAGGGGATGTCCATGAAGATGACGCGGAAGTTGTTCAGCAGGAAAGGCCGGTACAGCCGGGTCATCAGTTTGCGGGCCCGTTCGCTGTCGATTCCTACGATCACGCGGTCGGGACTCATGAAATCTTTGATGGCATTTCCCTCTTTCAGAAATTCCGGATTTGACGCCACGTCGAACGGGACTTCGATTCCGCGCGCCGCCAGTTCCCGTTCGACCGTTTCCCTGACCTTCGCGGCGGTGCCTACCGGTACCGTGCTTTTTGGTGACCAGCAGCGTATACTTCGAAACGCTCGCCCCGAACGTTTTCGCGACGTCGAGCACATGGCTCAGATCCGCCCCCCGTCTTCGTCCGGCGGCGTGCCGACCGCGATGAAAGACGACGTCGACGCTGTTGACGACCGCGCCCAAATCGGTTCCGAACGACAGGCGTCCCGCCCGCATGTTTTTTGGATCAACGTGTCCAGTTCCGGTTCGTAGATCGGAACCTTTCCGTTTTGCAGGCGTTCGATCTTCTCCGGATTCGTATCTATGCAGGTGACTTTGATCCCCATTTCCGCGAAGCAGGTGCCCGATACCAATCCGACGTACCCGCTGCCGACAATCGCAATTCTCATTGATTTACAGTTTTTGAAAAGCAGGGTTCCCCGTATTCCTGCTCCGGCTCAATACAAGCGGTGAAAATAACGTTTTATTTTATAAAAACAGGGTTTTATCGTTGAAAAATGACGTTTTCGGCCGAAACGAATAAAAATGGAATGCAGACCGGCAGAATGTCAAACATAATTCGTATTTTTGCAAGGCTTTGTTTCTACTGAATACGCAATGTTGAAATTGTTTGTCATAGCTACGTTTCTGATTTCGGCTCTGGTCGGACGTTTGACGATTCCGAAAATCATCCTGATCGCTAAAAAAAAAAGCTTTTTCGATGAGTTTTCCGAACGTAAGCTCCATCATACGAATATTCCCCGTTTGGGCGGCGTCGCTTTCTTCCCGGCTTTCCTGTTCTCGGTTTCGCTGATGATGGGACTGCGGTACTATCTGGGTTACGATATCACGGCGACCGCGCTGGAAACGGATGTTTTCCGCGAGATCATGTTCCTGATAGCGGGGTCCACGTTCATTTTTTCACCGGACTGTCGGACGATCTGTCGGGCGTGTCGTAAAAAGCAAGTTCGTGATGCAGGTCGCGGTGGCTATTCTGCTGATTTTCGGCGGGATAGGAATCGAGAACTTGGGCGGTCTTTTCGGACTGTATCAGATCCCGGTATGGGCGGGCTGTATCCTGACGGTGTTGGTGGTGGTTTTGCTGGTCAATGCGTATAACCTGATCGACGGGATCGACGGCCTTTGTTCGGGCTTGCCCTGCTCGCCCTGGGGACGCTGGGCGGATGGTTCTGCTGGAACGAACTGTATGTTTACGGCATGATGACGATGGGGATCGCCGGCGTGGTGAGCGTCTTTTTCTTTTACAACGTGTCGGGAAAGCGGATGAAAATATTCATGGGGGATACCGGGTCGCTGACGCTGGGCTACCTGATCGCTTTTTTCGGGTTGGAATTCTACAACATGAATATCAATACCGATATGTTTCACATACGGTCGGCTCCGGCCGTATTCCTGGGGATGGTGTTTATCCCGGCCTTCGATACGCTCCGCGTTTTTTGCGTGCGGATCAAGGCGGGGCTCTCCCGTTCTACCCCGACAAGAGACATATTCATCATAAAATGCTGCGGATCGGGCTGACTCATTTCCGCAGCGCGATGGTGATTATCGCTTTGCAGGCCGGTTTTATTTTGTTGAACATCTTGTTGAAAGATTTGAATATCAATTTGCTCTTTGCGATCGATATCGTGCTGGGCATTTTGTTGATTCGCTTGCTGGACATACTGGGCAATCGCAAAACAAATCCGACCGGGAAGTGAGCGGATAATAGAATCAGGGCAGTTGCGTTTTTACTAATCCGAACCGTTTTTTGATAAAATTATAATATTTCATATGAATTCGACACGTAAATCAGGTTATGCTTTACTCATAGGGGCCTTGTTGATGCTAACGGGCGCGTCGGGCCAGGTGGTCGTTACGCCGGGAATGGTGCAGCAGGCGAAAGCGATGGGAGCTTCGGACGCCCAGATCAATGCGGCGATGCATGCGACTTCTCCCTCTTCTTCTCAATCTTCCCGAGCGGATACGTCCGCGGACACGGGCGGGAACGAAGTGCTACGGGAAGCTTCCGCCGATCAGCGGCAGGCATCGGAGGATAAGACTGCCGTTCAGCGCCGTTCGGTCGATTCCCTCACCCGGAATACCGTTTTCGGACAGGAGATATTTTCGACGAAGAACCTGACTTTCGCGCCGAGTTACAACATGGCTACTCCGCCCAGTTACGTGCTGGGGCCCGGCGACGAGGTGATCATCGAAGTCTGGGGCGAGGCGGAATCGCGCGTACAGGAGAAAATTTCCCCGGAAGGCAGTATCAGCATCCAGGGGTCGGCCCGATCAATTTGGCCGGATTGACGGTTGCCGAAGCCCAAAAAAGGGTCGAATCCCGGATTCACGAGATCATGAACGGACAGGTGAAGGTGTCGCTGGGGCAGATTCGCAGCATCAAGGTCAATATTTCCGGGGAGGTCGTTACTCCGGGGACTTATACGCTGCCTTCGCTGGCGACGCTGTTCAATGCGATCTATTCGGCCGGCGGGGTCAGCAGGATCGGGTCGCTCCGGCATATTCAGGTTTTCCGGAACAGCAAGCAAATCGCCGATCTGGATGTGTACGACTACCTGATCAACGGGAAATACGAGACGAATATCCGGCTGGAAGACAACGATATGATCATCGTGCCGCCTTATGACAACCACGTGACGATCGGGGGAAAGATCAAGCGGGAGCGTATTTACGACATGAAAGACGGCGAGACGCTGGCCCGGCTGATCGATTTCGGGGGTGGTTTTACCGGGGATGCTTACAGCGACAACGTGACGGTGCACCGCAAGAGCGGCCGGATGCTGACCATTCTGACGGTGGATAAAGCCGATTTCGGGACGTTCGAGCTGTTGGACGGCGATAGCGTGAGCATCGGGAAGGTGCTGCCGATGTATGCGAACATGGTTGCGATCGAAGGAGCCGTATGGCGTCGGGCGAGTACGAATTTTCGAAAAAATCGCGACATTGTCGCAGTTGATCGCAAAAAGCCGAAGGGTTGAAGGGCAGCGAGTTCGCCTCGCGGGGACAGATCACCCGGGTGGATATGGCGAACAATTATACGGTGATCCCGTTCGACGTTCGGGAGATCGTCGGCGGACAGACGGACATCGCGCTGCAAAACCTGGATCGGGTTTACATTCCGAATATCTACGATTTGCGGGAAGAATATACGGTTACGGTGAAGGGAGAGGTCAACAACCCGCATACGTTTCTTTCCGCAAGGGGATGACCGTGGAAGACGTCGTCCTGATCTGCGGCGGTTTGCGGGAATCGGCCTCGCTGGCCAAGATCGAGGTGGCCCGCCGGATCAAGGATCCCCAATCGACTTCCTATTCGCCTAAAATCGCGGAAAATTATTCTTTCGAGATATCGGAAGATTTGAAGATCGCGCCGGAAGACAGCCGGTTTCTGATCGAGCCGTTCGACGAGATCTATATCCGCCGGTCTCCGGGGTATTCCGGAGCAGCAAAGCGTGGCGATTACCGGCGAAATACTTTTCGGCGGCGAGTATGTGCTCGCTTCGGCCGGGGAACGGCTGTCCGATATCATCAAGAAAGCGGGTGGTTTTACGCCGGAAGCTTATGTCGTCGGGGCGGCGTGCAGCGGCGGCTGACTGCCGACGACCGCGCCAAAGTCGCAGCCGTGATGGCGATTGCCAATACGAACAAGGGGAAGGATTCCGTATCGACGCAGTCCGTCGAGATTCCCGATTATTATCCGGTGGGGATCGACGTAATGGCGGCCGTTAAGAATCCGAGTTCTAACGACGATATCATCCTGCAGGACGGCGACCGCATCTTTATTCCGAAATTCAATAGTACGGTGCGCGTGTCGGGGAGCCGTGTTGTACCAGAATACCGTCGTGTACGACCGGTCGAAAGTGAAGGATTATATTTATCAGGCCGGCGGTTACAAGCAGGAGGCGCGCAGGCGTCCTTTCGTCGTCTACATGAACGGCAAAGTGGCGGCTACCCGCGGCGGATTCCTCTGCAAGCGTTATCCGAAAGTGGAGCCCGGCTGTCAAGTGATCGTTCCGATGAAACAGGAGCGCAAGGGGAACGGGCTGGCTAACGTGATGGGAAAAGATGATGTATCGAAGTGGTTGCCAGTTTTGAAAAGTCAAATTAACATAGTGCAGAGAGTAACTTACTCACAGGTGATCAACCAACAGGCTGGGTGATATTCTCGAGACGAGCATCGTAGATAATCAGAATCTAATTGAATGTAATCATTATTATGCAGCATGGGGACTCGCTGGAGGATTTACTTCTACACCAATAAACTGACATTACCACTCCTGAAATCTGCTAATAGCAGTAAGCATATCAGGAAAAGGTAAAATGACAACCTATCTCACTGCATATCAGTAGCTTTAACACTGCAAAAGATTACTCACTCTCAAAGAGAATCAGTGCATTTAAAGGAGCATGTCACTCATACAACTTATGGTTATCTAGCCATCAAACGGAGACGATGGGACAAAGATCCATCTATGGTAAAGAAATTCGCCACAGTGACTGGTATACAACAGCCGGTGCTGGTTGTCGTGAGCCAATGACAATGAAATAGGAAGGAAGTCGATTTCTTTTGTCTTTGCCGATTTCAGAAACGGAAAAACCGAAATTGTAAACATCAATATGGCAATGGTTTGATTTGAGCAGTATTAAAAGCCGCTGATTATATTAAATGAAATGAGTTCCAATTTCCTTCTGATAATTCAGAATGTGCAGGGCATCTGAGCATGAACACCTTCTTATTTCTGCCTTGACGGTGGTATTACACTTTATCGAGGACCACACACAACCACTGGTTCCAATTTGATATCAGTCGCTAGATACTGATTTCTTAATCAGCCTATTGATTAAACACAATCAAACTTATAATCATACCAATCGACTGTGACGCATAAATGCGAGAGCTTGGAGCATTCTTTTAAGGAATCCGGCTCTCTTTATATCTACCTATTACAAACTGATATATTACATCAGCCCATGTGGAGTAGCGTAATCTGCAATAGCCTCAACTTATGCCAAAAGTCATCATATATTTGCTAATCACGCAAATGTTAGCCTCCCAAGCATATCTGTCGTTCAAAACCATTACATCTACGACAATGGAATTACCTTTCTTTGCTGAATCATGGAAAATCAGTATGGTAGAACCACATCCGAAAAGCACACGTGAAAGAGCGCGAGCAATGGATTTAAAGAAGCTAACATTATAATGTCTTCAACCCCAAATCCAGAAACAAGTTTATATAGATTCATCACCGACCTGCATTCGGAGCGAGCGCGCACAGCCAAATGTGCGGGAGATGAAAGCTGTTATGCCGGACCTCTATCTCTTCAAGTTGAAAGAGATGATGACGAAACCAACGAGGATTTGAACATCATACCAAACTCCATCAGGGACGTGCCGCTGAAAATGTCCTTTCTCTGATGTAGCAGGCATAGCATTGTGCCCGAAACTCGCATCTTTGGACACCACCAAAGCGACATTGATGGACGTCATGCCATCGCATTTAGACTGCACCATCAGATGCAGCCAAACGTACCCAGTCTAGAAATGTCAAGCTTTAAAGGAAATGTAGACCTGATACTATGAAAGCCCTCGTCAGAATACGCAGAACGGATTCCTTTTTATCATCGTCAACAATCACAGCCGCAGGAATGTCTGCAAATTTATACGAACACGCCATTGTCAGACAACAGCAAAAACCCGTTTTTCGACTTTAACGTTTTAAACGCCCCATCAAAATGTAAAAGCGAAGAAGGTTACTGAGACAAAACTATCAAAGAAAGTCCATGACGCGAAATAAACCTCTTGCCGATGGCATGACAATGAGCTCAAGAAAGACGCGAAATCGTCAATATATGTAAGCGATCACGCCACGCGGCGCGTGATCTGGTATGAAGGCGCAAAAGGTTTCGTGCACAATACGAAGGTTCATCTCACCATTGAACGGACGGGATGGCGTGAACGCCCTCGCCATCGGACTGACGAAAACACCGAATTCGACAACTCGAAACACGTATCAACAGAAACCGATGAATACGGAATCCTTTACCAACGCCCTACTGGAGGACACGCCATCTTCATTATTGATGCGCCTAAGTGCCAATATGTTCCTTTAGACTCCTCAGCGCAGACCAACCATAGAACTTACCTCGGTGTCCGTGGATGCGAAACGGTTATATCTTTGTTTGTGGTCCATGAAAACCAATAGTCTTGACCTACTTCCGCCTCATTCCCCCAAGAAATTGTGGGTTTAGCTGTGCCTTCAAAATGTATGACCTGGTGAGAAAGCATCACTCATCGTCTGGAAGCTCCCTCATTGTTAGATGACTTCAGTTAAAACACCGGAAAGATTATAAACTGGAAGAACATTTGTCAAGAAGTTCAAAAAACAAGCTTACAATCGAAACTTAATGCAAAAATATATAAAGTAGAAGATCATAACAATAGAACAACGAAGAAAAAATGATCGAAATGAAGTTTGGGATCAGATAAGGTAACAGTTTAAATAGACCATATCAAAACCAAAACAATGAGAAATATACCCAGTTAACTGCTTCATTTAAAGCAAGTGAGTGAAATCACAACTTGCAGAAAAAAGCACACAGACATCGAGCGACAAGGTCTATGTTTTAAAATCAAGTTTCAGGCCTGTTTGTAAAGCCGTATTACATCTTGCCAAACATCCGAAATGGAAGTTGAATTGTAATATTCATATGAAACAAACATATATGGAAAAATTTGAACATACCAATGGTAAACCGACTACTGTGTAGCAGCCTGAATTATAGTCAGCATGCTAAATATGTGAAAGATGCACCTGAATGTTTACTATCCAAAGAAAGACCCCGGTACAAATCGAAAATGCGACAACAGAAGAATAATGGTAATAATCACCTCCGGCAATGTCCTAAGTTATTTGAGTTATCGACTTGGCTTAAAAAGAGAAATAACACACCCTGAGAAAAGAGTCATTAACACTTCGTCCGTTCAATTCAATGTCCATCAATATTGTAAAGTCCGGACAGATGTTACAACCGACAGAATACAAAGTTCTGCCGCTCCTGTAGCCAACCTTGAACCTTGAAAACCGGGTCCCCCTCCGCTTGAGTGAATAAAATGCGTCAACCGGAGTTTCGACAAAGAAGATCAGCATCCCTGGCCGCATCCGCTTGAAAACAGCTTTAAGCCGACCACGAATAACAGCCCTTAAAAAGTTATATCTCCCGATAAGATTCTACTTGCTCGTCAGACGGATATAACGGTCGATGTCTGCGAACCCGTTGAAGAGTTGTTCAATGTCATCGGAAACCGAAGAAACAAGCATCACCGCCACAACCTTTCTAAGTAGAAACATAAAAAGAAACGATTCTGTAGATGCGTTTCTCCGGGAAGAAGAACTGATTTCTCATCTCCTGCAACATGGAATACAACAGAAACACGAACCGACAACCATTCTATCTTACGACGTTCGGAGACAAAGCATTCAATTTCAGCCTGTTAAGAAAGCTTTCCTGGTGCACCGGGCAAGCAGCTAACAAAGATCCAAAGCACTCCTTCGTATCTTCCAGACAGCCCAATTTATGCTATCAGAAACAATGTTACCTTCTTCCACTTCGGCAGAATTGTGTAAGAACTTAATCTTTCAAGATAATGGTTATTCATCCAAACCATTTCGAGCACGTCTTCAACCTGAGAATAAATGGACAGTCACTTTCATGCAGCACCGGGAATTACCCACCAATTTTTCAATTGTCTTCGTCACTTTGCAACGAGAAATCCGTCAACTGCGTTTTCGTCAATATATGGTTCAAAACAATCAAATGCTCTTTCATCATCGTACCTGTCGTGAATTTCCTGCTAACCTTCGATATCCTCCCATCGTTATTCATCCGAAGTTCCTCCAAACTCATCTGTCAACGATAAAGTAAATATATGGAATTTATTCCAAGTTCGAAGTCATTGTAGTAGTAAATCATCAATTCATCTTCAGTTCCTTCAAAATAAGCTTTTAATAACACTGCTAAATGAAATTATCCCCTTATTGACATGAGGCAGAAGATCTTTTTTAATATACAGCACCCCCTTTATATTATCCCGTGAAAACTGAATAGAGGAATGAATGCTATTTTCAAATGACAAGGCAGCATCACCTCTTGAAATGTACGGATATCCGTAACTGACTGAGTATCCGCGTGATGTCACTTCACCTCCTTCTGTTTGCTCTCCTCACCAAACGGATGTCTCCAGAATATTATTCTCAGTTAATCAGAG
>VOFD01001354.1_pt1 | contig 16144 bp, 31 predicted proteins | sample 5384101 | NCBI WGS metagenome assembly VOFD01 (sample SAMN12384723, study PRJNA508395) | human gut metagenome | isolation source: healthy gut C | host: Homo sapiens
CATTACTAGTATCAAACAGTTCTTCGAGAGTGAAGCCTTCTGACATCTTACAGTTATAAAAACATATGCTCCATATCCGTAACCCTACTAGTGTCAAAATCTAAACCTAAGGAGAAACCTACTGGAGACTTACAACAAGAAAACATATACCTAGTATTCGTACATCCCTCTGGTAGATTTACTGGCTTTCCTTTTCCACAATAATGTAAATAATCTCCACCACCTGGAGAAAGTTTAACCTCAAACTCCTTAGGATCATAATCAAAGATGCCCCAACTCACCCCTTATAATGAATTAAGTTCTACCAAATAAATTCATACTAACCACACTTTTACCTCCAAAGTAAAAAGAGAGGAGCTAAAGTACTCCTCACTCTCCCTGATTTAATTCTTCAACCTAGAAATGATTTCTTCGTCATTCTGTGTCTGGAAAACTCACAAATATCAATACCATTATATTTACACTCACGAAACATATTTTCCATGTGCTCAACTCTACTAATATTAAAATACTCCCCAAGAGAGAAACCCTTTGGTAAAATACACTCATTAAACATGCCTCTCATATCTGTAACACTACTGGTGTCAAAATACTCCCCAAGAGAGAAACCCTTTGGTAAAATACACTCATTAAACATACCTCTCATAGCTGTAACACTACTAGTATCAAATTTTTTTCCCAAGAGAGAAATCTTCATGCAATTTACATTTACAAAACATTCCACTCATATCAGTAACATTACTAGTAGCAAACTTTTCTCCAAGAGTAAAGCTCTTTGGTAAACTACAATAATAAAACATGTTTAACATGCTTATAACATTGCTAGTGTCAAACTTTTTTCTCCCAAAGTAAAATCCTTCGATAGTTCACAACAGTCAAACATACAGCACATATCTGTAACATTACTAGTGTCAAACTTTTCTCCCAAAGAGAAACCCTCTCGTAGCTTACAGTTCCTAAACATTCCTTTCATACTAGTAACATTGCTAGTATCAAAGTTATTTCCTAAGGAAAACCTTTCCTTTAAATCGCATCCACAAAACATATATCTAGTATTAGTACAACCATCTGGTAAATTAACTGATTTACCTTTTCCACAATATTGAAGATATTGTATACCGATATAGTTTTGAATTACAAACTCCTCAGGATCATAGTCAAAAATACCTAACTCTCCCTCATAGTGAACCAATCTCTTCTTACTACTCTCTACACTTACTATTTTATTATCAAATAAATTCATAGCATCCATACTTTTACCTCCTAACCAAAAAGGAGTAGAATTAACTACTCCTAATTTTATTTTTTACACACTACTGAAGATTTCAAAACCTACAATACACTAAATACAACTGTATGAGATAAGAACTTCTCGGAAGCCGACTGTATTAAAGCAATAAATTGCTATCTGATAAAACATTATCTTTAGCTTTCTCTAGGTTTACAAAGTTTTGAAACTATATCTGCTTCATCCCGTCCGCCCAAATAATCTACAATATCAAAACCGCCATATGTACACTCACGAAACATATCGTCTAAACGCCTAGCGTTATAAATTTCAAATTTATCTCCGAGAGTAAAGTTTTTAGGCATTTTACAAAATGCGAACATAGCATACATATCAGTAACACTGCTAGTGTCAAAGTTCTCTCCCTAAAGAGAGACCCTCTGGCATGCTACAACGGTAAAACATAGTACGCATATTTATAACCTTGCTTGTATTAAATCTATCTCCAAAAGAAAAACCAGCTGGCAGTTCACAATCTTTAAACATGTAAACCATATTTGTAACCTCGCTAGTATCAAAATTTGGTCCAAGAGAGAAACCTGCCGGTAAGATGCACTCATTAAACATAAGTCTGGTACTTGTACAACCTTTAGGTAAATTAACAGACTTTCCCATTCCACAATAATGAAGATACATTTCCCCAAAAAATATCGGACTTCAAACTCCTCTGGATCATAATCAAATATGCCTAACTCACCCTCGTAGTGAATTAACTTCTCATCAGCATCAAATAAATTCATTCTATTCATACTCTACCTCCTAAATAAAAGGAGGAGCTGAAATGCTCCTCACTCTCACTAATTTAATTCTTCAACCTAGAGATGATTTCTTCATCATTCTGTGTCTGAAAAACTCATGAACATCAACGCCATAGTATGTACAACCATCAAATATATGCTGCATACTCACAACCCCATCAGTGCTAAACTGCTCCCCAAGGTTAAACCTTTGGGCATAACACAGTTATAGAACATAGTACACATATCAGTAACATTACTCGTATCAAAATGATCTCCTAAAGAGAAACCAGCTGGCAGTTTGCAATCCTTAAACATACCACCCATATCAACTACATTACTGGTATCAAACTTATGGCCCAAAGAGAATTTTTCTGTTAGCTTACAACCATAAAACATGTAGCTCATATCAATAACATTACCAGTGTCAAAATTTGCTCCAAGAGAAAACTCCCTGGTAATTTACATTTTTCAAACATTCCGCGCATATCAATAACAGCACTAGTGTCAAAATGCTCCCCAAGAGAAAAACCAGAAGGTAGTTCACATCCTGCAAACATATATCTAGTATTTATACACCCTTTAGGCAAATCAATCGATTTTTCCTTACCATGATAATGAAGACACTCAAAAGAACCATATTTCTGTATTATAAATTCCTCAGAATCATAATCGAAGGCACCTAACTCACCTTCATAATGCTTTAATGTCTTATCATTAAATAAATTCATTTTATCCATTTTCTAAACATCTCCTTGCACAGCCTGAACTTCTACTTCAGTGATTAAAACATGTCATCTGTATAGGTTACGTGAAACATCAAAGCTATTTCCAAATGAAAATCCTCCTGGGAACATACAGCTCTTAAACATTCCCTGCATGTCACTAACATTTGCTGTGCAAAAATTATTACCAAGAGAGAAACCTTCCGGTAGCGTGCTGCTGTGAAACATATATCTCATGAGTTCAACCCTTGATGTATCAAAAAGATTGCCAAGAGTAAAACCATTTGGTAATACGCAATCCTGGAACATTACAGACATATTAACAACTCTAGATGTGTCAAAATGGTCACCTAATGTGAACCCTTCCGGTAATGTACTACCTTCAAACATACCTGACATTATCGTTACCTTTGATGTATCAAATTTATCACCAAGAGAAAATCCTTTAGATAACACACATCTATAAAACATATTACCCATATTCGTGACATTTGAAGTGTCAAAATGATCACCCAAAGAGATTCCTTCTGAAATCTCACCGCCAAAAAAACATACTATGCATATTTACAACATTTGAAGTGTCAAAACGATCTCCAAAAGAAAAACCTTCTAGTAAAGCACACTGGCTAAACATAGCCTCCATACTTGTAACTCTACTAGTATCGAACTTATCTCCTAAGGAGAAACCTACCGGTAAATGGCACTCTCTAAACATATTTCTAGTATTAATACACCCATCTGGTAAATTTACAGATTTACCATTACCACAATAGTGCAAGTATTCTTCTCCACAAAAGAATGCTATCTCAAACTCCCTTGGATCATAATCGAAGACACCTAACTCTCCTTCGTAATGAACTAAGTTACTCTTCTGCTCATCATCAAAAAAAATTCATTCCATTCATGCTTTTACCTCCAAATAAAAAGGGAGTGTTTTAGCACTCCCTAATGCTTTTCTTAATTTCTTGATAATTTCAATATCACTCTGTGTCTTGAAATAATCATGAATATCAGAATTACCATAACTACAACCCCCAAACATGTCACTCATATAAGTAACATTACTAGTATCGAACTTCTCTCCTAAGGAGAAGTCCTCTGGCAGTTTACAACTTTCAAACATACCACGCATATTAGTAACTTTACTCGTGTCGAAATGCTCTCCAAGAGAAAAGCCTTCCGGTAATTTACAACCTGCAAACATATTATACATATAGATAACTTTACTGTGTCGAAATGCTCTCCAAGAGAAAAGCCTTCCGGTAATCTGCAATTATCAAACATACCACACATATTTGTAACTCTACTTGTATCAAAATGCTCTCAAGGGTAAAATCTTTTGGTAATTTACACTCATAGAACATCTCAGTCATATTTGTAACATTACTGGTGTTGAAATGCCCCCCTAAAAGAGAAACCCTCTGGTAATTTACAGCCCAAAAACATATAATTCATATCAGTAACATTAGATGTGTCGAAATGCCCCCTAAAGAGAAACCCTCTGGTAATTCGCAACCATAAAACATGTGACACATATATGCAACATTACTTGTGTCGAAATGCTCTCCTAAGGAGAAACCATCTGGTAATCTGCAATTATCAAACATACCACTCATATCAGTAACATTACTAGTATCGAAGTGCTCCCCTAAAGAGAAGTCTTTTGGTAATTTACAACAGAAAACATAAATCTAGTAGCTACACACCCATCTGGTAAATCAACTGATTTACCATTTCCACAATAACGTAAACGCGCTTTTTTCCATCATAAAACTCTTCAATCTTAAACTCCCTTGGATCATAATCAAAAACACCTAATTCTCCTTCGTAATGAACTAGATTACTCTTCTTTTCACCATCAAAAAAAAATTCATTCCATTCATACCTTTACCTCCAAATAAAAAGGGAGTGTTTTGGCACTCCCTAATGCTTTTTTAAATTGCTTGATCATAACTACTCATGCAACTCCTACTTATTTACTAAAGACTTCAAATAAGACTTCATCATACGCTGGACTGCAGAAGTCGAAATCTGCAATTCTTCAGAAACTGACAGCATTAAAGCGGTCAGTTCATTGTCCACTACGATATCTTCTGACTTCTTATATTTACGAAGTTTTGTAATTATTTCTTCAGCATCCTGTGTCTCAAAATAATCATAAGCATCAACACCTTTATACTTACAATTATCAAACATCCGTGTTACATCAGTACCTCTATCAATAGCGAAATGCTCCCCTAAAGAGAAACCCTCTGGTAATTCGCAACCATAAAACATATCACTCATACTAGTAATGTTACTAGTATTGAAATACTCCCTAAGGAGAAACCCTTTGGTAATTCGCAACCATAAAACATGTGACACATATATGCAACATTACTTGTGTCGAAATGCTCTCCCTAAAGAAAAGCCTCCCGATAACGTACACTGAGCAAACATATAACTCATATCAGTAACATTACTGGTATCGAAATACTTCCTAAAGAGAAGCCTTTGGTAATTTACACTCCCCAAACATACTAGACATATCAACAACTTTGCTAGTATTGAAATGCTCCCCTAAAGAGAAATCTCTTGGCAACTCACATTCACAAAACATACCACGCATACTAGTAACTTTACTGGTGTTGAAGTGTTTTCCTAAGGAGAAGCCTTCTGGTAATTTACAATCAGAAAACATACAGCTAGTATCTATACACCCATCTGGTAAATCAACTGACTTTCCATTTCCACAATAACGTAAACACTTTGTTCCATCATAAAACTCTTTAATCTCAAACTCCCTTGGATCATAATCGAAGACACCCAACTCTCCTTCGTAATGAACTAGATTCTTATCATTAAAAAATTTCATTCCATTCATACTTTTTACCTCTAAATAAAGGGAGTGTTAAACACTCCCTAAAATTCTCTTAATTTCTCGATAATTTCAATATCACTCTCAGTCCCCAAATAATCATAAATATCAGAATTACCATAACTACAATCACTAAACATATAACCCATATCAGTAACTTTACTGGTGTCGAAATGCTCTCAAAGAGTGAAATCCTTTGGTAATCTACATTCCCCAAAACATACCACCCATATCAGTAACATTAGAAGTATCGAAGTGCTCTCCCAAAGTAAAATCCTTTGGTAATTTACAATAACTAAACATATGTACCATATTAGTAACATTACTAGTATCGAACTTTTTACCAAAAGAGAAACCTTTTGGTAATTTACAATGACTAAACATATGACTCATATTAGTAACATTACTAGTGTCGAAGTGTTCCCCTAAAGAGAAACCAGCTGGTAATCTGCAACTATCAAACATCTGACTCATATTAGTAACATTACTTGTATCAAAGTGCTCTCCCAAAGAGAAGCCTTTTGATAAATCACGGCCAAAGAACATACCACTCATATCAGTAACATTACTAGTGTAGAAGTGATCTCCCAAAGAGAAACCTCCCGATAACTTACACTGAGCAAACATACCACTCATATTAGTAACGTTACTAGTATCGAAGTGCTCCCCTAAAAGAGAAGCCATATAGTAAACTACAGCAACCAAACATATGGTTCATATCAGTAACATTACTAGTGTAGAAGTGCTCTCCCTAAAGAGAAATCTTCTGGTAATATACAGAAGGCAAACATACCACTCATATTAGTAACGTTACTAGTATCGAAGTGCTCCCCTAAAGAGAAGCCATCTGGTAATTTGCGGTGACTAAACATCGATCTAGTATTTATACAACCATCTGGTAAATCAACTGAATTTCCCTTTCCACAATAATGCAAACACTCTGTTCCATCATTAAACTTTTTAATCTTAAACTCCTTTGGATCATAATCGAAGACACCTAATGCACCTTCGTAATGAACTAAGTTATTCTTCTTTTTCATCATCAAAAAAAATTCATTCCATTCATACTTTTACCTCCAAAATAAAAGGGAGTGTTTAACACTCCCCTAATGCTTTTTTAATTTCTCGATAATTTCTTTATCATCATGTGTCTTAAAATAGTCGTAAATACCAACGCCATTGTAAATACACTTGCAAAACATAAACTTCATCTCAGTGACTTTACGAATATTGAAATGCTCCCTAACGAGAAATCTTTTGGCAACTCACATTCCCAAAACATACTCCCCATATCAGTAACATTATGGGTGTCAAACCTTTCTCCTAAAGAAAAACCACCTGGTAATTTACAAAATGCAAACATACGCTCCATATCGGTGACATCACTAGTATCAAAAGACTCCCCCAAGAGAAAAGCCTTTCGGCAATTTACATTTATTAAACATTCCACTCATATCAGTAACATAACTGGTGTCGAAATGCTCTCCTAAAGAGAACCCTTCCGGTAATTTGCATTCACTAAACATGAAACTCATATCAGTAACATTACTGGTGTCGAAGTGCTCTCCCAAAGTAAAATCCTTTGGTAATGTACACTCCCCAAACATACTAGCCATATTCCAAACATTACTAGTATCAAAAACGCTCCCCTAAAGAGAAATCATCTGGTATTTTGCAGAACCGAAACATACTATGCATATAAGTAACATTACTAGTATCGAAATGCTCGCCCTAAAGAGAAACCTTCCGGTAATTTACATTCAGAAAACATATAGCTAGTATCTGTGCACCCCTTCAGGTAAATCGACTGACTTTCCATTTCCATGGTAGTGTAAATATTCATGATACCATATCTTTCTGACTTCAAATTCCTCAGGATCATAATCGAAGACACCTAATATACCTTCATAATGGACTAAGTTATTATCACCAAAACTATTCATCTCTTTCATACGCTTACCTCCAAAAATAAAAGGAGTGCTAAAGTACTCCTTGCTCTCCCTGATTTAATTCTTTTTAGCCTATAAATAACTAATTCCTCATCCTGTGTCTTGAAATACTCATAGACATTAACACCATTGTATGTGCAGCCATCGAATATACGACGCATATCTAAAAACTCTATCGATATTAAACCCTTCTCCAAGAGAAAACCCTTTTGGCATACTACAATCATTAAACATACTAAACATGTCAGTAACTCTTCTAGTGTCGAATAACTCTCCAAAGGAGAAACCTTCTGACAAAGTGCACTCAGCAAACATCCACTTCATATCAGTAACCATAATAGTATTGAATAGCTTTCCAAGAGAAAAGCCTTCAGGAATACTACATCCCTTAAACATATTCTGCATATCAACAACGCTGCTAGTATCAAACTTGTTCCCGAGGCTAAACATCTTTGGAAATTTACAACTCATAAACATACAATTCATGGTTGTAACCTTAGAAGTGTCAAATTTATCTCCAAGGGAAAATTTTGTGGCAACCTACACAAATCAAACATTGCTTCCATATCAGTAACATTACTAGTATCAAACTTTTCCCTAAGGAGAAATTCTCTGGTAGTATACACTTTAAAAACATACGACTCATATTAGTAACATTACTAGTATCGAAATCAGGTCCAAGAGTGAAGTCAGGCGGTAACTCACATTCTGCAAACATATAACTAGTGTCTATGCACCCTTTTGGTAAATCAACTGATTTACCCTTTCCACAATAATGAAGATAATATTCATAACAAAACTCCTGTAATTCAAACTCCTCTGGGTCGTAATCAAAAACCCTAGTCTACCCTCATAATGTGATACTTTACTCTTCCTATTGTCATAAAATAAATCCAACTCACGCATACTTTCATACCTCCAAATAAAAAAGTGAGCAGCTAAACTCCTAAAATAAATCCATCTTATTGTTAGGCTGCTTTACTTCTATAGCCTGATCTCTTTTTATTGCCTTTACTAACAACTGTTTCACCAACATGCACAACCTTTTTAACAGAGCCATCCTTGTTCTATACACTCTCTCATGTGCATGACGTACATGCTCTACAGGTGAGGCATGATGCCCTCCCTGCCATGGTTTATTCTCTCTTTCATATTTGTACAAATTCTGCAACGAAATCACCTCTCCTTTATTATAAAAATTATTAATGGACACCTCATGCCGCTTACATTTAGCTCTACGTACCGAATTTTTTCTCTCCAATGTATGTCTATTCCGATACATATCTATTACATAACCAATAATGCTCATTACTTTGTATGGATTAAACATCCAAGCATAGCAACGTTCCTCGCACACTTTTTTTCTCAGTGCATCTGCAACCGGTGACATGTAAACCATTCTCTGGGTTAACTAATGTTTCCAAATTAGCTTTGGTTAAACAATAATCAAAAGAATCAGTTGAACTATTACAAGGTAATGCTGTTCCATGAGGCATCATCAAAATAAATGGCCAACGCTCTTTTGCTAAGAGAAATGACATTACTAGAGTTGTTGATTCTCCATCAAAATAAAAGCACAGACACATTTTGTGTTTTACTTTCTTTACCATTCTGACAAACATAGGACTCCTCTACATTGCACAGCTTTATATAAAATCTACTGTAACCATCTTTTAACCTAAAACTTAGAAACAAATCAGGTGTACTGTCAAAAAAAGACTTATATAATCGAACGATTCAGTTTCATCTAACATAGCTATAACATCATAACAATCACTCCTGTAAATAAAATGTTTACTATTAGTAAACGTATAAATAGCATCCAAATTATTAGTTACTGTATTCAAATACTGCTGCACTGCAAAATCCTCGTCTCTGAAAAAACACCTCGATCGACATACTTTTTTATAGACTCAGAGGTGACCTCCATAATTCTACGGTGATTAATACCAAATTGATCATTCATCGCTTTTAAATAACTTGCATAGTCTCCTTCAAGAGCTACATTTAATAAATAATCAAAATCTATCCATGCTCTTTGACACATGCGTTTACAAAAAGGTATATAAGCCTTTTTCGCCTCTAATGAAGTCACATGCTGTAACTTCGGAAGTGTAATATCTTGCTTCAACAATGTAGCAATATTCTCAGGACCATAATTAATTAAGTCATCCGATTTACCCAAAACTGAACCTCCATTCAATAAATAAAAAAAGAAAGTGTAGCTTTTACACCACACTTTCCTGTCTCTGTTTTACTAATTATTAATAAAATAATAGTAAATATTTATAGGTTTTCATTCCTTTCTACTGTTAAAAGTTTCAGCCTATATGACACACCTTTATTCCATTTTTTTCTCTAACTTAACCTATTACAGCTAGCGAATACCTATAATTTTACAGTAATACTATGGCACCACAGAATTTTTACATCACCAATTAAAAATTGAGTGTATACCATGTTTTCTGTTAATACGTCTAACTATTGTAACGGCATTATTTGATTTAGCATACTCATTAATATCTTTATTGTCATACATACAAGAGCAAAATATACTATTGTAAAATCCTCTATCAACTTTAAAGTTCCCTCCAAAATAGAAAGATGCAGGTAAGTTTGCACCATAAAAAATACCATTCATCTTCTGAACATTACGAGTATCAAACTCCTCTCCTAAATTAAAGCCATCTTTGATTTGTGCATGTGCAAACATAGAACGCATATCTTCTACTTTGAAAGTATTAAATAACCTACCAAGCGTGAAACCTGTCGGTAATGTGCAAAGATTGAACATACCACTCATATTTTTTTACATTAGATGTGTCAAATTTATCACCAAGAGAAAAGTCACTAAAGAATTTACATCTGTAAAACATGGCTCCCATATCAGTGACATTACTTGTATCAAAATTCTTACCCAAAGAGAACCCCTCACGTAACACACATTTCTCAAACATACCACGCATGTCTTTCACTTTACTAGTGTTAAAACCGTCACCTAATGTAAAACCAAAACGTAATTTTTGTCTAGCAAACATATACCTAGTGCTAATGCAACCATCAGGTAAATTTACAGAAGGACCTGTACCACAATAACGTAAATATTCCATGCATTCACGAGTTGTATATGCAATGTCAAACTCATTAGGATCATAATCAAAAACCCCTGAGTTCTCCCTCATAATGAATCAGTCTCTTTTCCATATTAACAGCATTTGCGGTTTGTACAGAACGTTTTCTTAAAACATCAATTCTCTTATCTTTTAATCTATCTATAACATCCACACTGTCCAATTTATGTCCTCCATCTATTAGACCTAAGGAGTCACTACACCCGCTAAACATATCGGATACCATATTGTAAGAATTTATCTCTTCTCTATTCACAATAGAGATATTAAACCTCTTATTTAAGTAGAAATCATCACATATCATGCAATCTTCAAACATGTCTTTCATGCATCTAACATTGCCTGTAATGAATTTTTCACCAAGTTCAAATCCATCTGAAAACGCACATTTCTTAAACATACTTTGCATAGTCTCAACATTACTAGTGTCAAATTTACTTCCTAAGGTAAACCCTAGAGGAAACTTAGAACCCTCAAACATGCTAGCCATTGATTTAACGTTACAAGTGTTGAAGTTATTCCCTAAAAGAGAATCCCAGAGGAAGCTTACAATCTTTAAACATACAGCTCATGTCAGTAACCTTAGAAGTATCAAATTTATTATTTAATGAAAATTTCCCAAGAATTTACAGTTTTTTTGAACATGCTACTCATGTTCTCTACGTTATGTGTGTGAAAAGCATCGCCCCCAAATTACATCACCGTAAAAAGTACAACTCTCAAACATACTACTCATATCTTTTACTTTATCAGTATTAAAAGATTTGCCTAACTCTAAATTACCGTAAAAATACATTCCTTAAACATTCCATGCATGTTTTCTACACTACTGGTGTCAAAAAGCTTCACCAAAAGTAAAACCTTTAGGTATTTTACATTCTGCAAACATTCTATTCATGTCTATTACTCCGCTTGTGTCCAAACTATCACCAAGCTTTAATTCCATTGTGAAGTCTTTTCCAGCAAATAATAACTCTGTTACAACACACCCTTTGGGGATACTGGCATATCCACCGAATTTATGACATCCTAAATGAACATCTCTATCAAGACCCTCCCATACATGAAACTCGTTAGGATCGTAATCAAACGAACCCAGCACTCCATCATAGTGTACAGTCGTTATAACATTTTCACACAATTCATCAAGAACTTTTCCCACAGACAATGCTTTAAAATGTTTATAAATATCAACCCCCATCATACATACATCGAGCAAACATCTCATGTGTTCCCCAATCACCCCTCAATTTAAAATGATTACCCAACGTAAACCCCTTAGGTAGATTACAATCACTAAACATTTGAGCAGCTTTGTGTCTCTTTAGTCGTGTAGAATTTATCTCCCCAATGTAAAACCAGATGGAATAGTACTTCCATAAAACATAAATCTCATAACTTTAACATTCTTTGTATTAAAATTAAGCCTAAATTAAATCCTGCAGGTAATTTACATCTGCAAAACATACTTTCCATGGTTGTAACATTACTTTGTGTCGAAGTTAGGACCTAACTTGAATCCCGTTGGTATTTCACAATCCTCAAACATATGAGACATATCTGTTACCTCACTGGTATTGAAATGCTCTCCTAAATAGAATCCTTCCGGAAGCTTGCATCCAGCAAACATGAAACGTGTATTTTTACAGCCTTTAGGCAAACTGACAGAAAAGACCTTTACCATTGTAATATAAATAATCTGAACTATTCACATCTCGCATTATCTCAAACTCGTCTGGATCATAATCAAAACACCTAATTCACCGTCATAATGAATTAAGTGCTTTTTCTCTGACACGCTATTTCCAAACAAATCCATCTTATCCATAAACTACCTCCGTTTAAAACAGTCATTTATATTTTTTTATTACTCTGCTAAATAAAAATTATTACATCTACACTTCATTCTCAACAATAAAATAGAATAGCATTAGCTATTCCTACCCTTAAGTTTATTCAAAATCTCTTCTATCTCTTGTGACCTCTGAGCACCAATTACAGGCTCTCCTCGATATGTGGCATCCTCAAATAGCATTATAGCAGTTTTCATTAGAATTTATACTAAAGTTATCATCTAATATGAAACCGTCAAGGAATTCAGCACTGCAAAATATATAATCCATTGTTTTTACATTATTTGTTTTAAAATGCTCCCCAAATTTAAATCCTTTGGAAAGATACATGATGTAAACATATTTTCCATATTGATAACATTGCTTGTATCAAATCTCTCCCCCAAGGCTGAAGTTCTCATGAAATTTACAAGCGCTGAACATTCTCGACATAAATCTTACATTGATAGTATTGAAATATCTACCTAATGTAAACCCTTCTGGAAATTCACACCATCTGAACATGCTGCTCATGTCTGTTACCTTTATGGTGTTGAAGTTATTGCCTAATGTAAATCCTTCCGGAAATTTACAAGTATCAAACATACTCGTCATAAACTTTACATTGATAGTGTTAAAATGTCTACCTAATGTAAATCCGTCTGGAAATTTGCACCCATAAAACATAAAAGACATATCCGTGACTTCACTAGTGTCAAAATCTTCCCCAAATGAAAACCAACTGGAAGTTCACACTCATAAAACATATACCGTGTGTTTGTACAACCTTTAGGTAAGTTCACTGAATTACCTGTACCACAATAATGCAAATATGACGTGAAATACCTATTAATCTCAAATTCTTCTGGATTATAATCAAATACACCCAACTCACCTTCATAGTGTATCAAACCATTTTGTGTTTCTCTAAGTATTCCCTTAGGAGGTACTCCCTATTTCTTCAGGAGTAGGTACTCTTATGTCCTGAAACATGGAACTCATATCAGTAACATCACTTGTATCGAAATACTCTGTAAGTTCTAAAGTATCAGGTGTTTTCATCCCATGAAACATTACATTATCCTTAGAGCCATCATCTATCTTTTCCTTTCCATCCATAAAACAATCCATTTTATTCATAATTTACCTCCTGCAAACTTTCTCGTACTTTTTATTACACTTTGTCAACACTTGTGTTGCCTTATCGCTCTCTGCACTGATACTTACGCTAATGTATGTACCATGCAATTTAACTCTTACGCTCTTCTCAAGATCCTTTTTAAATAAGTATCTCAATATTTTATTATGAAGTTTATAGGCTAATTCCTCGTTAAAACAATTATATCTAATCTCAAACATAAAACCTCCATTGACAATGACACCTCCACTTGCTATGTTACCTATGGAGGTGTCAAATCATGCAAACATACAACTATCAGCTACCAAATGGTGTGCTTGTGATCTATGGTCATAATGTTAATTACATGCAGACATACTTAGATGCACACTCGGACTCGGTTGAAAATCTCTGTAGCTATTGTCATACTCATAATCTGCGTATCTGCTACGTAAGACGTAGCAAAACTCTACGTTCACTGCTAGAATACTTAAGAATAGAACGCCTCAAATACAAACACAGTGTAACCGGCAATGTCCTAGACCTGCTGTGATTCGTCATTAAGACGCTCCTTTAATCTTTTTAAACCTGGATATCGTTCTAAATCTTTGGGGAAGGTCGCCATAGTGATTGCATCCTCGCAACAGCCAACCACACTGTTTATATCAACAGCACCCATAGTCTCTTTGTATCTATCTCTTAATTTCTCAGGTAAATACAACAGGTTTGAATCCTCATTTATAAGATCGTACTCTGATCGATACATATATCCTGCACTAAAGACCATTGGAACCCTTTCAAGAACAGTAGACAATAACTGGCCAACATTCTGCTTACAAACATCTGTGGTCTTTTCTACAGAACAAATATGGATAAAATCATTGCAGAATGAAATAAAGTCACCAACATAAAGAGGTGTGTGCTCCTGTATGCTTCCTCATACAATGCATAATCTGTTCCCCTGTATAACTCCAACTTAATATTATACTGATCCACAAAATCTCTTAAAATAAGAACATTCGAACCAAATGGAATATCGCACTTCATCTTAGTCATAACAAACTCTACAAATTTTAATGGCACCACTACAGTGCTCACATCTGAAATCCTAGCCGGTGCTTCCAGGTGAAACTGCTTTTACAGTAATCTACATACTGTTCACCTAAACTTAAAGCTAATGCCTTTTCCTCGGAATACTCTACCTGAATATGTAATCTCTCAAGAATCCCATATCCAATCTCAAGTGGAATCAAATCCTGCCGGACTATACTCTTTGCCTCGTTAGATAAACTCGTGCTCTGCAATTTTAATTTCTCGATAATTTCATCATCACTCTCAGTCTCCAAATAGTCATAAACATAATAATCACCGTACGTACACTTTTCAAACATCCACCTCATATCAGTAACATTACTAGTATCAAAATGCTCTCCTAAAGAGAAGCCCTCCGGCAATTTGCATGCATAAAAACATACCCACCATACTAGTAACATTACTGGTAGTAAAGTGCTCTCCTAAAGAGAAGCCATATGATAAACTACAATAAGAAAACATATCACTCATATCAGTAACATTACTTGTATCAAAATGCTCTCCCAAAGTAAAATCCTTTGGTAATTCGCATTCTTCAAACATGCCATACATATCAGTAACTCTACTAGTGTCGAAACACTCTCCCAAGGAGAAACCCTCTGGTAATCCACAACTCTCGAACATACAACACATATCAGTAACATTACTGGTGTCGAAGTGCTCTCCTAAAGAGAAAGCTCTCGGCAATACACATTCTTGAAACATATTTTCCATATTAGTAACATTACTAGTATCGAAACACTCACCTAGGGAAAAACCTTCCTTTAAATTGCATCTAAAAAAACATAGACTCCATACATGTAACTTTTACTAGTGTCGAAGTGTTCTCCTAAAGAGAAGCCTTCTGTTAATTTACAACCGGAAAACATATACCTAGTATTTATACATCCATCCGGTAAATCGACTGACTTTCCATTTCCATGATAGTGTAAATAATCACAATCATCTAGCTTTTCAAGTCTAAACTCTATTGGATCATAATCGAAGACACCTAACTCTCCTTCGTAATGAATTAAGTTACTCTTTTTTTTGTCTCATTAAATAAACTCATTTCATTCATACCTTTACCTCCTAATTATCATCAATGGTTGCACTAATGCATCTAAAGAAATAACTCATTATCATTATCATCCTCAATTTTATTGCTATAGTCTTTGGGATACCATTTTAAGCAACGTAACAAATCACCAATTGTAATATTTCGTTCACCACAACATAGCTCATCAACGTTTGATAGTATCACCGTTTCTCCTTATGATTGTATATGATCCCATTTACATTCGACTCCATAACATCAACTCCTTTAATAAAAAATGGGTGAGTCCAAAAGACCCACCCTTAAAAGCGACTAAAGCCTATTTAACCTTAGTCACTGCACAATCAGCATAACCAGTCTCCAATAGCTGTGTTAATTTA
>VOFD01001966.1_pt1 | contig 16113 bp, 18 predicted proteins | sample 5384101 | NCBI WGS metagenome assembly VOFD01 (sample SAMN12384723, study PRJNA508395) | human gut metagenome | isolation source: healthy gut C | host: Homo sapiens
TCGTTCACCGCCGCCCCTTTCCGGCACAGGCGGCGGAGCACGGTGTAGGTGGTGCTCTTGCTCCAGGTCAGCCGCTCCCGGCACCGCTCCACCAGGCGGGTGGAGTTGACCGGAGACTCCTCCCACAGCAGCTCCATCAGCTTCCACTCCCCGTCTGACACAGCTTGTTCATCCTGATCCCTCCTCTGCCCATGACATTTCCATCAGGTTTACCCACATAAACCTCTCTGCTTGAAGTTTATCACGATAAACCTTTTCCTGTCAAGCCCCGCCTGTACATTTTCCTTTCCAGGCCGCCCCTGCCCTGCTATACTGGGAACAAACAGACTCAGCCAGGAGTACAGTACCTCCTGGGGTCCTCCTTATTAAAGATGCAGATGGAGGGCCCTGGGAAATCATCTGGGGATGCTCCGGGTCAAACTGGGGAATGGGCATCACCGCCGTCTCAAAGTCCACAAAGGCGTCTTCGGCTGATGTCGGAGAGAGGGGCGTTGGTGCCCATCCAGGTGGCGCCGGCGGTGGAGTCCACCGCGAAGATGCACTGCCCGGCGTTCAAGAAGTTGGCCGGGTAGCCGGAAATCTTTAAAGGTGGAAAAGGCTCCCGTCTCCACGTGCTGGGCGATGGTGCGCAGCAGCCTTTGGTGGTATCGTTGAAGAGCTGGATTTCTCCTCCATCGGTGGAGTAGCCGCCCCCAGACGCAGCATCTGGATCATCATGTTGTCGGTGGATTGTAGATAAAGGGAATCATCACCGTTCTGGCCGTTGGCCGGTAGGTGCCGTCGGCGTTCTTTGGCTGGCGGCTTCATCGATACCTCCCAGATAAAGTCCCAGGTGAGAGTTTCGGAAGGGTGTAACCCAGCTTCCACCGTAGGTCTTGTTGATGTAGCAAGCCTCGGTGGAGCGCATGTAGGGCACCGCGCGTAGGTCCCGTTCAGGTCGCACTCCTCCAGAAACTGGGGGATGATCTCCTCCTGGGTGGGGCTGTCAAATTTCAGGGCGCTGCCCCCTAGACCGTAGTCCGGGTCGGCAAACAGCTCGTCCAGAGGGACCACCACGTTGTCGCCGGTGAGGTAGGTGGCGATGTGGTCGGGGTAGGTGATGCACACGTCGGGGGTGGTGCCGGTGGAGATGTTGGTGATAACGTCGTTGTAGATGTCCCCGTAGTCGGTGTACAGCCGCAGGGTCGACGGTGACGTTGGGGTACAGCTACTCAAAGTCGGCAATGGCCTGCTTGTAGATGTCCGTCTGGAGCTTGTTGGTGTCGTTTTCGCCCAGAAGGTGATTTCATAGGTTTGGCTCTCGTCAAAGGTGTCTGGCACCTGGAAAAGCCTTGCCGTCTCCTTGGAGCCGTGGCAGCCGGTGAGTCCCAGCAGCAGGGCGGCGGAGAGCAGGGCCGCACAGACGCGTTTTCCTCTCATCCTTTGATCCTCCTCTGGAAACGCCCTCCATGATCTTTTTCCGGAAGCCTAAAAACAGCAGGATCAGAGGCACGGAAATGACTACCACCGTGGCCATCATAGCGGGGATATTTTCCCGACCGAAGCCGTTCTCCCGGATTTCTTGGATGCCGTTGGACACCAGGTAAGTAGGCGGGGTCGTCAGTGATGAGCCGCGACCACACATAGGAATTCCAGCACTCGATCAGTTTGAGGATGGTGATGGTGACGAGGGTGGGGCGGCAGATGGGGATCATGACCTTCCACAGGTATTTGAGGTCGGAGGTGCCGTCCACCTTGGCGGCGCGGTACAGTTCGTCGGGCACCTGCTCAAAATTTTCTTTGAGCAGATAGATGTAGAATACCGAGGTGATGGAAGGCAGGATCAGGCCCGCAAACCTGTTGCGCAGGTCCCAGTTGGTGATGGTGACGAAGTTGGTGATGACCACCAGTTCGCTGGGGATCATCATCAGGGACAAAAACAGGGTAAACAGCAGGTTTTTCCCCGGAACTCCATCCGGGCAAAGGCGTAGGCCGACAGGGTGATGACCACCACCATCAGGGCGGTGGTGACCACGGCGAAGAATACCGGGTGTTCAACAGATACCGGCCCAGGGGGACGGAGGTAGAAGGCGTCGCGGTAGTTTTGCAGGGTGGGGGAGAGGGTAAAGAAGGTGGGAATGTGCTCGGCGTTGTAGGCGCCGTAATCCTTCACCGAGGTGAGCAGCATCCAGTAGAAGGGGAAGAGGACCACCACCGCCCACACGCCCAGAAGCAGGTAGGTGAGTGCGCAGGGCCGTTTGCGGCGCAGCGCCCGTCCCTGGAGGCGTTCAAAGTCAAAAGATTGTTCCACAAGAATCCCCCTTAGTAGTGTACGTGCTTTTTTGCTGACCAGGAGGTTGATGCAGGTGATGGTCAGCACAATGACGAACAGGATGATGGCCGCCGCCGAGGCATAAGAGGGGTAGCCGCCGCTGTCGCCGTAGAGCATGTCGTAGACATAGCCCACAATGGTGTTCATCCCCGCGGCGTTCAAATCCGTGCCGAACAGGGCCACCGCGTCGCTGTAGGCCTTGAAAGCGCCGATAAAGCCCGTGATGACCAGGTAGACAATCATGGGGGAAATCATGGGCAGCGTAATGCGGAAGAAGATGCGTCCGTGGGAGGTGCCGTCCACCCGGGCGGCCTTGTAGTAGTCCGGATTCACCGAGGCCAGGGCGCTGGTGAGAATAAGAATCTTAAAGGGCAGCACCACCCAGATGGTGTAAAAACAGAGCACGAACATCTTGGCCCAGTGGGGGCCTTCGATGAAGTCCACGCTGGAGCCGCCGAACCACTGGATCATCAGGTTGATGAGGCCGTCGGTGTACTCCGTCTTCTGAAACAGGATCATGAACACCAGACCCACCGCCAGGGTGTTGGTCACATAGGGCAGAAAGTAGATGGTCTGAAACAGATCCCGGAGAGGCCGGATGGAGCTGAGGGCCAGAGAGATGATCAGGGCCAGTCCGGTGGACAGAGGGACGGTGATGATGACCAACACGAAGGTATTCTGCACCGCCTGCAGGAAGTAGGGGTCATGGAGTACATAGCTGTAGTTGTACAGGCCCACGCCAAAGTAGGTCTGGGAGGCAAAGTTATACCCCTCCTCCACCGAGTAGATGAACACATCGATGAGGGGATAGACCATAAATGCTGCCAGAAACAGCAGAGCGGGCAGCAGGTAGCCAGCCAGGCTTTTCGTTGTTGTTTCATCGCGCACCCTGAATCCGGCAGTCGGAGTCAGGCTGGAAGAGAAATACCTTTTCCGGCTTTAGAGCAAAAGCGGATGCTCTGGGCGCTGCGGTCCACCGGGGCGTCGGCGGTGATGATGGCACGGAGGGTGGGGGACTGGACAGGCGGGGTGGGAGGCCACCACGCTGATGTCCCGGCCCATCACCTCTACGCCGCTCAGGGCGCAGGAGAGGCCCGTCGGCCTGGGGCAGGAAGCCCTCGGGGCGGATGCCCACGGTGACGCTCTGGTCCGGGATGCCGGGGACAGGCAGTACCGCCGCTCCGCCCAGGCAGAGCATCCCGTTCTGGATCTGGCCGTCAAAGACGTTGATGGGGGGCGTGCCCAGGAACTTGGCCACGAACAGGTTGGCTGGGTCGTCATAGACCTGCTGGGGCTGGCCGATCTGCTGCAAAACGCCCTCTTTCATCACCACGATACGGTCAGAGATGCTCATGGCCTCCTCCTGGTCGTGGGTAACAAAAACAGTGGTGATTTTGGTGGAGCGCTGGATTTTCCGAATCTCCTCCCGGGTCTGCAGGCGCAGCCGGGCGTCCAGGTTGGAGAGGGTTCGTCCAGCAGCAGAACGTGGGGCATCTTTACCAGCGCCCGGGCGATGGCCACCCGCTGCTGCTGGCCGCCGGAGAGCTCGCTGGGCTTGCGGTCCAGAAGCTCCCCCGGATCTGTACCAGCGAGGCCGCCTCATCCACCCGCCGGGCCATCTCCTCTTTGGTCAGGCGGTCTTTCCCCTTCAAATTTTCCAGGGGAAGAGGATGTTTTTCCGCACCGTCAGGTGGGGTAGAAGGGCGTAGTTCTGAAAGACCATGCCCACGCCACGCAGCTCCGGGGGCAGGGCGGTGACGTCCCGGTCGCCGAAGAAGATCTTTCCGCTGGTGGGCTGCTCCAGCCCGCAGATGAGGTTCAAGGTGGTGCTCTTTCCGCAGCCGGAGGGGCCCAAGCAGGCCGATGAGCTGGCCGTCAGGAATTTCAAAGGTGAAGTCATTCACAGCAACCACTTCGCTGGAGGACTTCCGGCCAGGGCTGTGAAAGGTTTTTGTAAGATGCGGATAAAGCCCACAAGGTCATAGGAGATTCGGATACCCTGTCTGCGCTTCCCACTGCTCTTGTCAGGCGCTTCGATGTAGATTCCTTTGACAAGCTCCCGCAAGGCGTAAGGGGTCATTTCCTGCAAATCCTCGTATTTGTGTACCCGCTGGATGAACTGCTCCAAATTTTCAATCTGTCGTTCCTGTACTTCGATTTCCTGCTGCAAGGTCTGGATTTCCACTTTAAGCTGCGCCTGCTCGTCCTCATAGGTCTTGCTCATCAGTGCAAACCGTTCATCAGAGAGCTTTCCGGCCACATTATCCTCATAGATACGGATGAACAGGCGGTCAAGTTCCCCAAGACGGCGTTCTGCCTGTACCAGACGCTTCTTATATCCCCGGACGGCTTCTTCGCTGGACAATCGGAGTCTATGTTCCATAACTGTCCGGAAATGGGATTCGTGCCGGGTTACATAAGAGATCACCGTTTTCATGTGCATCCAGACCAATTCTTCCAGCACAACCGCCCGGATAAAGTGAGCGGAACAGGTTCCCGTGTTGCTGCGGTAGCTGGCGCATACAAAATGGTCTTGCCGTTTCTCAAAGTAGTTGGTGGTGCAGTAGCGCATCTTTGCCCCGCAGTCAGCACAGTAAACCATGCCGGAGAACAGGCTACTCTTTCCGGTTTTTGTCCTTCGGTGGCGCTGCTTGCGGATCTCCTGCACCTTGTCAAAGACTTCCTGCTCAATGATAGCCGGATGGGTGTTGTAGAATACCGCCTGCTTCTCAATGGGCGTTTCCCGCTGCTTCTTGTCCCAGATGGAGTTAGTGTAGGTCTTGAAGTTGACCGTACAGCCGGTGTATTCCCGCCGTTCCAGAATGTGGACAACGGTATTGGGGTTCCAGTGGTACGGATCAGCGGTTTCAGGACTTGGGGTGTTAATGCCCTCTCTCCGCTTATAGGCGGTAGGGTTGAGCACCTGTTCCGCCTGCAAGAGTTTGGCAATCTGCATCGGCCCCCGGCCTTCCATACACAGTTTGAAGATACGCTTGACCACAAGAGCGGCTGCCTCGTCCACGACCCACTTTGTCCGATCCTCCGGGTCTTTGCGGTAGCCAAAGGGGACATTGGTCGTCAGCGGGATGCCCTGCTCGCCCTTGGCCTTCTGTACCGCACGGATTTTGCGACTGGTGTCCTTGGCAAAAAACTCATTGAACCAGTTTTTGATCCCCGCAACATCGTTGTCGGTGCTGTTGGGGTCAATGGTGTCGAAGTGGTCGTTGATGGCGATATAGCGCACACCATACTTGGGAAAAGTGAAGTTGATATACAAGCCTGTCAGGGAAGAATTTCGACCCAGCCGGGACAGGTCTTTCGACAGCACAACAGCCACTTTCCCCGCCTCAATTTCTGATAGCATCTGCTGAAATCCGGGACGGTCATAGTTTGTGCCGCTGTATCCGTCATCCACAAAAAATGTTGGATTCGGGAAGCGGTGCTCTTTTGCGTATCGTAGCAGGATGTCCTTTTTGGGTTGGTGATGGAATTACTGTCGCCGCTCGTTGGTATCCTCTTGGGAGAGGCGGCAATAGAGAGCCGTAATTTTTTCAGTTGCCCGTAACATTTCTGTATCCTCCTTCAAAGGGGCAACTGTCAGTACAGGATTGGTTACTTCTATTGTACCAAGATTCCCGATATTTGTCATTCATCATCCTCCGTATTTTCTGTAAACTTTTCTGTCAGAATGCGCTCCATTTTTCTATCCAGCGTTTCTGTCCCGTCATAGCTGCCCGTGATGGTGTAAATGGTGCCGCCGATCTCACGCTGTAAAGTAAACTCCGAAATATTCCGTTGGCTCGTCGTGGTCAGAATTTTCCCATTGACTGATTTCTTCCCAAAGTTCCAAATCATCTGCATCAAACACCGAAAGCAAATCATCAAGTAACTGTGGGTCAAGAGCATATTTTTTCTTCCAGCTGCCTGATGACATCATCCACATCAATGCGGACGGAATCGCCGCTGCGTTGTGCGGCTGCAAATTCCGCATCACTCATATTTGCCCACCGCTGCAATTCAGCCCGTGAAGCATCATCAAGCAATAGGAATGAATTGACAGGCTCGCCATTGGGCAGCGTATCACCGAGAAGTATTTTTGCGAGTTTCCTTACGAGGTTATTGTCCTCTTTCCAGTTGAGTTCCATTTTTGAAGTCCTCCTTAATGGTCAATCTGATGCTGTTTTCTGCGGCTCTGCTCGGGATTTTCCTGCGCACGAACAGCCTGTTCTACCTTGTATTTGATCTGCCAAAGTTTTTTCACCTCCGCATAGATGGGTGAAAGTTCTGCCTGCCCGGTCTTGTATTCCTGTTCCAGACGGTCACCCTCTTTGCGCCATGCAGTGATGGGCAGCTTGCCATCCTTGAAATACGGCTTCAATTTGCGCTCCGCCATGTGATACAGGCGGAGTGCATTTTCATTTTCAGACATGAATTGCTCACGCCTACCTTTCCACTTGATGGCTGCCAGTTTGTCAGCAACAGGTTTTCCGTCAGCGTAAAACTGTACCATGCGGAGAAGCTCATCTAACTCCTTCCTGCGGTCAGATTTGCCAGACAAGGTACTTTTCAAAGTGTCAATGCGGTCACTCAACGCAGATACACGCTCCTGCAACTGTTCCGGCGTTGTCAAATTGTTCTGCATGAGATAATTACAAATCTCATTGAATTCTTTGAGATTTCCGATTTTCGCTTTCCGGCTCCATGCCCCTGTGCTGCGGTTGGTGTAATACTCGCTGAGCAGCTGCGCCAGATTGGGGGCTTGCGATTTGTTCAGTTCCTCATGCGCTTCTTTCAGCCAGTCAAGCAGCGCCGTAATTTTCTTTTTCAGTTTGCCGATCAACGCATTGGTCGCCTTGACCCAGCGGTTGAAATCGCCCTTATCAGTACGAATACCTCTGGCCTCCATCTGGCGGATCGCCGGTCCCTCATGGACAGTAGGCAGCTGCTCCACGCCCTGACGCTCGTAGCTGCGGTGGTCGATGCGGCATTCCAGCCCTTTTCGGCAAACCGGGCATTGCACATTACCGCCCACTGTTCCCGCCAATGTTCCAGCGTTTTGGGCTTACCCCAGTCCGTGGTGGGGACAGCGTTGAACACATACTTTCCTGCTTCATCCCGGATGCGCTCCCCGTTTTCATCCAAGAGATATTCCCGCCGCTGCTTGTTGCCCCATTTTCCATCGGGCAGCAGGGGACGGATGGGACAGAGAACATGAAAATGCGGGTTGGCAATGCCGCTGTCCTCCTTGTCGGGGGCGTGAACGGAGAACCGGCTGACAAACTGCTCCAACAAAAATTGCCTTGCCAGATCGATGTTCTCATCCAGAGACAATTCGTTCTGCAAGGCAATATCAAACTATACGCAAGCTGCGCTTTCTTGCCCTGTTCTGCCTTTTTCCACCTCGTTCCACAGGGTTTACCGGTCTGCGAAGGAAGGCGGAGCGTGGGGGCAGTGCAGGATTTTCAGAACAGAGCACACCGCCTTTCTGGGTGTAGTCGCTGTCCTCTCCGTAATACGCACTGTGCAGCTTCTCTCCGGCACGGTAGGCGGCAGACGCCACGGCGGATTGTCCCGCGCTGCGCTTGATCTGGGTTACATGGAGTGAAATAGTGCGATCTCTGCGTCTGCTCATAAGTCTTTCGGACCAAATTAAGGGGTTTTGGGCTTTGGATGGGAAACTGTCTGTGCAAACAGATTGACGCAAAAAACGCGGGCTTCATCGTCCGGGCTGTTTACGCAAAACAACCGGACACGCATACCGGGGTTTCGCAAACCCTGTAGAAGCCTTAAACGCCATATAGTCTAAGGGCTTTCAGAGATTTAATAATCATTGCTTTTTCGAATTTCATCGCATAATCAGGATGCGTCGTTTCTTGGCTTACGCTTTTTTCAATTCACATTCCCAGACTACAATCACCTTCAACTGTCGGCCTCCGGTTTTGTTGAGTTTTTCTGCATCCACTGGATGTTTCGTTTCAATTTAGCGGAGCTGGTATTCTTGATTTGGAACTTGAGGGTCACTGGGCGGGCCAACCATGCATATGCCAGAAGCGTCGTTGAAAAAATAAGGTGGTGTAATGGTATTTTAGCGGGACAATATCAGGAAAACTCCCGGATAGCGTTTGTCATTTTGCGGTAACTGAAACCGTGGCTGAATAGATATTTCACCCACGATTTCCTCCGGCTTGGGGTGGTTGCTGCGGTTCAAGGACATATTTCCGCTGCGTTGGCAGGGTTTTGGTAATCAGCCATTTAAATCACCTCCATCTATCTCAGATGGTTTCCCAGTGTATGCACGGTCACAGGCAATTTGATAGTAGGAATCCAAAGTTGTGTTTCATCCACCCCTTAACACTTATTGCCTGTAATTTGTACATAATTTAAGTACCAGATCATCAGGGATAGGTATCCGCTTAGATTTGCGGTCGGTGGGAGAAGCAAAGTACCGGTTTCCCTTACAATATCTCTATTTCTACCCCGGACAATCAGCTTTCCTTGGGCTGTCCAGTTGGTAGCCAACAGCATTTGACAAAACCAATAAAGGCTTTTTGCATTCCAATCGTCATGTTTTAGAACTGTTGCACTCCATGAACTTTTTAATTGGTTTCAAACTAACAGTATACAAGTCATCCCAAACGGCTGAAGCAACATATCAATGGATGCAACATCCTTATTCACAGGGATAAAACGGGAATGGTTGACTCCACCTGAATAGATTCCAACAGCTTTTTGTCCAGCACATTTTTTTCTGGGTGGGCTTTCATACCAGTAGATAGAAAATGTAATGTCACATCCGTTGCTGGGTTTTCAATCTGCTTGATACTGTTGTTGGTTCTGTTAATATCAGAGAACAACTGAACAGTTTGGTGGCATGAATACACAGGAGCAGGCAGGATCCACGGGGTGCTTAAACATTCTTTGCATGTTTGCCACATAGTATCCAGCTTGCGGACTTTTACCTTACGGCTTAGTAAATTGTTTGGAGCTGCGGAAAATCACTCCACGGCCCTAAACTGTTGCACCAACAATAACATTGATGCTTTCATACTCGCGTATTTTCATCCATAAGATACGGTAGAGTTCAGCATTAGAATACCAGTTTTATCCTCCACAAACTGCTCTGCTATAAAGCCATAAAACTCAAACGGCGAGAATGTCAGGGTTTTTGTTTTTGACTCATAGGCGCGTTCAAATGCCTCTCTCATTCCTGCCTCGTTATGGGAATGAGAAATTTCATTCAAAGTTCCGATTTTATTTGCAAAACAGGAATACTGGCTGGTTTCATGCTCGGATGAATTAGAAAATTACAGAGACCGTTCCACCGTTCAGCATAATATGACCGGAGGAAATCAAATGGATCAACGCAGTTTTTAGTCATTTCTGGAAATTCATCGTCATTCAAAAGTTCTTCGGCTTCATCATTTTGTCTGTAAGAATAACCTGTTTCGGTGGTTTCAGTGGAAAAAGAAATCCTCCCATATAACCTTGCCCGTACTTAAAAATTAATAGATAAATAGGGTTTCAAACCACTTTTATTGTTTGCAGAAGAATAGACTGCGGTGTACCAGTTTACTATTATAAATACTACCAATTTGTTTTCGATGGCTTCCAAATTTTTTATTGATGGTACACTTTGCTTATTTCTATTCACCTGAGTGTTCAGACTGGCAGCCAGCTCATCATCTAATAAACAGCGGATTACCGGCGCAGAAATTGGTTTGAAGAGAAATTGTTTTTCCACTGCTTCAACTTTAGAAGTATTCTTTCAAAACAATTACTGCGGGTTTGTGCAGATTGTTCTGAACAAATTTTAGGTAATCATTTTCATCGCAAACGCAGAAATCACAAAGATCCGTTGCGCTCTTTGATAGGTCTGCTGTTGTAGCAGAAAAGAATATTGTCTGTTGTCAGCAGAACAAAATTCATAAAACCATCCAGCAGCAGCACACGCAAGTCCAAACATATGGCTCGTTTACCGCTTTTGAACATCACCCACTAACGGGCTTACAACATGATCAGTAAAAGAAAAATTGGAAATGTACTGCGGAACTATATCCTCAACTGTTTTATGGATTGCATCTAAGCTTAAGGGTTTCCTTTGCCACCGGATTCTATCTAAATAAGATTACCAAATAACTCATTGTCCCACCCCAAAATCAAACCAATTCCCGGTATGGTTGTCTTTGTAAGTGCAAATGAATTGCGCCCATAACGCCTCAGCGTATCTGCGGTAACCGGATTACCGACGGCCAGTACACCTGCGTTTTCAAAGCGCCCTTTCAGCCATTTCCCAAGAATTTTCAAAATCGCCTTCTGAACGGAAATTTTTGCTGTAATCACCGCTGACCTTACACTTAAATGACCATCCATCATCGGTAATAACTGTGAAAACTGCATTATCGGTTTGGCTTTGCGGATATCAGGCTGACTTGTCACATTTTTGGGTACAATCAGCTCAACTTCGTACCAATGTCGTGGTTTGACAAGACCGTTTTTGGATTCTCTGCCTTTTCAAAAATGCATTCAAGTTGCTTTGCGGAGACACTTCATATGGTTTAATGGGTATTTCAAAAGAAATGTCTGTTTTCGCATTTATTGCTTTTGCAAGATTCTGAGAGCCACTTTCTCAACAAATTCGTGTCCATCCAGCAGTGCATTTTCATTATTGAATGTGTCAATTTCCAACTCGGCAATGTTTCTTGTAGGGTTTGCATAAGCTGACGGATGAACGCGTTTATCTGTTTAGCAGATACCTCATCGTTCAATAAAAACAGAACTCTCATACATACGAACGCCGCCATCTACAATGCTGCTTAGGTTGTTCGATCCTACAATTCCTGCAAACGGACCAGTAGCATTGCTATAAGAATACAGTTTTCCGTGATAGCGGAAAGCATTGACAAACCGGACGCCACCCATCTGATTACCCGCCAAGAAATCATTTAGGTGCATTGCCGCATCGTACTGTACTTTGGTAAAATGGTCAAAATAATGCATCCCGATAATGAGGTTCAATGTGCGAATATTGCTGTTCAATTCGATAGTTTTTGCAACTCAATCAATGAATCGGCAGACACATAACCTACGGCAATATCTAATTTTGAAGTTTTCGGGGGCAGGCTGTAGAACGCCTCCGCGAATGTTTTGTTTCAGTCTTCATCGGAGGATAGTTGGAAAACAAAAAATCCATACTCTGTCCCCCTTAGTTCATTTGTAATGTTACATACTCAAGTCTTTGCTTAACCGTCATGGCTTTCATCTTCTCGTATTCCGGCAGCAAATCGACAGGGGTATATTTCCCTGTAAACAAGGGGAGTAGCGCTTAGCAACAGCCCCACACCCACAGGAGGAACAGCGTTGCCGATTTGTCTGCGTACTTCCGTGACGCTGCCTTCAAAAATAAAATCGTCAGGGGAAAGACTGCAGCCGTGCACGCCTCTCTGTTAGTCAGAGGACGAGGTTCAGGATAGTGATATCCCCATGTCCCGCCGCCACCAGCAGCAATAATTGTCTTAGCTGGCTCATCTCTCTTGATTCTGCGGTAAACATGGCTAATCATGCCCTTAACATACAGTGGATTATCCTTTGGAATATCCGTGAAGTTGCCGCCCTCGGGAATTAGTTCAAGAACCTTCCGTGTCTTTTTCCTTGATGTTGATATGCTCGTTATTAGTAGGAACCTTTTCAACACCCTCCAGCGCTTCGCCTGCTGTCACATAAGGAAGTGTACCGTTCGGGCCATGAGAAGGCTTGGGATGAACAAAGTCAAATCCCGTATCAATTCTGACACCGACAAAGAGGACACGCTCTCTGAACTGTGGTACGCCGTATTCCGCAAAGTTATACAGATGGGGCTTTACCACATAGCCGGGAGCGATGCTTTCGAAGTCTTTGATAATGGTGTCAATGGCCCTCCCGTTATTGGCCGTAATTAGCCCCTTAACATTCTCAGCAACAAACGCTTTCGGTTTCTTTGCATCAACAAATTCTGCAAAATGTCTGAACAGACCGCCACGGGTGCCGTTCAGACCGGGCTGTTTCCAGATAATAGAGAAGTCCTGACACGAGAAAACCACCCAGAACAATGTCACATTCTGGGATGGTGGTGTCGGTGTAAGGATCTATCTTGGTAATATCCTTATAGTGAATAACATCGCCGAAATTGGCGGCAAAGGATTTGCACGCCCATTCTGCAAAAATCGTTAGCCCATATTGTTTCATATCCTTCCATGTGAAAGCCATAGTCAAGGCCTCCACAGCCGGAAAAGATAGAAACAATTCTCGGCTTTCTTAAAGTCTCATTGGTATTTCCCACTTAGTACCCTCCATTAGAATCCTTTACATGAAGGTGTACTTTTTTGATAGGAGATTTAGATAACTTGTAGTTGTTTGCCTCTTTGAAGAAAAAGGAATTTTACTGATAGACTTTTTCTGTTAAAAGAGGTATAAAAAATATTACAAGGTTATCTAAATTTACAGAAAGTACACATTCCTGTAAAAACACCCCCTTTACAACAACTTGGCTTTTTCGTAAATCTCTGCCCGGTAACGGAAGGTAGCAAGGGGCATCCCACATTCCTTTGCTGCTGCCGTCCCGGTGATTTCCCCCATTTTCCAACGCTGGTAAACGGAGTGGAAATTCTCGGGCAGCGGTTTGGGCGGCCGCCCAAACCGAATGCCCTTGGCTTTTGCCGCAGCAATCACCCTCAGCCTGCCGCTGCCGGATGTTGGTGCGCTCGTTCTCTGCCACAAAAGACAGCACTTGCAGCACAATGTCGCTGAGGAAAGTTCCCAGTAAATCCTTACCTCTCCGTGTATCCAGAAGCGGCATATCCAGAACCACAATGTCAATGCCTTTTTCCTTTGTAAGAAAGCGCCATTGCTCCAATATTTCTGCGTAATTGCGTCCCAGACGATCGATGCTCTTGATATAGAGCAGATCGTCTTTTTTCATTCTCCGCAACAGCTTTTTATACTGCGGACGCTCAAAATCCTTGCCGGACTGCTTGTCGATATAAACATTTTTCTCAGGTACGCCCACTTCTCGGAGGGCAATGACTTGGCGATTTTCATTCTGCTCTCTGGTGGAAACACGGATGTACCCATAAATTTTCTGCTCGATCTTATTTCCTCCGTTTCTGCCACACAATGTCGTACCCCAGCACATCTGCCAGCTCCACCGCTTCGCCATAGCGTAAAGAGCCGCGCTTTAGTTTCCCGGACAAGTTGGGGACGCTGCCGCTCCATCCGTATTCGTCAGCCAAAATCTCCACCACCTCACTCATGGTCATGCCAGCCCTGACAATGTAGGCTTTGATCTCATTTCTGTAATTCTCGTGGTCGCTCATAGAAAAGACCTCCTGTTTTGTTTGGCTCTGCGGCGAACAGAATCTATTCCGTGATAAACTCCATTTACTGCAAAGCATTGTTCTGGTAAAACTCGATTTCAAACTGGAATTTTTGCTTGTGATGCCCTGTTCACAGCACCCACTTTCCCGTTTTGCTGGTTTGTGCAAAATCAAGCAAAACAGCGAATATCCACACAGAACGCTGTACTGTGTACGCTGTGCGGTGCAACGCTCTTTGGTATGGGCGGCAATACAAAAATTGCCGTTTGTTCGCTGATTTCACATGGATTGATTTTTGCCTGTGTTTTTAAGCGCCGTTTTTCCCGAATGCCGTTCCTGCCCGGGAATCTCACCCCGGCGTATTTGGCACGCTCGCAGTTTGGGACAAATTGTCCCGAGGCTGGTTCTGGCGCTGCTTCGCCGGAACATATCCCATTCGGACGGTCATCTACTTTTCAAGCTGCGAAGTCTTGCGACAAGTACATTTTAGCGAAAAAACATGGCCATTCCCGTATATCCAAAAGGATGGAAAATGCCCTGAAAAAGCAGGAATTTCCACGCTTATGGACGAGCTGTGTTATAATAAAAGAAATGGAGCAGCGGGGAGGCTTGGCATGAATACGACCTTAACGATTCAGGAAAAATTGAAGGATTTGCGGGTGGAACACGGACTTACCTTAGAACAGCTGGCCGACCAGACCGGGCTTTCCAAATCTGCACTCGGCAAATACGAGAATGACGATTATAAAGACATCAGCCCTTTTGCCATCGTCACACTGGCAAAGTTTTATCATGTGACTACGGACTATCTGTTAGGTGTGTCAGAACAAAAAAATCACTCAGACACAGAGTTGAGTGCTCTGCACCTGAGTGATGATGCGATTGATGTTCTGAAAGCCGGGAAATTCACCCCCGGCTGCTGTCGGAAATTATCAGTCACCATGATTTTCAGAAAATGATGCTGGATGCGGAGATTTATGTGGATCGGATCGCAGATATGCGGATCAACGATATGAACGCCGTACTGCAAGCCGTCCGTCAAATGGTACTGATGCAGCAGGGAGAAACGGAAAATGATCTGTACCTGCGGACGCTGGAACTTGCACAAGTACAGGAGGACGAGTACTTCGGCCATGTTATTTCTGATGATTTGAAGCTGATCCTTCGGGATATTCGGGAAACCCATCAAAATGATGCAACCACTGCGGACAGCCATTCCCCGGCGCTGGATATGCAAAAGAGTTTGCAGGAAGCCACGAACTACAAAGGCAGTGATGCGGAAAAGCAGGCCCGCATTTTCCTCGCAACCTTTGGTATTGACTATGATGCAATCACGATGGAGCAGTTTGTAAATCTGATAGAGGTCTTGAAACTGTCCAAACACCTGAAAGCCTCTATTAACCAACGAGGGAAAACCAACATGACCCACGGAAAAGGAAAAAGAAAGCGTAAATAGGCAAAAAAATATGCTGGACACGGTTAAAATCAACCATGACCAGCATATTTCATTTACCCAATCCCGTCTGACAGATGCCGTAAGTGTAATTTTGAGTGAATTACTTTCTTACGAGCACCCGTCTACGGATGAAGGACGGGTAGCCTATGGTATTACCACAGGTTTTGGCGATTTTCAGCGTGTGGCCGTCAGCAATGAAATGAGCAACCAGTTGTCTACCAACCTGATCCTCAGCCACTGCACCGCCACGGCGAGCCCTACGCCGAGGAAGTGGTCCGCGGCATGCTGCTGCTGCGGGCCAACGCCCTGTGTGTGGGCGTGTCCGGTGTGCGTCCCATCCTGGTTCAGATGATGATCGAGATGCTGAACAAGGGCGTGCATCCTGTCGTACCGCAGAAGGGTTCTTTGGGTTCTTCCGGCGACCTTGCGCCTTTGGCTCATATGTCTCTGCCTTTACTGGGCAAGGGCATGGCCGTGTATCAGGGAGAGAAGATGACCGGCGCTGAGGCTATGGCCAAGGCCGGCATCAAGACCCTGGACACCCTGGTGAGCAAGGAGGGCCTGGGCCTGACCAACGGTACCTGCGCCATGACCTCCGTGGGCTCCCTGGCTCTGTACGACACCATCTGCGCCGCTCAGCTGGGCGACGTGATCGGCTCTTTGGCCTTCGAGGGCCTGACCGGCCTGCGCAATGCCTTTGATCCTCGTATCCACGCAGTACGCGGCCAGAAGGGCCAGATGCTGGTGGCCAAGAACATGAAGATGCTGCTGGAGGGCTCCGAGGTACTTTCTGTTTCATTCTAAACACCTCAATAAATTATTGTTTGTTGCTTAGATTATACTTCATCCATCTCTCTAAGTATAGTGGGATATTGTGATGAAAGTGAGAGAGAAATCGCTTATCCGTCAGACAATTTCTCTCACTATATTTTTTACACGATAAATTTACTGGTCAAAATCCGGGTACAGCTCCAGCTGGAAAAGTCCTCATCGGTCAT